>Ga0255751_10004370_pt1 | contig 12808 bp, 17 predicted proteins | sample 071ome_20_FD_179951 | JGI IMG/M metagenome (GOLD analysis project Ga0255751, IMG submission 179951) | Coastal salt marsh microbial communities from the Groves Creek Marsh, Skidaway Island, Georgia - 071412BT metaG (version 2) | ecosystem: Environmental > Aquatic > Marine > Intertidal zone >...
TGTTAACGGTAAATCCATCGCTGTCTAATGAATTTAGCCATCTTCCACCAGAACTTTCAGCATTGGTTGCACTTGGATATAAAATTTTAGGTATACCGCTAGTTGTAAGTCGAACAGAATCATGTATACCATGGTTCGTAGTTTGAGATCTAGATTTAATCCAAACTATGTCAGGTTCAAATCCAACACCTGTAATTGCATTACTTGTTGTCCCATCACCTGTATATGTCACAGTATTAAAATAATTAGACCCATCCTTAATCGTTGAGTCAGGCAAGTTGTATGTGTTCAATTTTTTAAATCCAGTTGGTGGAGTATACTTAAATGGGCGTTGACCGAAGTTCATACTGCCTGCTGCTGTGTTGTAGACTCCACAGATAGGAACGTATTGTTTTGTTAACCCAGTAAATGCTGTTCCTTGACTTACATTGTTTTTATAGAAAACCAAAGTTCCAGCATCTGCGTCAAAAGCAATTCCTATTATATCTCCATCTCCAAAAGTATCACCGTAAGAAGTCGCAGTATAAACAGGTCCAGAATACTTATTTCCGTTTGCACCATAATAAGTGTATGACTCAAAGCCATTGCCAGGATAAGTTGTGGCAGCACTCATAAAATTCGCATCAGATACAACAAGACCAGGCGTAGCATGAACACTACCAGCATCAAGTTCCCAATACCATTTGCCTGTGGTGGGTATAAGAAATGTTCCAAACACAGAATCCCAAGTCGTTGATCCACTAAACGTCAAATTACCGTTTGAAATAGTTGTTGTAGAGTCTTTTATTAAAGGGTTGATCGTACAGTAGTTAGCAGCATCCTCATCAGTCAACGTAGGCACGTCAGTCATGATGTCATAAGTTTCTTCACTCGGTGCGTTACTGTTTATGTTGTTTGGAGTCCAGTTGTTCTTGTTACCAGACGCATCAAAGTTAAACTGTGCATCTCTGGTATCAGCAAAAGCTGCGTAAATATAATTACTACCGTTTCCATTAATTAATGTAGAAGTAGTAACAATTTCAAAACCTGTATCTGTAAAATTAACTCTATCTGCTGCACCTTCTGCTGCGAAATCATCCGCATATAAAGAAGCATCTACTGGATTAGACGGATTACGAGTATTATCTACAAGCAACCATGAACCACCGCCTGATAAATCTACAGTTTTTATCATTACAAATGCTGGTCTAAATCCCGTAGTAACTGTTGGACCAGAAGAAGAACCGTTACCTGTGTAAGTGCCAAACTTGCTGTAACCAGCGACTGAGTGCCAACAGTAGGCAATAATGCTATCGCCTGAGCCATTAACCCCATTATTAGTCTTTACATCAAACACAGATGAAGTAAAAGGACCATTCCATAATGTAGATTGGGAAGCCTCTACGTTAGCTGTATCCAACTCAACAAAGTAGTTATCTCCAGCTAAACCAGAGTGCCACGTATACCATTGGTCATTTACACCACCATCTGTACGGTTTTTAATTACGACCATCTCAGGCGCACTATTAAGCCCATGCCCAACAGTGCCAGCAGTGCCAGTACCTTCATAACTAACAATCGAAAAACCTTTTTCTGTATTTGCTTTGACTCGACTGGTAATGTCACCATCAGTATTTAGTGGGCTAACATAGTCTGAGTAGCTGCCCTTGAAAGCCATGTAGATGTAAGTGCCACCGTTAGCGTTTGTATAAGTTGCTGAAGATGATCTAATTTGAAAACCGTTGTCTAGGAAGTCAATCTGATTTGTATTAGCAACAAACTCAACATCGGTAGTGTTTGCTCTTAAATTATCATCTGCTGTATTAAATGGAGTTCTTGTTGCATCAAACATCATCCAGTCAGCAACATCATCAATTCGTTTAATCATAACAAAACCAGGACGAAATCCTGTCGTTACAGTAGGACCATTAGAATTACCATTACCTGTATAACTACCAAACGAAGATACACCTGAGACTTCTGAGAAGCAGTAGGATACATAGTCCTCACCAACACCCCACCAAGTATCAGTACCACCTGTAACCGTAGTAGAAGAAACAGCACTGTAAGAGTTTGTTTCTGTAGCTTCTGCGTTAGTTGTATTTAAAGTTAAATATTTTCCAGTGCCAACGGAACTGTGATAAACAATCCAACCTGTTGCTGCTGTTCTTGCTTTAGATATAACAACAGAGGGTGCTGTACTTAACCCATGACCAAAAGAAAAACTGGTAGAACCTACTGATGGAACTGTATATGTTGCAATACTAAATCCAGTGCTATCGTTTGCTTTAACTGTTGAGGTAATTGTGCCGTCAGTATTACTTACAGGATCACTGTCACCAGCATCCCAGCCCCATGCTATATACTCATCTCCAGCGTTGTTCAACCAACTAGAATTAACTGTTCCAGCTTCTACGGTAAACCCGTCAGCATCAAAAGAAGTAACGTTACCTCCAGCTAACGCAAGAGTAGCTTCACTTGATGTCCTGTCTGAAGCAAGAACTTTACCTGTACCTCTAACACTATCCCACCAGTTTGGAATATATGCGTTAGTTCTATCTTTAATAACAACTAAGTCAGGACTAAATCCAAAACCTGTAACTTTTCTTGCTTCTCCTGCTCCCGTATAAGCAACAGAACTCATACCAGTAGATGTTTGATTAGATCCAGCATCCCATCCCCATGCTACAATGTCATTACCAGATTTGTTTGCTCCAAAAATAGCACCAATGTCATAACCATCAGGATTGAACGATGTAACAACGCTACCAGCAACTGCATCAGCATCAGTTGTACTAGAAGATAAATAAGTTCCCACACCTCTAACAGAATCACAAAGAACATGGTTATATCCTTCAGTTCTGTTTTTAATCCAAACTAAATCAGGAGCAAACCCCATGTTATCAATGGTCTGAACTGCACCAGTGCCTTCGTAAATAACTGTATTAAATCCATCAGCCTGAGTCGTTTCTGTGGTGGGTAGATAGAATCCGTTAGTGCCGTATGTGCCTGAGTAACGTTTTGGTTTCCAGACTCCAGTATCTACATCAAACTCGCCAAATTCAGTTGGGTCTAATGCTTGACCGTCAATGAAGTTGATCTCTGTTAGGTACCCGTCGTAAGACTCATAAGGTTGTCCTGTTTGATCTCCAATACTATGGGCAACAGCTTGGTTTATTTGAGTTGTTGAGTTTTGTGTTATTGCTGTGTTTGTAGTCCAAGGAAACACTACACCGTTAACATAAAGTATTGCTCGGTCAGATTCAGTAGCCTGTGTTGTATCTACCTTTAATACAATGTGATACCAAGCAGAACGGTCTCTAAGTACTCCTGTTGAATATCTTCGATTGTATCCACTAAAACCAAATGAAACATCATCAGCGGAGTTCCAACCAAATCCAAAAAAACCTTGAGCACCTGATCCTGCGGTACAAAGTAAATGAGCGCCACCGTGACCTAATGTAGTAGGGGCTTTTGCTCTTTTAACCCATACACTATAAGTCCATGTCTTACCGTCTGTAGGAGTAGAAAAAGTTCTAGCAAGACTAGCATCAGCAGAACTACGAAACCGTAGACTACCATCAATAGTATAGTCGCCAGCAGCAGATCCAAAACCTGCAGGTATTACACTCACGCAAAACTCCTGCTCACCATAATATAGGTATTTGTTCCATTATCAAAATATGTCAATACGTAAACACCAGCAGTTGAGATAGCAGTTAAATCGGTAGCGTTAATTTTAGTTGTTGCCGCTGCGGTAATAGCAACCCCAGCTGAGTTATCTAAAAATATAAATCCGCTTTGACCAGAGGTATGATTAGTAAACGTTAGTGTACCACCTGAAGTTGGGGTACAAGAAAAATTATTTGTAGCATTTAAATCAAAAGAAAGATCATTATCCGTAGTTACTGTTCCTCTTTGAGAAGCAGTGTACGTTTGTGCCGTATCTGTCTTAGCAGTGTCAGCATCATACGCTTGAACTGTTCCTCCTAATGCGCTTTCTTTTAATAACGGAAATCCACCAGCAGTAGATCCATCATGAACAACTACTGTATCTTTATCAGTATCGACTGTAATTTCCCCAACAACACCAGTAAAGCTACTATGTTGAGCGGTAGATCCTCTTCGTAATTGAACTTGTTTTGCCATTTATGCTATGCCCCCAAAATCTAATGAAGATCCAACGACTCCATCTATTTGTCCCCAGTCTTCATTACCTGCAAATTTTTCTGTTGTTATTGATGCATCTGGAACGGTAACTCTTGATACTGTAGAAAAACCTAAATGCATTACTGTTATTGCTGTAGAATTACTTGGTGGTGACGTAAATATTAAATCTGTTCCACTAATGCTGTAATCTGTTGTTGGTGTTTTATGTAAACCATTAACAGTTACCATTAAAGCATTAGCAGTTGCAGGCTCTACAGATAATGAAAAAGTATCGCTTGTGCCGTTTCCAGTAAATGTATCTACAGTGAAGTTTCTTAAATTCTCAGTTAACTGCGTTGGTCCAACAGACCCTGCTGATGGAACATTATCGTAAGTTGCGTTTCCTTCGTATACTACATAGATAACTGAACTATTTATAGGAGCAGTAGAAAACAACAATCCTCTTCCTGTATTTAAATCTACAGTTGATGTTGTAGCACTCGCACTGCTACTGGTAACACTTTCTGAGGTAGAAAAAGTATTTGCTGAAGTTAATCTTACAACAATATGTGTGCTACCTACTTCAATAACTGTACCTTCAGCAGAACTAGTTCCACCAGTTACAGTTTCATTTAACGCAAATACTCCAGTTATAGAAGTTAATGTCAAAGTTGTCGTATCTATAATTGTATATGCTTCGACAGGTTGCTGTAACACATTGTTTAAAACAACAGTGACGTTTGATTCAAAAGATCCTGCTACTTGTTGAGAAAGAGCAAAACAAATTTGCGTTCCGTCACCAGAAAAATCATCTCTGGTTCTTATAGCAGTTGTTTGATATGATGGAATTGAACCGATATATGGCATTTTATTATCCTGCTATCTCCATTAATGTTATCGTAGATACATTTCTTACATTATATTGTCCAGCGTCATATACACTACGATTAATATATGTAGTATGTGCAGCGTTATAGGTTCTTGCTTGAATTTTGTATGTAACACTTGATGTTGTATTTGGACTATCTAAAAGTGTATTTGTTTTAGGAACAACACCAAAATACGATTCACCATCTGACCCACCCCCTCCATATCCACCAGCAAAAACTGATGTTCCTCCCGTAGCTGCGTCTAAAATTTGGGTAGAATCACGAAGTAAAATTGCATAACCAGCGTCTTGGTTAGATATATTTCCTATCGTAACACTAACTAAAATTTTACTAGAAGAACTAGAAGGTGTTATAGACGCAGAAAGTCCAGTAATGTCTACATAAGTAGTAGAAGTTGTACTAAACGTATCTGTTTTCTGTGTTTGAACAACTTGTAATATACTGCCAGTAGGCAAATCTGAACCAGATAATCCATAGGTAACTGTTTTACCGCTGAGATCTAGTGTATTATGTAACTTATCAGCAGTAACTGCCTGACTATTTAATTTTGCTGTTGTAACTGAACCATCTGGTGGAGTATATCCTTGACCAACTCCAGAAATACATCTAATTTCTATTGAATCATTTAACGCTGGAGCAGAAGCAAAAATTAGTTGAGTTCCATTTGTGCTATAAGCAGCATCCTGCTGAGTTACTCCGTTAATAGTAACAATAATTGATTCTTCATTAGCAACCGCAACTGGCAAATTATACGTTGTAGTACTAGCATCGCCAGTATATGTAGAACGAACTACATTTCCTATGCTTTCTAATGGTTTTACTCTACCTAGATATCCCATGTTATTCGTCCGCTGGTTCTGGTGTGTTACCTTCAGCAACCCACTCTAAGTATTCTTGATAGTCTCTGTTTGCTTCGTCAAATGGAATATGAGCGTTATCACTTAAACGCACAATTTCTTTTGCTGGCTCATTTTTTATAGGATCATTAGGCAGTAATTTATACATCATAGCTCCGAGTCAAGAGTAACATTTGTAACGTAACCATTAGTTATTCCAGCAGACAATAATTGAACCCTACGTTTGTAGTTGTACGAAGTAAAATAATAGGCTGAAGCTCCTGCTCGTCTATCCGAGTATCCAACAGTAGGTACTGCCCTCATTTCTGACGGGAGGTCTAAAATGGTAAAACAATTTGAAGTAGAATACACACAAGAATAATTATCTCCTTCATAAAAATTATAATACCTCTGACACAGTAATAACTCAGTAGTATAAGGACGATGCTCAAACTCAGTAGCTGACTCACCTACCTCATATTGAATACCTGTAATTGCAAAAGTTGCTCCTGAAGTAGTTGCTACTCCATTTTGAGAATGCCCTCCAGCAAACACACTATTAGAATATGTAGTCCAAGTAGATTGTGATGTAGTTGTAAAGTCAGAACCAGCATCAATAAACCAATAAAAATTAAATGACGCATTGTTATCGTTATCAATACTACCAGTAGTGTCTGCTGGAATAGTTATAGTTTTCTTTTCCCAAGTATTAGCTGAATTAATTGTATATGGGATTGCTACTTGTCTATCTGAATCTTGGTTGTAGATAGAAAAACCGTATGTACCAGCAACAGAAGATTTAATCCAAAAAGAAATTGTTGATACCTTAGCACTAGAAGTTCCATATGCTAACTGCTGTAAAGTTTGTCCTTCTAGTTTTGTGCGGACATAAAAAAAGTCATCAGCATTAATACTGCTTTCTGCTGTTCCTGTAGTCCACAACAACGAGTTACTAAATCCATTAGGTGCATCAGTTGATTGCGACCAAGTGCCATCTAATGTTGAGTGCGTACTTCTAAGATATGGTTCGTAACGATCAATTGTGTAAAACCACTGAGTCCCATCGTGAGCATGAGACCAACTCGTACCACGCTGTGAAATCTGCATTGCACCGTTAATGATGAGATTTCTATTAGAATAGGTATTTGCTACCTGCGATAATTGTGATGCTCTGGTCATGGTTTACTCTGGTTTTGGATATTTAGCTTTTATCTCGTTTATTTTATCTTTCCAAGTAGTAGTATCATTAACATTATCCCAATACATCATATCTAACTGATCTGCCATTGATGGATACTCTAATGCTCTATCATATTTGTATTGATCTGGATCTGTCCATGCATTAACTGCATCCATATCCAAGGTAACTAAATTACCCTCTGCATCATAAGCACCTGTGCTATCGTTGATAGAAACAACGTTGGGGTAAAGTGCATAAATTGCTTTGTGATTCATCCTGCTATCTCCATTGCTGTAATTGATGAAATAGTCCTTGGCTCATAGTATGCGTCATTATCTCTTGTATTTCTGTTGATATAATGTGCTTGCGACTCAGTTGCTATAATTTGAGCTTTATAAGTAGTAGCTGATGTAGTTGAAGGACTATCTAAATACTGTGTACTTTGTACGTGTGTATGATTAATTCCACCACCAGCCCAAGCTGAAGTTGTGCCAGATTGACGATTGCCAGAAGTATCGCCACTTGCTATATCAGTAGAATTTCTGAGTATCCTAAGAATTGGAAACTGGCTCGTATTTACTGATGTAACTATTGAATACATTACTAGAACTTTACTAGATGCACTACTTGGAGTTATGGACACAGACAATCCTGTAATATCAGTCCAACTACTAGATGAAGAACTAAATGTATCTGTTTTAACTGCCTGAACAACTTGCAACACACTACCAGTTGGCATAATAGAATTACTTAAAGTTCCTGAAACTTTAGAGGCAGAAACAGATGAAATTAAACTATCGCCAACTGCACCTGCAGTGTTTGGTATTGCATTATTGAAGGAAGTTATAGAAAAAGATTCAAACCGAATTAATTCTCCCGCAGCACACTGATCGGCTAACACAACTGTTGTTCCGTTGGTAGCTGTAAAATCAGATGCTCCAAGTTTAACTCCATTTCTATAAACGTCCATAAAACCAACTATGTACGAAGCAGGTGTGAACGTAGTTTGCCCAGCAGTAGAAGTAGTTTCAGTGATAGTTCTATATGAAGGTAAAGTAGAACTTTCTGGTTGAATGCCTAAATGTAAAACTTCAATATTATCTGTTCCTGTTGGTGGAGCTTCACTAAAAGTTAAAGTAGTTCCAGCAACACCATAAGTTGAAGAATGTTGTTTAACTCCAGATATATGAACTAATATTGACGCAGGAGCAACTGGTGCTCTTGACAAAGTAAATGCCGTAGTAGAATTATCACCGTTAAAATAGTCAGTGATATAATTACTTTGTTCTGGTTGATTTCCAAAGTATGCCATTATTCGTCCGCTGGTTGTATAGTATTGCCTTCAGATATCCACTTTAAAATTTCTCGCCAATGTCTGTTGTCTTCTGATTGGCACACAGAACAAGTTTTACCATCAATAATTGCAAAAACAGGAAAATCTTCTCCACGTCTATTATATTTTACTGATTCAATGTTCATTTATAGCTCCGCATCTACGTCAATATAATTAGTTGTTGTACTGCCAGTAAAACCATAGGCAATACAATCTCTTGCCCCTATTGCTGGACTACCTGTGTTATCGACATTAATAGTTATAACCGTATGGTTTACAGATGGTAATTGATTTAGACCAAAAACAATAGTGTTTGTATCAACAGTGCTTGCTAAAAATAGACAAACTCCATCATATGACATAGTTGGTGAATTACTTCTAAGTGGAACTGTTAAATGATACAAACCAAAAATGTCATCAGCATCATAACCGTATCCCAGACCAACAAGCTGACGAGTACCTCCATACGCTCTACAAATCTGATAATACCTCTGACACAAAGCCAACTCTAACGGATAAGGACGATGCTCAAACTCAGTAGCTGACTCGCCAACCTCTAGTTGGACTCCTGTGATATTGATGTAGTTAGATGTAGAGTCTCCAAGTGCTAATGTGCCTCCAGCGTTTCTATCTGCTATTGCGTTAGATTGCCAAGTTGTTGGTGTTGTACCGCTACTCCAATCTGCCCCAGAGTCAAGCCACCATTCAATCATAAGAGAGAAATTATTGTCGTTATCTAAAGCTCCAGTTGTATCACCAGCAAAAGTAATAGTTTTCTTTTCCCATGTGTCTGCAGTATTAATAGTTACTGTGTTGCCAATAATTCTAGAGTTATCATTATCAAAAAGATCAACTTGCATATCGCCAGTTTTGTTGCACTTAACCCAAAACGAAACAGTTACTGATTTTGCAGATGCAGTTCCTTTTGCTAGTTGTTGACACATCTGTCCTTCTATTCTATGCTGTACAATAACATAATCAGCAGCTGCTGGACTAGCATCAGCAGTTGTACAAGATAACTTTAAAGAGTTACTAAACCCATCTGGAGCATCTGTAGACTGTTCTGATGTCCATGTTCCTAATGCGTTTATGTTATTTAACCAACGATCGCAAGTATGGTAACCATTAGTAGTAATACCTGTTTCACTCGTACCACGCTGTGCAATCTGCATCGCACCGTTAATAACTAAGTTCTTGCCTACGGTGTTGTACGCATTAGGTGTAATGCCATTAATAGATGTAGTGCTACCACCGCTAGCATCTGTAATTGCGTTGACTGCGATTGTACTCATATTTAAATTTCTTCAGCAGCAGAATCTCGTTCTGCTCTAGTTTGATAATCGTCTCTTGCAGTAATCATATTAACAAAATCAGTCTTGTTGCTTGGAATGCTATCTGTAAATGAATCATCATTCATTAATTTAGTTGTCCAATTAGACTGCATACGTTTCCAACAATTGTTGACTTTACCTGTCACAGCATCTTGAACCCATGTGTCAATATCTAATAAATCATTTAACAAAACTTTTTCATCTGTATCGTCAATCGTTACTGTTACTGTTATTGCCATTTTATTTCCTTATCCTAATAAATATCCAGCAAACCAAGTGTAAACATCTGCGCTATCAACATGAGAAGTTGAGTGTCCAGCACTCTGAACAAAATTAACTTGAGCAGTATCGTTAGCGTCCATATCAAATACTGAAGAAAGATGACGAGTGTAATATGCAACATCAGCACTAAATAAAGGACGAATAATGGATCCTATTTCCTTGTTGCTTACAACTAATCTAAATCTATAATAAGATGCCGCAGTATCTACATCATCAACTCTGCATCCAGCACTAAAGAAATATTTACCAGTTACAGGAGCAGTAAATCTGTAAAGTGTTGTATCAAAATTACTACCAACATCAAATCTTTCGCTATCAAATGCAACTTGCGTTCCAGCATTCACATTTATACTTGTATCTGCACTACAATATGCCCAGAACGATGGTTGGTTTGAAGTAGTTACACGACCACTTGAGTCTACATTTAAAGCTGTACCGCTAGTATAGTCTGATGTAATACCATTGATTGCTATGTCGTCGCCAGTAACTAATGTTCCACTAGTATCAGGTAACGTTAATGTTCTATTAGTATTGCTATTTGGAGCAGCAATGGTAAAATCACCTGTTCCACTAGCATTACCTTGTATTACAACTCTAGACATTTACATACTATCCACAACTGTTTTTAGGGCATCGACATCTGCAGCATTGTCAATGTTCGTTTGTATCGTTTCATATTTAGTTCTTATCTCAGCACGTGCCGCTTCAGCAGCATCAGCATCAGCTCCAGGAATTTGTTTCATAATAATGTCGTCATGCGGTTTGAATTCTTCTTCACGTTTAACACGACGCATATCATGAGCAATAGTTTTTGCTTTTGTTAGATTTACATTAATACCCATTATTCATACTCCCAAGCATTTCTAAATGTTCTATCGCTTGGTATATCAGATGCATTAACAATTTGATATTCTTTACCTTCAGGCACGTCTTTTTTAGCAATCTCTGCGATAGTCAATCCACAGTTTGGTGCTGGCACAATCACTGCTACACCACCATCGTCCGTAGGATAAATAATTCTCTTGTCCATAATTTCCTCTTATCTAAAAACTACAAAACAACTATCTTCTGTATCTGCTTGGTTGCCAAAATTAGCAGCAGAGGTCATTGCCACAGTAAATCCGCTTGTTGTTAAATACGTTGATCTAGCATTATTTGTAGGAGAAACAGTTGAAGCACCGCCTCCAGCAAAAACAGGCATGACAAGATATCCATTTGCATCGCAGTTAATCATTGCAGCAACAGCATAATTGTCATCTTCCATAGCATTGGTAAAATTTATTGTATAATAACCAGTGCCATTATCAGTAATACTGCTCACATTATGTGATGCTCTAATAGCAACTGTTCCTTCGCCATTAAAATTAACCCATGCTTTCGCAGTTCCATTCACTACATTAGTGACATTGACCGATTCAGTATCAGCAGCATTCGCTATTGTGGTGACTTTTAGTTTACTCATACTTATTCCTTCGGATACTTATCTTTGACTGCTTGTATCTTTGCTGCCATCTCTGTTGAAAAAGCACCTGCGTGAAATAGATCATCTAGTTGGTCTCCAATGTCTGGATATTCAGATACTCTATTTCTTGCGTATTCTTTAGCATTGTATTCGTTCTGCAACCTTGTAAGTTCTGCTGCAATTTCTTCTTCTGTTGGTTGCGTCTGCTCTGTGTCTAACCATTCAACAACATCGCCACGCAAGTTCCATTCTGCTCCTGGACGTAACGATAATATTGCTTCTGCTTTACTAATCATTGTACTACCTCAAGCGCATATAGATAAACATTATTACTTTGAGTTCCTGTTGGAACAGTAGTAGATGCCCCCAAGTAACATGTTCCACCTGATCCATGATCTCTAATGTAAAGTTCATAAGTAATCTGTGACGTAGTATTTGGTTCATCTTTTATACAAAACGATCTTGTATCCCATACTGTACCACCATAATATCCTATACCCATGTCGCTACTATTACTAGTGCTTAGGAATTGTGTACCGTTTCTTCTAACATCAACCCAAGTATAATTAACACTATTTAAAACTAACATTGTCCCCATGACATAAATAGCGCTTGTAGAATATTGTGGAGTTATGTCTACGCTAAAACCTGTTGCTTGATATGTCGTAGAAGTTGTAGAAAATCTAGCAAGTTGTGGGACATTTTGAACAAACTGAATTACGCTTCCAGAACCTGCAGCAATTACTCCTGCTTTATCGGGAAACGTCAACGTACGATCAGTATCACTGTTAGGTGAATTAATCGTAAATACTCCTGTTCCAGTAGCACTACTTGATAATTTTAAAGTACTCATAATTATTCAGGAACCTCTGGTGCTGGAACATCTGCCAAATATTGTACCACACCCAAGTCAAATGCTTGAGTTACCTGTGCATCTTCTCCAACAGCAAGTGCTATCGAGTTAGCGTTACAGTGTGCTACAAGTTTAGCAATGATTTCTTCTTTAGCAATACGTGCTCTATTTTTTGCCGCATTGTCTATCCAATCTTGTGCAGATGCTGCCACATATCTTAGAGACTTGTCTTCTGCGTCTGTTAATGTAACTGTGTAATTTGCCATTATTTATCCTAATAAATGTCCTGAAAACCATGAATAAGATGCATATACATAAGCGCTTGGACCGTTTGATACAAAATATGTTTCAAAATAATCCCCAGCTGATGCTTCTATCACCGTATCAATATCAACTCTTTGGTAACCTGATTGAAGTGCTTGAGAATTTAAACCATCAAGTAATGTTGAACCATTTTTATATAAATACACTCTTGTATAGTAAGAAGTTGGTGCAACATTTTGTAGTGCTGAA
>Ga0255751_10004371_pt1 | contig 12803 bp, 4 predicted proteins | sample 071ome_20_FD_179951 | JGI IMG/M metagenome (GOLD analysis project Ga0255751, IMG submission 179951) | Coastal salt marsh microbial communities from the Groves Creek Marsh, Skidaway Island, Georgia - 071412BT metaG (version 2) | ecosystem: Environmental > Aquatic > Marine > Intertidal zone > Salt...
CGCCCTTTCCTTGTTCTGTCTGTGCGCAAGGAGCGCAACGTCGCGATGCGCAAAACGTGGCCCCTCGGGAGTCGAGCATCGTATCCATGAACAATGTGAACATCCTTCATCATCACATCTTTTGCGCCACCATTACTCGTTCCCTTACGCGCGTCCTCGCGCGATTTGAACGGCACCGTCGTCTCGCGCGCGATAATCACGCGCGATAACGTGTTTTGAGATTCTGTGACTACATCCAAGAGTGACGGATATTCTACGTGTCGTTCAAATTCTCGAAATCCACCCAGATTCCTTGGCGCGAATAAACATTCATCGTACGCCAATCGAAACGGATCACAATTCTTCAATCCGTCCATGGGATGCACGAGTGAAAAAACGTGCGACGTGTTCTCGCCAACACCGTGGATGTGTTGGCGACGGTAGTCGTTGAGCGCCAGGACGGCGAATAATAACGGCATTCTTCTCGCACGGTTCATGATTGGGGAGTAGTCTTGTTTATCGTTTGTAGTATCCGGCGCGAAACCGTTCAAGAACGTCAAGCACATTTGATCGGGCTCACGAGCTACTGTAAGCAAGTCTCGCACTTGTGTCGCGCTTGACGCCCCATTTTGCATCGAGGGCAGACGCATCCAGAGCGCGTCAAACGCACTCAAAGTTTCAAAAGCGAGACCAAATCCTAGAGAATCGCACAAACTTCGCAACGTGTCTCTGCGCGATGCAGAAACTCGTGCGTGTTTTTTGAAAGTTAACGCGTGCATCGCGGTTATGGACGGTCGAGTCGTTGGATTTTTTACATCTGTGCAGAAGTTTCCCGATTGTTTTGCCTCGAGCACTTCTTCCTCTTGCCCTTCGAGGAAAGGAGCGAGGTTGACTACTTTTATGAACGTTCTCGCACACGCACCAAGTGCGATTAGATGTTTTTCTTCTGTCCATGAATCGTCGACACCATTCAAATCTCCGATTTGTGCATCTTCAGCGCATATGTTTGCGTATATAGGATGACCGTGCGTAACTTGCACTCGCGCACCAATCTGGAGTCCTGGATAAAGGAGAGCTGCGTTCATAGTATCCACACTTAATAAATGCTGCAAAACCATGACGACGACATGGTTATCGAGCGTGAACGTGAAATTATCCTCTAAATCTACAGCCGTTACTATACCTGTGCGCGAATGCACCGTGCGTTCATTTTTACACGATTCGCACGCGCAAGAGACACTCGCTATGTCTGAGCGCTGTTCGTCACGACCGCTCGACAGAGTGACTCTGTTGAACCCGATCGCGGTGCCTTCCGTGGCAAAAAGGACGCGAAGATTGCCGCGCGTTGGATCGTCTGGGTACAAATTCACTGATCGAAGGTTGTTCACCCAGTGCGTGCCCCACGTTCTTTGAATGTTTTTAGGACTGTTTTCATTTTCGTCCACCTCACCATCTTTGCGAGGCTGAGAGTTTGACGTGCACGCAAGGAGCGGATGAAAAGCCATCATTCTTTCGCCTTGAAACATAACCCATTCCTCTACACGCGCCCTATCCATCGCCTCATCCTCCTCTTTTTCTTTATTTCTTGAAGCTTTTCCGACGGATAGGAAAAGAGCAAAGAACATAGGCTTCTCATCCGGTATGCGAATAATTGGTGTCGTCATTTTTAAGAAGCACGCGCGATTCACATCGGTAGCTCCACTTTTCATATCGTCAACAACACCGATTGAAATACGATGTGACACCTTCTTCGGTACTTTTACGGCGTCGTCGACTACATCCAATCGCCCACTTTCACGAAGTTCTTCCATGGATGCGAGCCGAACGCTCCCATCTCGTGTCGTCCTTAATAATGGAATCGAAGTCGCCGTCGATGCTGCTGATGTTGCCCGTTTCGAGTCATCATCACTCTTCTTCGTCTTCGTGCGCGCACGCTGTAAATTGGCATCTACTTGGTAGTTTACATTGTTTTCATATCGCGTTTCGCTCTCTAAAAGCGCCGATTCGCTCTCCTTCTCACTCGATGGCGATACGATCAGTTCAAACGAACGCGCCTCGAGGTGATGGGTGGAACCGATTCTTTCTTCTTCTTTTTCTTCGTTATTTCTTTCAGGAATGATACTCTCAACGACTTTATCGTTATATTTTCGCTTGTTGCATCTTTCGCTCTCGTTCTCTCGTGGAGTGGTCGCACGTATTCTCCACTCGCGCAGGACGACGTTTTCTAAAATATGAGCACCCATTCTTGTCTTTTCCCAGTCCTCGTTTTCTTGCGTTTGATTTTTTGACGAACAACAAAAAGCGCGAACGACTTCGAAAGCGTTCTCGAAAATGACCGGAATCTCTTCCCCGCTCTCGTCCAGGAAACAAAACGGCGTGCACACGCGAGTTTTCCCATCGTTAAATCGCAGCGAACCTCGCAAGGGTCGTTTTGAGCGGTCCTTTTTCTTTCTCGAGATTTCTAAAATGGAACGCAAACAAGTCGCGTACGTTTGGTGCTTTTCGGAGCAATTTTGAGTGTGAGTTTTTTGCGGTTCGCTTCTGGGAAAATCACCTTCCAACATTATCGACGACATCGCATTTTCTACCATCCGCATTCTTCATCGAGTCCGTGTGCACCCGCGACGCTAATGATAGCATCCATGATGCGCGTTCTTCGTGAAGGTGTGTCGGTTCCCTTTTTCTTTTTTTCAAAAAATCAATGCGTCTCTCTCCTCTCTTTTCTCGCAGCACACAAACTGGAAAAAAGTGAGGGAAGCTCGCGAGAGACACTTCATTTTTCTCTTGTTCCGGTTCAAAATAATACCATACCACAACCAAACAGATTTTGTTCAATATGTCGTCATCGACGCTCGCACCTGGACTCGCGCGGAAGGTGAAAAAAGTTCTCGATACTAGATTAGATGGACGCGAAACTGTGGCGTGTTTGAAAGCTTTGTCTGAATTCTACATCGAAAACGATCAGAGCGCGCGCAGAGGTTTGCGCTCGGCCATCGAACGGCGAGGCTTGGACATCAACAACGAATTCATTCACGCCTCCGAGTCCACGCAAGGCACGCTCAAAGCCGTCGACGACAAATTAGACGCTTTGACGCAGTGCGTCGATTCTATCGAAGAAGCGTTGGATAAGAAATCACAGTCTACCGTCGCTTTGTTGCGCGAAACGGAGAGCGCAAAGAATGATCTCGCACGCCTTCAATCGAGAAGCAAAGTTATCGACACGTTTTTGCGAGATTATCAGCTGAAAGAATCGGAACTGAACGCTCTCAAAGAAGATATCGATGAAACGACGGAGATTGTCGGTGGTGTGTCCACGTCGTCTTCCCGCGCAATAACGCCTATGTTCTATAAAGCACTCAGACGAGTAAAGCAAATCCATAAGAACTGCGCCCACTTGCTTCGCACACAACATCAACGTTCGGGCTTAGAACTTATGGACGTCATGTCCGGTCACATGGACCAAGCGCACGAAAAACTCTGTCGATGGGTTCAAAGTGAAGTGCGCATTGCGGCTGAGAACGAGTTCGATAGTACCAGCAGCTTTTCCGCGGACGCTGAGGAACGACTAGAGCAGGTTGGCAAAGCTTTGCGCGTTTTACGATCGCGACCAACGTTGCATCAATATTGTGTGGAAGAAATTGCGCGAACTCGACACAATGCGTTGTTTCGTCACTTTATCGCCGCACTGACTCGAGGAGGCCAATCTGGGAAAGCTCCGATCGAAGCACGCGCGCACGATCCGGTCAGGTATATTTCTGACATGCTCGGATGGATTCACCAAGCGGTGGCGAACGAACGCGACGTATGCAACGCGTTGTTTTTAAGTGCAGATACATCTATGCTCTCCGACGAAGATGATAACGACGATGAAAACAATGCGTCTGGAGCGAATGCTGACGAGGTGAAGAAGGACGAGCATACAAACGGCGTAATGTATAACAACATGGAGGAAATCGCAAAGGACACCATGGTTAAAATTATGGACAGTTTATCGCGCCCGTTGAGAGTTCGTGTGGAGCAAGCTTTAGCTGGAACACCAGATGCATTAGAAACGTATAAAATCACGGGAGTTTTACACTTTTACTCTGGCGTTTTAGAACAGTTGCTCTCGTCGACGACGGCATCTCCTTCTGAAGAAGAAAAAGGTGCCGCCGGTGGGTTGGTCGAAGCAGTCAAGATGTGTGCGAAAGCTGCGCAAACGTCCTTCAACGACGACGCTATAGTTAAAGGTGCTGCTATTACTCGCAACCCACCGGTGCCGCAAACAGGGTTACACGCGCCCCCGATAGTACAAGAGCGCTTGGATGTGGCAATTTCCATTTTAAAAGCTGCTTCTGCGGACGTTCCATCGAGCGACGGTTTCACGGGAGGAGGAGAACAGAGTGGAATGAACGAGCACGGGAATGCGGGAGCGGATAAAATCATCGTGAAGGTATTAGATGCCATAGTTGATCCAGTAATTGAAGCGTGCGAGTTGGGAGCAAATAAGTTGATGGAGGTTAACTCGACCATCATTGGTGGCTCTAAGACTGTGCCATGGGCAGCAGATGCTTACGTATTGAACTGCTTGGGAGCTATGCACACGCCGTTGAAACAGTACCAGTTAGCGCAAGCGAAGACGCAAGACTTGACGAGACGCATTTCAAAAAAAGCTACAGATATCGCCGACAATCACGCGGAATCCATCTTAAATGAGTGTGGCCTACTCGACGTGCTCGAACGAGTATCATTGTATCAAGAGCGTTCTTCGGGCGTGATGTCGCAAGATCCGAGTTTGACTTTAGATATCATCTCGAAAGCGTTGCAAGGTTTAGTTGAGAGTGCCAAGGAAGGCGCCCCGGATTTCCAAGAAATTCAATCTCCTCGCGTGCGTTTGGATATTCAAAACCGGTTCTCGAATCGTTTGATTGAAGCGTACACTCGCGTTTACATCGCAGTCTTGAATCCAAACGCTGGATACGGTTCCAACGCGCGAGACCAAATTAAACACGCGCCTGACGCATTGAGCACTATTTTTGGAATGTAATTTTACGCAGTAGACGCTAGTATATGTAGAAAGAAAGTTAATAGATGCTCACACATAAATAGTATTGGGTTCCAGCGCTTTCTGCTCGTCTTTCTGCTCACAAACTGAACACCTAATACAAATTTACACTCTTCGTTTTTTTCTTTTCGATTTCTTCGAACAAACAACATTATTTCTAGATCCATATGGATGGTATTGATGTCACTTATGCTTTGATTCGATCGAAAACGGCGCACATTCGAATTTGATGGATGTTGTATATTCCCTTTCAAGTTTAGGGTGTTGTCAGATTGAAGTCGTCCATCTGCTCACTCTGCTCGTCTTTCTGCTCGTCTTTCTGCTCACAAACTGAACACCTAATGCAAATTTACACTCTTCGTTTTTTTATCGATGTTCTGATTTCTTCGATCAAATAACATTATTTCTAGATCAGTATGGGTGTTATTGATGTCTGGACGTTTCAAAGGCTACGCAAACCTTTCTTCCAACGAGACTCTTTTTTGTTCTCTGACGTGATTCTCGTCTTCCCGCCCCCACTCGCGCAAACGTCTGAGCGGAAGTCCGTCGAGAACGTACACCAGAGACGAACAAAACGCCCGAAAGAAATTGCAAGGCCACAAGGAACGAGCAGCTGAAGCATTCGGTAACTCGGTGTGTTTGTTCGTGAGATGCTTAAACTCGCACGTCCATTTCTTTTTCGTCCCGTTCGAGAGGAGAAAATCTTCTTCCCCGCAGGAACCGTGGGGGACTCGGTGTCCGTTGGAAAAACAATCCGTCTTTTTCCGGATCGTTGGGTCATCATCGTCGTCATCAACGAATGGAAGACCCTCGAATTCTGTACAAATCGCGCAATGCGTGAACGTCGTTCGATAATCCGCGAGAGCCTGCATGCACGGCTGCATGGCGAGTCTTCTATTCTTCAAACCCGTATTACTACCCGTATTTTCAACCACAAAAAGCAAACACGCGCACGCTGCGATGAAAGAAAACACAATGAGCACGTCATCACATCCGGCACTGAGACCTTCCTCGTGCCCTATTTTCGGCGTCGTATTGAGCCGCGAGAATGGCGTGCAACTTAAACCTGCAGTGAATAATAAACACTGGAAACGAATCTTATACAAATGATAGCAATGAGTAAAGAGACCGTAATCGGCTCGTACAAAATTGAAAAGCGCTCGTCCAACAAACCCTTCCAACTCCTTCATTTGTCCCAACACGTTCGTTTGATGATTCATGGGTATCGACGAAACTACAATTGTATCCGTACAACCCGAATACACGAGACGATTGGCATGTTTGAAAAGTTTTTGTCTCTTAAATGATCGGAATTTGAACTTCTCATCGAGTAAAACGCAACGCAGAAAACACGTCCCATTCGGTCCAAATCGTTCTGGATATCGCTCAATCAACACCTTCGCCGCGTGCACTATATCTTGACAAGACCCACTCGCGAATCCAATCAAAAACCATTCTAAGCCTTTCTTGCCGTTGCGAAAATTGTAACTTGTGCGCTCTCGCACGCAATCTGAAACGGAGGTGTGAAATCTCAGAATTTCAGTTTCTTCCAAACAAATGTGAGAGTATAACTCAGCTGTTTTCACTTTGTTTTCTGGAAGCATGCGCAAGCATTCGAGCTGAGAGAAGTCGATATCGAAGATCTGTCCATATTGCGTAATGATTCGAAAAGGATTAGCAGCGTTGCTGAGGAGAATGTCGTGAATCGCCAAAATTAAAAATCCATCTCTGCTCGACCAGTGAAAATCGAAAGCCTTTGGTTCATTTCGTCTCGCATACACGGGTTCAATAAAACGTCGTTGCGCGGAAGCAAGACGGCGCAGTTCGTGTTCAAACTCTTGAGAGCCTTCGAGGAATTGCTCCAAGTATTCTTCAATCCTAATTTTTTTGTTAAATTTTACAACGATACATACGTATCCGGTAAAACTTTTTTTTCGTTCTCGTTTCAACAAATAACCCGTCTTTTCAACGTAACAATCAACAAAGCAACTCTCGTTGGGGGCGTGTGAGTGAACATCGAGTGGTTTCGTCGCTAACGAGAATGTTTGACGGCGAGTGTACTCTGCAATGCTAGTGAAGACGCCAAGGAAATTATTTTCACGCAACTGCGCGCGATGTTCCTTCAAATTCTTTCGCCTCTCTTTTCTTTCCTTTTTTTTCATGAGCGCTGTGAAGTTCTTTTGCTGACGTTTTTGGATAACGTTTTGACGTTTATGTTTCCCCATTTCCCCACGCCGCCGCCGGAGAGGACCCAGGGGACACGCGCGCACTAAATTTGCGCGCGTTCTAAGCGCAAAATCTGTATTTGCAATTAGTAGTGAAAGGTGTGACGATGACGATGTCCTCCTTCGTTGTGGTACTCCTAAACGTATCCGTGTGTGTTTAATACGCGCGCGTTTTGTGCGTTCTTTTTTTGTGAGTTGTGACGAGGAAACCTGTTTTGTTCCCGCGTGTCTTTTCAGAGAGACGAAAATGAGGAATTCAACAAAGAATGGCAATCTAAGCGTTCAAAAAATGTATAACAATAGCTTTCGAAAATACGAGAAAGAGAGGAAAAATGGAGCAGTGGAGACACCAGTACTTTTTTAAGCGCGCCGGATTCAAAATTCGGAGCTCATAGGTATGAAGAGCGCGTGTCTGTGCATCTTACGTCCATCAGGCGCGTCTTTCCGCGCTTTCAATCGTTTGGTGTTGCGAAACCACTCGTTTTGCACCAAAAGTATAGGGTCACAAAAATAATAATAATACGACTAATAAAAGTAAGAACGCTCTAACGCTCTACAGTATTAAGAGAGTGTTTCCAAAAACAAGTGGTGATAATATAGCAATATAGTAGATGATCCGCTTGAACATGTTGTAATATTGTAATATTGTTATATTGTTATACATTTTTTGAACGCTTAGATTGCCATTCTTTGTTGATTGATTGATTGAATTCCTCATTTTCGTCTCTCTGTTACAACTATTTAATCTATGTGTGTGTATCTAATCCTCCTCATCCATCTCATCACCATTTATCTCCATGTCATCCTCATGATATGCTCTGAACAATGCCTTCGTCAACAAATATCTCGACATCGGAAATTCGAACTCTCCTCTTTCCCGTTCGCCAGCTAAAACTCGGCGAAGAAACCTCTTCTGTTCCTCTTCAAAGTTGGTTGCCGGCCACTCGTACCAGAGGATCGCCATTTCCAACATCTCGAGATTCTTCACGTCGTCGAGGCGGAACTTCTGCGAAATATTCTCTTTCACGACGTTTATCATATGGAGCGGGAAAACATTGTCGTCTTTGAATCCAAAGGTATAGTGCAAAGCTTTCAGCGTATTTCGATCCAACTTTTGGAGGACTAGAGGAAAGGTGTCTCTGCAAAGGTGTGCGACACCATTCCAATCGATGATTTCGTCTTCCGGGATTTTTTCACACTCTTCTCTGAGGTCATCTCCTTCGCGCAATCGTTTCCTTGAAATCGACGAGGACAACGCACTCACAATCGGGTTTCTAGTCGCGCGAACAATCGCGACGACAAAGTCGCGAAACGCTTCTGGAACCTCAGAATTCGGAATAACCAAGTCCATGAACGATGAGAGTGGATTTGGCTTAGTCCGAACCATTTCTAAGCACTGCGAGTATCTGTACGTCTTCCATTCTTCTTCGTGGTTGCGAAAAAAGTCCTTATCTCGATCTATGATCGCAAACTCAAACATCTTTCGCGAGTAACCGGGGGGATATTTCCCCGCCGGATCGTCCCCGTTGTGGTAAATCAGCAACACACACTTGGACGCGCCAACAATGTTCATCTGCGCTTGACATTGACCCCAGTGGTTTCTAATTTCTTGCTGCATATCTAAACGCATCATGCCATGTTGATGACGTTTGCATTTGACCTCCACGATGCAATCGTATCTTGGAATAGCAAAATCGAGCGTGACCAGCAGCAACGGGTAACCGCTGCCGTCGCGATAGAAAAACGTGACGTCGTCCATCGAGACGACATCTTCCGGTGGAATCCCCATTCGTCGACTAAACTCACGTATGGCGGCGCCTTGCATTGTGCAACCGTACGATTTGTTCATGTCTCTCGATCGACGTCTCGCTTGCGTTGCCAGCGGACCCGAGTAAAGACCCGATGCTGTTTGGATTACTCCTCGTGCAAACGAAGCAACATTTTTCACGACAACACTCACGGTGTTCTCTCTCTCTCGACGACCCATGAGGTTATCGGAATACATCGCTTCACCTTTCGGAGTGAGTCCGCGCACGCTGTTGGCAAAATCTATCTGCATACGGTGAATTGTTTGGTACCAAGGAGGAATTTCCTCGCGTCTCCCGCGCACTTTCCGCAAAAAACGACCTTGTCGCGCACTGGTGAAATAACTGCATGCCATAATGGCATCGGCGGTGTAATTTTGATCATCATCGTCAATATTATCACCATCATCGTCACCATCACTATTATCACTATCGCCATCATCCTCATCCTCCTCGTCCTCGTCGTCACTTGCAATGAAGTCGTCGTCACTTGCAATGAAGTCGTCGTCGTCGTCGTCGTTGTCGCGTTCATCCAATTCCTCCACCTCTTCATCTGCGTTAGGAAGTTTATAAAGCGAGGAAGGAATTGCGCACTTGAACGATTGCTGTTCTCCAATCACACCTAATCGAGCATAGATTTCCGCACCCGTCAACTCAACAACGCCGTTTTGATTCACTCCCAAATCTGCAAAGAAAAGCGCGTGCAATTTTGCAATTGCTTCCGACTTCACATCGTTCCGAAGAAAACTCTTCCAAAATAGCAAAGCTGCGCGATGAAACGCCGCTGTTTCGTCGCGCGTCGCCGGCGGAAACAATACTTGCAAAATACGCTTTCTGACCAGCGAGCGTAAAAATTTAGTCAAGCTCAAAGACGCGACGCCCTCGGGACCACACATGATCCACGTACGACTCACGATTTTTCGTTCGTACGCGTTCACTCCAACATCCGCGTGTCTCTGACCACGTCCTTCTCCTTGAATTTGAATAACTGGCGTCCACGACGGCATCGCATCACACGAAACGATGTTCGGCGCGTTCATGCCGAAACCACCGGTTTGACCCGTGGTAACAACGATTCGGAGAGGATCATTTGCATCGGCGAGTTGCTTGAAAATTTCTCGTCTCCTCGCCAGCGACGTGAGATGACAAATCAAAGCTGCGGTTCGCGCGTCGTGATCATTGAGCACGATCAGATCGTGGTGTATCTTTCGTCCAAGCGGAACATCGAAGCTGGAAATAATGACGAGATGAGTCGGTTTCTTCGCGTCGGCTTTGCGTGCGGCGTCCGCATCCCTCACCATCAAGAGATGCATCTGTCTGCAAACCTCCATAACATCTTCCGAGTACACCGGAAAAGTCGAGCTAAACTCCAAGCCAAACATCTGATTAACTCGCATGATTCCTTTCGGATTGTCGTCGTTGTCGCTATCGTCGTCTTCCACAATACCGCGAATCTTTTCGATTGACTCTTCAGACATTTCAACAAAGCAATACGTTTCATTCGGCCCTTCGCAGTTGGGTAAGGACGCAAGCACTTCTGGTTTACTCGATTTGAACGTGAACGAGGCGATGACACGTCGCAACGCGTCGATCGCCGGCGACGACGTGAACTCGCGCAACAAAATATCTTCGCACACGTGCAGCAACGTAGCTTCAATCTGCGCGTTATCAAACTTCATATTCAAAGCCTTCATCGCGAAGAAAATCGAACGCAATGAACCATCGATGGGTGTCGCCGAGTACATGTTTCGAAAACACCGCTTAGGCAATTGCGCGATATCGCGCTGAAGCGGCGTCGCCGAGTTCAAACAAAACAAAGCCTCGTCGACGATAAGCGCGGTGTTTACTTCATTGGCGCTGTGCAAAGCACGCTTCGCTTCGTCGGAGAATCCTTTGTTGGAGCGATGATTGTCAAAAATGACTCGATTTTCGGCTAAGCTCTTCGCGCGCGACCAGTTGCCATTCAATCGTAGCAATTCCGTGGATTCTTCGAAACGCTGCAATTCTTTTTCCAGATGAGCTATGAGCTCTTCCAGGTTGCACAAAAAAAGAACAAAGACGATATTCGCGATGTCGCACTCAACCAACAGGAACGCGACGACGGCAAAGAACACGCGGCTCTTGCCCAAACCCGTATCATCGGCAACCATCGCGCCCGGCTTGTTTCTCAGAAAGGAATCCAAGCAGTCTTTCGTTCTATCAATTTGGTAACGATGATATCCAAGGGAAACCAACGCTACCAAAAACGTATCCAGTCTCTCGAACAGTTTCCCTCGATCGACTAGGTTTGGAAAACGGTTGATATTTTCCGGATGCTGAACTGGCAAAAATCCGGCAAAATTTACAGCGCGCGTATCCAGGAATGTGTCCAGAAATGCTTGCATCGTGAGCGACTCTCTATTCGTAGATATAATCGCGCCGGACGCTGAGCTGGACGGATGCTCGCAGAAATAGACCAAATCAGTTTCCTCTATCCCCGGCGGCTGCTTTTTCTTCCAGATGTTTTCGACTTGCTTGCTACGGATCATTATAGTAAGATTCAAGTCGCGAGCGAGTTGCGACAAAGCTTCGACGCGTTTCTTGTTGAACGCTTCGACGTCTCTCATATTCCAAACACCCCATCGATAATCGAAACCGAAGAAACGGAACGGAACTCTATGCACCGGAATGCGGTGTACGTCGTCACGATCGCCCGCTCGGATGCCGTTCGGATGCGTTTTTTGATCGAGCATGCACATCGTCGGGAAGAAGTTTGTCTCGATGAAAACGAACGTGAGCTCATCTTTCGTAACGCCGAGCTTTTCGGCGTGATAGTCAATCGCCAAGTTAAAAAATCGACCAATAAACTTTGATTTCAGTTCGCGAAGCATTCGCGAATCGAAACCGTTTGCGTCTTGTCCAAGTCCAAATCGACTCATCGGCGCCAAACTAACTCCCATCGTCGTGCATATCAGTATGTAGCTTGTATTGACGTTCAGGTCGCTCAGTTCAATTACTCTGCATTCGTTTACCTCGTATTGCAAAGCGTAAGTCTGGCCACGATACTCTCGGTTGTCGTTCATGAACGCGTTTCGTCCTACGAATTCTAACGAACGCGCTAATGCGTCGAACCGTTCTAAAGTTTCGCGCAATTGCGCGACGTCTTCCCTTTTAATTACTCTGAATATATGCTTTCCTTTATTTACAAGAAAAACATCGTTAGCATCGTCAGTTCACGAATATAATAAATATACTCACCGTCCATGATCACGATCGCTATGAAAAACGTCCAGTTTACTATATGCGCACAAACTTTTGATTTCAGCAGTAAAGTTTCTGTCGTTTTTTTTGTATCTAACGAGATGTATTGTCCAAGAGTTTCGAGTTTGTATTTACGAGAGACATTTTTTGTATCTAAAATACACCAACACATACCACATACCACATACCACATACCACATACTTTGAGGTATGAGACCTCCGAGACGTGTCGCGAGAGACGCACGAAGTTACGCCAACGATGGAGAAGGAGAGGACAAAGCGAAGTTTGATGATGTGATGGGGTCAGAGAGCGAGAAGGAAGAAGAAGAAGAAGAGGGAGAAGAAGAAGAAGAAGGAGAAGAAGAAGAAGACGAGGAAGACGAAGAAGAAGAAGAAGAAGAAGAAGAGGGAGAGGGAGAAGAAGAAGGAGAAGAAAAAGAAGCTGCTGGTGGTGGTGGTTCCAAAAGTAAGCAAGCGACCATGATCGCAGGAAGTCGCCGTGTTTTGTCC
>Ga0255751_10004376_pt1 | contig 12791 bp, 8 predicted proteins | sample 071ome_20_FD_179951 | JGI IMG/M metagenome (GOLD analysis project Ga0255751, IMG submission 179951) | Coastal salt marsh microbial communities from the Groves Creek Marsh, Skidaway Island, Georgia - 071412BT metaG (version 2) | ecosystem: Environmental > Aquatic > Marine > Intertidal zone > Salt...
GCTCGATGCTGCGAATCTTGGTCGTGTGATCGACGCAGCCGCAGTAGATGTGGTCGCCGTCGCGGAAATAGCCGAGGGGCACGCTGTGCGGGTAGCCGTCGGGAGCAATCGTCGTCAGGACGATCCAGCCCGGCTTGCTGTCGAGGAAGTCGTTGAAGGCTTCGGGGTCGAGCGATTCGGCCATCGGCTCAGCCGAGGGCTTCGTCGAGCAGGAGCTGAAGTTCCTGGGCATGCACGGCGGCTGAACCGGTGGCCGGCGAACCCGACTCGTGACGGCTCACCCGGTGGATGTCGTGGGACTCGCCATGCGCCTCGTACAGCCGGCCCTTGATCGAGTTCCATGGACCCATGTTCTCCGGCTCCTCCTGGACCCAGAAGATTTCCTTCGCGTTTTGGAAGGTTTCGAGTTGGCGGGCAACGGCGGCGAAGGGCCACGGGTAGAGCTGCTCGACCCGGGCGATCGCAACGTTGGCGCCTCGCTTGTCGCGTTCCGCCATGAGGTCGAAGGCGACCTTCCCGGAGCAGAACACGATCCGCTCGACCTCAGCGGCGGGGGGCGGGTTCACATCGCCGAGGAGTTCCTCGAACGTGCCAGACATCAGATCGCTGACCGGCGAGCGCGAGTGTTTCGAACGCAGCAGCGACTTCGGGGTGAAGACGACGAGCGGGGTCGGCACCGCCTGCATCGACTGGCGCCGCATCAGATGGAAGAACTGGGCGGCTGTCGTGGCGTTGCAGACGTGCATGTTGTCTTCGGCCGCCAGGACCATGAACCGCTCGATGCGAGCGGACGAGTGCTCGGGACCCTGACCCTCGTACCCGTGGGGCAGCAACATGACCAGGCCGCAGTCCTGGTTCCACTTGTCCTTCGCGGCGACGATGAACTGGTCGATGATGATCTGGGCTCCGTTGGCGAAGTCGCCGAACTGGGCTTCCCACAGCACGAGTGCCTTCGGGTTGGCGATCGAATAGCCGTACTCGAAGCCGAGCACGGCGTACTCGCTCAACAACGAGTCGTACACCCAGAAGTTCGAGCCGTGGCCCTCGCCCAGTTCCTTGAGCGGGGTGTGCTCGGCACTGGTCTCATAATCGACGAGGGTCGCATGTCGATGGCTGAACGTGCCGCGACGCGAGTCCTGGCCGGAGAGGCGCACCGAGGTGCCCTCGACGAGAAGACTGCCGTAGGCCATCGCCTCGCCAAGCGCCCAGTCGATCTCGCCGCCCTCGAACATCTTGTGTCGGGTCGCGAACTGTTGGGCGAGCTTCGGATGCATCGTGAAGCCCTCGGGGGTCGTGGTGAGGAATTCGTAGACCTCGTCGACCATGGCCTGATCGATCGACGTATGCAGATGCGGCCGCACCCCGCTGCCCTCGATCGGTGGCTGCGCGACACCTCCCTCGTTTCGGACTCCCCGGGTCTCGTCGAGCGCCGACTGCAGTCGGGAGCGGAAGTCGTCGAGCGCCGCCTCTTCATCGTCGGGGGTGAAGGCTCCACGCTTCACGAGCGACGTGGTGTACAGCTCCCGGACCGAGGGTCGCTCGTCGATCCGGCGGTACATCTCGGGGAGCGTGTAGCTGGGGTCGTCGCCCTCGTTGTGACCGTGACGTCGATAGCAGATCATGTCGATCACGACGTCCTTGTTGAACTTTTGGCGGTACTCGAACGCCAGTCGGGCGACCCGGACACAGGCTTCCGGATCGTCGCCGTTCACATGGAAGATCGGGGCCTGGATCATCTTGGCCACGTCGGTGGAGTACTCCGACGAACGGGCTGCGGCCGGCGACGTGGTGAAACCGACCTGATTGTTGATCACGACGTGCACGCAGCCGCCGACTCGATACCCACGGATCTGTGACAGGTTGAGGGTCTCGGCGACGACACCTTGACCGGCGAAGGCTGCGTCGCCGTGCAGAAGCAGCGGCAGGACGGGGTAGGCCTCGAACTGGGTGCTGTCCCGACGGATCTCGTCCATCCGGGCTCGGACCATGCCGAGTACCACCGGGTTGACCGCTTCGAGATGCGACGGGTTCGCGGCCAATTCGAGCGGAAGCTCGTTGCCGTTGCGGGAGACGAACGTGCCGGTCTGGCCGAGGTGGTACTTCACGTCGCCCGACCCCATGGTCATGGAGCCGACGTCGCCGCCCTCGAACTCGTTGAACAACGAGCCGTAGTCCTTGCCGACGATGTTGACGAGCACGTTGAGGCGGCCACGGTGGGCCATGCCGATCACGGCCTCGGCCATCCCGGCGTCGGCTGCTGCGCCGAGCAGGGCATCGACCAGTGGGATCGTGGATTCGGCGCCTTCGATACCGAAGCGCTTCTGGCCGACGTACTTCGTGCCGAGGAAAGTCTCCAGCGCCTCAGCGGCGTTGAGCCGTCCGAGGATGTGGCGTTGTTCGTCGGGTTCGATGGAGCGGTCGGCGCCCTCGAGTTGCTCCTGCATCCAGCGCTTCTCGACCGGATCCTGGATGTGCATGTACTCCACACCAACGGTCCGGCAGTACGCGTCGCGAAGGACACCGAGCAGATCGCCGAGTGGCATGCGGTTCTGCCCGCCAACCTGGGCATAGATGCCCGAGTCGGAGCCGGTGAGGAACTCGCGATCGAGATCCCAGATGGTGAGCCCGTAGGTCGCAGGGTCGAGTTCGGGATGCATCTTGGGTTCTTTCACCTGCAACGGATCGAGATCCGCGATGAGGTGGCCGCGCACGCGATGCATGTTGATCAGCTGATTGACCTTGGCCTGCTTCTCGAGCAGGCCGGTCTCCCGGTCGAGCGGGTTGACGTCGCGACGCCACTTGACCGCTTCGTACGGCACGTCGAGCGAACGGAAGACATTGACGTAGAAGTCGTCCTCGCCGAGGAGCAGTTCGTGAACCTTCTTCAAAAACATGCCGGACTCGGCACCCTGGATGATCCGGTGGTCGTAAGTCGAGGTGATCGTGATGACCTTCGACACGCCGAGCTCGGCGAGCTTCGACGGGTCGGCGGCCTGGAACTCGGTGGGGAAGGCGATCGAGCCCACACCGACGATCAGGCCTTGTCCTGGCATCAGGCGCGGCACCGACTGCAGGGTGCCGATCGTGCCGGGGTTCGTGAGGCTGACGGTCGTGCCAGCGAAGTCGTCGACGCCGAGTTTGCCGTCGCGGGCCTTCGCGATCAGGTCCTGGTAGGCGTCGACGAACTGCCGGAAGTCGAGCGTGTCGGCCGCTTTGATGCTCGGGACCATGAGGGTGCGGCTGCCGTCGGCCTTCTCGAGGTCGATCGCGATGCCGAGCCCCACGTGCGGGTTCTTCACGAGGACCGGCTTGCCGTCCTCGTCGGTGGTGTAGGTGTTGTTCATCGCCGGCATCGAGTCGGCGATCGCGCGCACCACGGCGTAGCCGATCAGATGGGTGAAGCTGACCTTGCCGCTGAGTTTGCGGCCGAGGTGGCCGTTGATGATCTTGCGGTTGACCTCGAGCAGCTTCGCCGGCACCTGACGAAAGCTCGTCGCTGTGGGCACCTCGAGCGACGCTTCCATGTTGCTGACGATGCGGGCCGATGCGCCTCGCAGGGGCTGCTCGACCGGGGCGTTGGGATCGGCGTCGCGCTCACCGGCGTTGGACGGGGTCGGCGCTGGCCGACTCGTCGGCGCGGGTGCGGCGGCGCCGTTGTCGTTCCGCCGCATCGGCGTGGGGAGCTTCACCTCGGGCTTCGCTGGCGCTGACGGGGGACCTGAGGGAGCCGTCGCAGCGGTGGTCGGTGTGACGTCGACGGAGGGCACCTCGATCGGCGCCGTGGTGTCGGCGGCTCCGTTGGTGGTGCCGACGCCGTTGGCGGTTTCGGCCTCGAAGATCACTTGCCATGCCGGGTCGACCGATGCCGGGTCCGCCTTCCAGCGGGATCGCATTTCGTCGGCCATCCAGGCGTTCGGGCCGAGATCGAGGGGGTCCGTGGTGCTCACGAGAACCAGCATACGGCGGCGTGCTGTAGGGTCCCGCTCGTGCGGATCGCGACCTGGAACGTCAACTCGCTCAACGCCCGCCTCTCCCGCGTCGAACGCTGGCTCGACACCTTCGAACCCGATGTTTTGTGCTTGCAGGAGACCAAGCTCGCCGACGACGCCTTCCCTGCGATGACCTTCCAGTCATTGGGTTACGAAACCCTGCATCACGGTGAGGGCCGATGGAATGGGGTGGCGATCCTGTCGAAGGTCGGACTCGAGAATCCGATCGCCGGTTTCGGCGACGGCGGCGAGCCCGACCAGGATGCCCGCATCGCATGGGCGACCTGCGGTGGCGTCCGGGTCGCATCGTGCTACGTGCCCAACGGTCGGTCGCTCGACCATGAGCACTACCAGTACAAGCTGCGCTGGCTCGATCGCCTGGTTGGCGATCTCGATGGTCAGTGTGATCCGGGCGACGACGTGGTCGTCGTGGGGGATTACAATATTTGCCCGGCCGACATCGACTGCTGGGATCCGAAGAAGTTCGAGACGGCGACCCATACCAGTCAGGCGGAACGAGATCGTCTCACCGCCCTCGAGCAGTGGGGGCTCGTCGACGTCTTCCGTGAACACCACCCCGAGGAACGTCTGTATTCCTGGTGGGACTATCGGGGCGGCAGCTTCTACAAGAAGATGGGGTTGCGCATCGATCTCCTGATGACCTCTCGCTCGGTCACCGATGCGACGAAGCTTGCGCTGATCGACCGCAACGAGCGCAAGGGCCCCAAGGACGATCCGCCCTCCGACCATGCACCGGTCTTCATTGACGTGGAACGCTGACGCTTGCAGTTCGCACTGACGCCGCTCGACGAACACGAGTTGCTGGTCTTCTGGACCCAACTCCTCGTCTTGGTCGCAGCCGCCCGCTTCTGCGGGGCAATGATGCGGCGTCTGAATCTGCCCTCCGTGATCGGCCAGCTCGGCGCGGGCGTGATCCTGGGACCGTCGATCTTCGGTCGGGTGTGGGCCGATGGCTTCGAATGGTTCCTGCCGGAGCACGAGATCAGCTCCGGGGCGCTCTTCGCCGTGAGCTGGTTGGGGGTGGCGTTCCTGCTCGTCACGGCGGGCTTCGAAACCGACCTCGGCCTGATCCGACGCCTGGGACGAGCCGCAGCACTCGTGACCGGCTTCAGCCTGGTCGTGCCGTTGATCGGGGGACTCGTCGTCGGCGGTGTGCTGCCCGAGTCGTTCATTGGTTCGGAGAGCGATCGCACCGTTTTCGCCCTGTTCGTCGCCGCCGCCCTCGCCGTCTCCGCACTCGCAGTGATCGCCAAGATCCTCAGCGAGCTTGGCTTGATGCGTCGCGACTTCGGCCAGATCACGGTTGCCGCCGGCATGGCCAACGATGTCGTCGGGTGGATCATGCTTGCGGTTTTCACCGGCTTTGCGACGTCCGGTGAGGTCTCGGCCTCTGGCATTGTCCGTACCGTCGGCGGCCTGGCGATCTTCCTTGCGCTCGCCATGACCGTAGGTCAGCGCGTGGTCGATCGGGCGTTGCGGTGGGTGCGTCGCGATGGCCCCGACGTCGCCGGGGCCATGACGGTCGTCGTCATGACGATGCTGATGTACGGCGTTGCCACCCAGGCCCTCGGGATCGAGGCGGTGCTCGGTGCCTTTGTCGCCGGTGTCGTGTTGCATCGGTCGCGGTTCCAGCAGCGAGAGGTGCTCGACCATCTCGAATCGGTCACCAACACGTTCCTCGCCCCAGTGTTTTTCGCTACCGCCGGTCTGCGGGTCGACCTCGGTCTGCTCGGTCAGGACGATGCGATCGCCTGGGCCGGCGTCGTGGTGGCCGTGGCGATCGTCGCCAAGTTTGTCGGCGCGTTCGTTGGCGCCAAGCTCGCTGGCCAGTCGAGCCGCGCGGCCACCGCACTGGGTGCCGGGCTCAATGCTCGAGGCGCGCTCGAGATCGTGATTGCTTCGGTCGGACTCTCACTCGGTGTGTTCACCGAGACCGCCTACACGGTGATCGTGATTGTTCCCCTGATCACATCGGTCTTCGCCGCCGTCAGCTTGCGCATCGTCGTGCGCGATTGGCGCGGCACCGACAAGGAGCAAGAGCGGCTCGATCGCGAAGAAGCCTTAGCCAAGAACCTGGTGGTCACCTCGCAACGGATCTTGCTGCCATCGAAGGGTCATCCCGCTTCGATCGCCGCCGCCCAACTCGCCCAGTTTGCATGGCCAAAGGAGGCGCCGCTGACGATTCTTACGGTTGGCGACACCGATGCTGACATCGGCGTTCTCGAAGCGGTGCTGGACGAACGGAAAGTTGACCACAACCGGGCGAACGGCGCGCCGATCGATAGCGGGCGCGATGTCGCGGCATCGATCGTGGCCGAGTCCAACCTCGGCTACGGCGTGGTGGTTGTGGGCGTGGCCGAGCGGCACGAGGGGGTTCTCTACTCGCCCATGGTTGACGAGTTGTTGCTCAATGCCGTGACGCCGGTCGTGATCGTGCGTCGGGCTCGGGGGCTTGATCGGCCACTCCCGCCGGCGTTCTCGCGCGCCATCGTTCCTGTCACGGGCACGCCATCGTCACGCTCTGCACAGGAGGTTGCGTTCGCGATCTCGGGCCAACTCGGCACGGAAGTCCTGCTCACGCACGTCGTCAACCGGGTCACTCAGCTGCCGCGGATCTTTGCCCGGCGCGGCACCGCCGTCGATGATCCGGCGATCGCCGCCGCGGAATCGATGATGGCTCGGGCTGTCGAGCGGGCCCACGAAGCGGGGATCAGCCCGCGAGAGATTCTTCGCGAAGGCGCGTCGGCTGGTGAGGCACTCGTCGACACGGCCCGCACCGAACAGGCCGATCTCGTCGTGCTCGGCGCCCAGCTCCGTAACGTCGACGGCCGCCCCTTCATCGGGCACACGGTCGAGGCGGTGCTCGAACGCTCCGACGCCACGGTCGTCGTAGTCGCCCAGCCCCGGCCGAAGGATCCTCCCACGGGTGAGTGATCCCCACCCGGATCGTTACTCGTCGAGGCAGGTGATCTCGAGCAGCTTGAGGCCGAAGCGTCGGGCTTTGCTTTGGCCGATGCCCTCGATGTCGGCGAGTTCATCCATCCGGCATGGTCGCTCGATCGAGAGTGCCTCGACCGCGCGATCCGAGAGCACGGCCGTGGGGGAGACGTTTGCCTTCTCAGCCCAGTCTTCGCGCCAGATAAGCAGCTGATCACGCACGATCTCTCGCTCGTGCCGATCGGTGACCGTGAGGTCGACCTCGGGGACGGCAGCGATCTTCGCCCGCAGATTCGCGATCGATGGGCGCTCGTCGGGGAGAGGATCGGGTTCGCCGCGGAATGCCTCGATCCATGGCGACGGTTCGCGTTCGACGAGTTGGTCGCCGATCACGCGCGCATCGCTCCAGGAGACATGGAGTTCGCGTTCGGCGCGGGTGGCGGCAACGTAGAGGAGGCGCCGCTCTTCGGCGCGGGCGTCGGCGCTCTGGGCGAATCCGATTGGGACGTAACCGTCTTCGATGCCGACCAGGTGCACGATCGGCCATTCGAGACCCTTGGCCGAATGGAAGGTGCCGAGCTCGACGCCATCGGTGACGGCGGAGACACGATCGTCGGTGCGCAGCGACGAGAGGAAGTCGTCCACGGTGGCGCGGCGTTCGAGTTCAAGGTGCCCGCGGGCAATGTCGAGGAACGCCTGGAGCATCGCCCGTCGTTCTTCGCTCAGGTGGGCGCCGTCGAGCGAGTCCGGGAGCTCGGTGGTGGCGTCGGCCAAGACGTCGGATAGCGACTGATCTCCGTGCCAGGTGTCGATGAGCTCCATCACTTCAGGTCGCCGCAGCAGCGCTCCATCGCCGCGGGAACGAACGGGGATACCGGCACGCTCGAGTGCAGTACGGACCGCCGGGAGCTGCGCATTGGTGCGAGCGAGCACGGCCTGGTGCCGCCACGGAGCGCCAGGCTTGTGACGACCCCGCACCGAGCGAGCGATGGCGACCGCTTCGCCCTCGGCATCGAGGCGTCGCACGCTGGGTTCGTCGCCTGAGGGACGAGCGGCTGGCTGGGGCTCGATATCGAGCACTCGAGCGGCGGCGGCGAGGATCTCGGGGGTGGAGCGGAAGTTGGTGCGAAGGTGGATCACGGCACAGCCGGGGAGGTGGTCGCCGATCTCGTCGAGAAGCTCGGGTTTGGCTCCGTTCCAGCCGTAGATCGCCTGGTTCGGATCACCGACGACCACGAGCGACGATTCGGGTCCGAGCCAGCTCTGCAGGAGCGCAAACTGGAGCGGGTTGACGTCCTGGAACTCGTCCACGAGGACATGGCGATGGCGCCATCGTTGGGCCTCGGCAAAGCGGGTGTCCTGGGTCATGGTGGCGTGGCAGAGCGCAAGGAGGTCGTCGAAGTCGACGAGCTTCCGCTTGCGCTTGGCCTCTTCGTATTGCCCGTAGATGTCGGCCACGAACGACAGGCTTCGACCGGGGCGACGTCGTGCAGCCTTGGCCGCGTCGGCGTACTGATCGGGCGTGACGAGACGGGCACGGGCCCACCCGATCTCGCCGTCGATGTCGGCGATCGACGCGCGGTCGAGGTTGCGGTGTTGCCGGGCGAGGAACGACATTCGTCGCTCGAGTAACTCGGGAGCGCGCCGGCCGGAGTCCTTCCAGTGGTTGCGCAGGATTGCCAGGGCGATCGAGTGGAACGTGCCGGCTGCGACATCGTCGCGGAGGCCGAGGGCACGGGTGCGGCGTCGTAGTTCGCCGGCGGCGCGCCGGGTGAAGGTGACGGCGAGAACTCGGCGGGGATCGATGGTGCCGGTGGCCGCCTGCCAGGCGATGCGGCGGGTGAGGACGCGGGTCTTGCCGGATCCGGCACCGGCCACGATGCACAGTGGTGTCGCCGAGGTCGTGACCGCGTCGCGCTGCTCGGGGGTGAGGTCTTCGAGCAAGACGTCGGCGTCGGAGAGGCGTTCGGCCACGACGTGACCCTACCGACTCGAGCCGACACGCTCCCCGGGAACCCAGGGACGCCGGTAGGTTTCGCCCATGGAGGCGATCCCGCGTCGTGAATTCGAACGACTGGTCGCCGCCGCGCTCGACGAGATGCCGCCTCAACTCATGCGCCTGATGGACAACGTCGCTGTAGTCGTCGCAGACCGACACCCGACCGAGGATCTGCTGGGCCTGTACGAGGGGGTGCCGCTCACCGAACGCGGCGACTACGGCGGCATGGTCATGCCCGACGTCGTCACGCTCTATCGGCTTCCCCTCTGCGAGTTCGCTCGCGACGAGGACGAACTTGTCGAGGAGGTGATGGTCACCGTCGTCCACGAGATCGCCCATCACTTCGGCATCGATGACGAGAAGCTCCACGAATGGGGCTGGGGATGATCGATGTCGCTGCCGTCGTCGACCGGGCGACGCCGGGTGTCGTTCGGGCATTTGTCGGGGAGTGGATCGTGCGCTCGTCTCTGGGGGAAACCGGCCGGGCAAACAGCTGTGCACCGATCGGCGATCCCGGGCGAGCGGTCGCCGCCGCCGTCGACATGGTTGAGACCTGGTACGACGAGTGTGATCGGCCGGTCATGTTCCAGCTCTTCGATGACACCGACATCGACGTGCGTCGTGAGCTCGATCGCCGCGGGTATCGCACGGGCGCAGTCACCGACGTCTTGGCGAGCGCGCTCGACGATCTGAGGGTCTCGCACGTACCGATCGAGGCCGAGGTCAATGAGACGATGCCCGAGCTCCTGCGTGAACAGTTGGGCAGCGCCCGAGCCGACGAGATGCGTTCGACTCGTCAGCCGTGTTGGTACGCCGTTGCATTGATCGATGGTGAGCCGGCAGGCGCAGGTCTGGCGATCGCCGACGACGATCTCGTCGGTGTTTTCGCCATGCGTACCCGTCCCGACCGCGAAGGCCTTGGCGCTGGATCTGCGGTGCTTGGGGCTCTGGTCGATGAAGGTCGACGTCGCGGGGCGACCACGGCGTGGCTCCAAGTCGAGCGGCGGAACGACCGGGCGGGCGACTGGTACCGGCGCCTCGGGTTCACCAGGATTTCGGGTTATCGCTACCGAGTCCGGTGAGGCGGATTCGCTAGCGTCATCCTCGTCACGTCCTCGAGGAGCTCGGCCATGACTATTCGTATCGGCATCAACGGCTTCGGACGCATCGGGCGGCTCGCCGTTCGGGGCATCGCCAGCCATGACGGCATCGAGCTCGCCCACATCAACGATCTGAAGGCCGACGCCGCCACTGCGGCCCACCTCCTCGAGTTCGACACGGTCCACGGTCGCTATGCCGGCGAGGTCGGTGTCGACGGCGACACGATCCTCGTCGATGGTCGACGGGTCACGACCAGCACCCACGACAAGCCGGGGAACATCCCGTGGGCTGACCTGGGGGTCGATCTCGTGATGGAGGCCAGCGGTGCGTTCACGACTACCGAGACCCTCACGCCTCACCTCGACAACGGCGCCCGCAAGGTGCTGGTCGCTGCGCCGGTCAAGAGCCCGGGCGTGCCCAACATCGTCGTCGGCTGCAACGACGCCGACTATGTGCCTGCCGAGCACGACATCCTCACGGCGGCGTCATGCACAACGAATTCGCTTGCTCCGGTGGTGAAGGTGGTGCATGAGACGTTCGGTATCGAACGGGGTGTGATCACCACGATTCACGACGTCACCAACACGCAGGTGATCGTCGATGCTCCGCACAAGGACCTCCGGCGGGCCCGGTCGGCGCTCAACTCGTTGATCCCGACCACCACGGGCTCGGCCACGGCGATCACGATGATCTACCCCGAGCTGCGGGGAAAGCTCAACGGTCTCGCCGTCCGGGTGCCGTTGCTCAACGCGTCGCTCACCGACGCAGTGTTCACCCTCGACCGCAATGTCACCGACGACGAGGTGAACGATGCGCTGCGGACCGCAGCCAATGGCGAGCTCGCCGGGGTCCTCGGGTTCGAGGAGCGCCCCCTCGTGTCGGCCGACTTCGTGAACGACACCCGATCGGGCGTCGTCGACGGACCCTCGACGATGGTGATCGACGACCGGATGGTGAAAATCCTCACCTGGTACGACAACGAGTACGGCTACGCGTTCCGGATGGCCGACCTGGCCGCGAGGGTCGCTGCGGAGCTCTAGGAATCCGTCGTGCAGTTGCGCAACTACGCCCTTGTCACCGCGGGCTACTGGGCGTTCACGATCACCGACGGAGCCCTGCGCCTGCTGGTGCTGCTCCACTTCCACGACCTCGGGTACTCGCCGGTGTCGCTCGCGTTTCTTTTCCTGCTCTACGAATTCATGGGGATCGTCACCAACCTGCTCGGTGGGTGGGTCGGTGCCAGGCGAGGACTCAACCAGACGCTGCTCGCTGGACTCTCGCTTCAGATCGTCGCGCTGGTGATTCTCGCCCTGCACTCGCCTGCCTGGGTCGAATGGGTGTCGGTGGCGTACGTCATGGGTGCGCAGGCGCTGTCGGGTGTCGCCAAAGACCTCACCAAGATGAGTTCGAAGAGTGCGGTGAAGTATGTGGCCGGTGATGGTGACAACGCCCTGTTTCGACTCGTCGCTGTGCTCACCGGATCCAAGAATGCGCTGAAGGGGGTCGGCTTCTTTCTCGGTGCGGCGCTGCTCGCCTGGCTGGGATACGACACGGCGCTGTTTGCGATGGCGGGTGGCATCACCGTTGCGCTCGTTGCCGTGGCGATCCTGCTGAACGAGGACATCGGCAGATCCTCGAAGAAACCGCCGCTGCGATCGATCCTGTCGAAATCCGATGCCATCAACCGACTCTCGGCTGCACGCTTCTTCCTCTTCTCCTCCCGGGACATCTGGTTCGTCGTTGCGCTCCCCGTCTTCCTTGACGAGATACTCGGCTGGTCGTTCACAGCCACGGGCGCCTTCCTCGCAGCGTGGGTGATCGGCTACGGCGTCGTCCAGTCGGTCGCTCCGCAGGTTCTGCGTCGTCGGGGCGGGGTCGACGAGATCGCGGCGGCCCGATCATGGGCTTTCGTCCTCGGGGTGGTGTCGGCCCTCATCGCGTTGGGCGTGACGATCGATGACCTGCGCGAGGCCGCGGTACTGGGCGGGCTCATCGTCTTCGGGGTCGTGTTCGCGCTGAACTCAAGCCTCCACTCGTATCTGATCCTCGCCTATGCCGGCGACGACGACGTCAGCATGGATGTCGGCTTCTACTACTCGGCCAACGCCTCTGGCCGACTCGTCGGCACCCTGCTCAGCGGGCTGCTCTATCTCGGGGGCGGGCTCGAACTTGCGATGTGGGGCTCGGCTGCGTTCGCAGCACTCACCTGGCTGTTGACCCTGCGACTGCCCCCGCTTCCGACCGACACAGCGGAGGCCTCTGCGGCGACGGCGGGTTAGTGTCGGTTCATGCCGTTCCCCACCCACCTGTTGACCGAAGACGAAGACCTTGTCCTCGATCTTCGTCCGCATTGGTGGTACCTCGCCCCGTCCGGCGCGGTGCTCGCCGTGGTGACGCTCGTCGCGCTCGCTGCCCTGCGGACGAACTGGTGGGGCCCGCTCGACTGGGTGATCTTGCTCCTCTTCATCGGTGCACTCGGCTTTTTCGGGTTCACCTACCTGCAATGGACCACCACCAACTTCGTGGTCACGAACGAACGGCTCGTGTCCCGGAAGGGTGTGATCTCCAAGGAGGGCATCGAGATCCCGCTCGACCGGATCAATACGGTGTTCTTCAATCAGTCGATCTTTGAGCGGATCATCGGCGCCGGTGACCTGGGCATCGAGTCTGCCGGTGAGGGCGGACGCCAGGAGTTCACCGACATCCGACGGCCGAACCTTGTGCAAAACGAGATCTACCGCCAG
>Ga0255751_10004377_pt1 | contig 12790 bp, 9 predicted proteins | sample 071ome_20_FD_179951 | JGI IMG/M metagenome (GOLD analysis project Ga0255751, IMG submission 179951) | Coastal salt marsh microbial communities from the Groves Creek Marsh, Skidaway Island, Georgia - 071412BT metaG (version 2) | ecosystem: Environmental > Aquatic > Marine > Intertidal zone > Salt...
GTGGCATTAATACTAATCCATCTGATACCGCAGTCGATGTTGCTGGAGAAACTACAACTTATGTAGCAAGTCAAGCATACGAGATCGCTTGGGTGTTCTCCTTAGATAACATTTCGGGCTCCTCTACTACTGGGTACTATTATCTTGGTGGGAACACTGGCTATAGACAGCAGGGAAAAAGTGTTAGTGCAGTAGGTTCTTACACCTCATCTCTCGATGCTGGACTAGATCGATTTACCACTGTCTTGCATGGTGGTTTTGACGGATTGGACATCACAGAGAGAGAACCTTTCAGAAATAGTAAGATGAATGATATCACAAACATTAGCGAGACAAACTCTTATGAGCTTTACTCACTAAGAAAAGCAATTAACATCGTGTCTGATCCAGATGAAGTACAGATGAATGCAATAACAATCCCAGGCATTACTCAGGAGGCAGTAACAAACTACCTGCTCGACACTGCTGAAGATCGTGCAGACACCTTGGCAATTATTGATATTCCAAATGCATATGTGCCAGATACTGAAGATACTGGGTCTGCTGAAGAAAGAAACACTAACAGCACACCAACTCGTGCTGCAAACGATCTTGCTGGTCGCAGCATCAACAACAGTTATGGTGCAACCTACTACCCATGGGTAAGAATCTTGGATAACAACAATAACCAGACTCTATGGGCACCACCATCAGTTGCCGCACTCGGTGTTCTTTCTAACACTGATAGGCAGCAAGCCCCATGGTTTGCTCCAGCAGGCTTCACCCGTGGTGGACTGAGTGAGGGTGCTGCTGGTGTCCCAGTCCTAGATGTTTCTCGTAGACTAACATCTGACGATCGTGACAAACTATATGAAAACAACATTAACCCAATCGCTAAGTTCCCAGCAGAAGGGATTGTCATCTTCGGACAAAAGACACTACAACAAACAGCAAGTGCTCTTGATCGAATCAATGTCCGTCGCTTGATGATTTACTTGAAGCGTGAAATCTCTTTCATCGCCTCAAGACTTCTATTTGCTCCAAATGCACAGGCAACATGGGATCGCTTCTTGGGTCAAGCTGAGCCACTCCTAAGAGACGTTAAGGCTCAGTTCGGTATTGAGGACTTCCGACTAATCTTGGACGAATCAACAACCACACCAGATCTTATCGATCGCAACATCATTTATGCTAAGTTGTATGTGAAGCCAACCCGTGCTGTAGAGTTCTTCGCAATCGACTTCATAATTACAAACAGTGGGGCGTCCTTCGAGGATTAATCTACTGAGTAACTACTTATTACGAGGAGCTAAATAAACAATGGCAAGTCTATTTTGGGGTCAAGCAAATAGCGAACCAAAACGTCAATTTCGGTTTGAATTAAGTTTCACTTCTAGAAATGGTAATCAAGCAGGTGATATCCCTGTGTGGACTGTAAAGACTGCTACAAAGCCAGTCGCTACTGTAAGCACAATCACACACCAGTACATTGATCATACTTTTAATTTCCCAGGACGTGTAACTTGGAATCCAATCAACGTGACCCTCGTTGACCCAGTGCAGCCTGACTTGTCCTATGCATTCTTGGATATCCTCGGCGCTTCTGGGTACAAGTATCCAGATACTGCTAATGTTGCTAAGATCAGCTTGAGCAAGAAAGCATTTAAAGACTCAATTGGCTCCGTAGTTCTTAAACAAATTGATGCAGACGGTCGTGAGGTCGAACGCTGGGAACTAGTCAATCCAATCATCACAAACATTGACTTCGGTGGAACACTATCATATGATTCCGACGAAATGGTAGAAGTTAGTTGTGAGATTACTTACGACTGGGCTGAACTAAGCAGAAGTGGCGTATCTTCCACCACACCACCATCTACTCGTGGCTAAATAAGTTCTTAACACCAAAGAACTAACAAGTTACAATATAAAAGAAAGGTTATAAAATATGAGTAGAAACCAAGACCGTTTAGGTTTAGACAATACCCCTGTTCAAGACGAAACACCTGCTGCCACTACGGCAGCAGTTGGTATTGGGGTACCATCAAGTGCTGATGGTCCAAGTTTTAGCTGGTCTATTCCAACAGAATTTGTAGAACTTCCAAGTCAAGGTATCTTTTATCCACCTGGGCACCCTCTCCATCAACAGACAACTGTTGAAATCAGATATATGACGGCAAAAGAAGAAGATATTCTAACTTCTCGATCACTTCTAAAAGCAGGTGTCGCTCTAGATCGTATGCTACAGAACATCTTGGTCGATAAGAACCTTAATGTAAACTCCCTTCTAGTCGGTGATAAGAACGCTTTGCTTGTGGCTGCTAGAAGAACAGGCTATGGTCCTGAATATGAAACAACAGTCACATGCCCAGCTTGTACTACTACAGTTGAACATGCTTTTGATATTTCTGATCCACCAACAAATGAGTACCTCAAGAATGCTGAGGACTGGGGCATCAGTGTCTCAACCAATGGAACACTCAGCATTGAACTGCCCATGAGTCGTGTTGTTGTTGGTTGTCGCCTGCTAACAGGCGAGGACGAAACAAGACTTCTTAAAGAGTCGGAGAGAAAAGCAAAGAGAAAGATGGATTCCTCCACCACAACAGATACTTTCAGAGCATTTATTGTTTCAGTTAACGGTGACGAAAATCCATTCGCAATCGAATCTTATATTCAGGCAATGCCTGCTAGGGATGCTCGACACCTGCGAACAATCTACAACTCTTTAGTTCCTAATATTGATCTAACACAGGCTTTTGAGTGTACTCAGTGTGGGCATGAGGCGGAGATGGAGGTCCCGCTCGGCGTGGACTTTTTTTGGCCTAAATCATAACTACATAGAAGCAGTTTACGAACAACTTTTCGCAATGAAGTACCATGGCGGTTGGAGCTTTTTCGAAGCTTACAATCTGCCAGTCAACATTCGCATGTGGATGATTGAAAGATTAGTTAAGCAAAAAGAAGAAGAAGCTTCTGCCGCCAAGGGTACAACATCTACAAGTACCAAAGGGTTTAGTTATAAACCGTGATAATTGTATTTAACAACTACTTATTAGGCAGACGTATGCGAGGTTTGTCTATATGAATATCGATTTTGAAAATGAGGTTCTAGATTTGACTGCTCTCCGTGAGGAGCAGCAACTCAATGAAAATATCCTAAATGTCTTTGCTGCTTGGATTCAGTACCTCTTGTCTAAGATGTACAAGGGTCGCAGAATACCTGTTCGTGTTAAAGGGAACAGAATAGAAGTAGAGAGATTTACAGATGCCCTTGTGAATGAGAAAAAGTATATGGACTATATTAAAAAGTATGGTCTAGACGATCCTATGACCTACAAGCAAAAGTCTAAGCTTGATGTTGCTATCAAGAGGTTTGAAAGGGAAGCCAAGATCAATTGGCCCATTCGCTAGTTGAGGTCTTAGTAGATGGCTACAAAAGAACAATACGAAGCACAAGAAAGAGCCGTAAGGAGTCTTCAAGAAGCAGAAGAGGGTTATCAAGAATTCGTAGTAAAAGAGAGCGAAGAACTTAAAAAATTTCTTAAAATACAGAAACAAGTAGAACTGGCTCGAAAAACTGGTAAAGGAGATCTTGAAGAATTAACCATTGCGCTCGAACTGCAACGGCTACAACTTAAAAAAAATGATGAAGCTTATCTCGAACACAAGAAGAACCTTGAGGATCAAAAAGAAAAGCTTGAAGAACTCCGTAAGGAAATAGAAGAATCTGAAAAAGCCTATGGAAAGTATAAAAAGGCTGTAAATGAAACAACTAAAGTATTAGATAAATTTACTGGTGCTAATGTTTCCAGCCTCACCACTGTTGATGGCTTTTTGGGTGCTGTTATGGACCTTACTTTTGCACTAAACAATATGACGGTCCAGTTGACTAGAACAACTGGATATGCAAAAGACTTTCAAGATAATCTTACTAGATTAGTGAGGCAAAATGGAAAGTTTGCTATCACTCTGGAAGAGTCAGCAGAAATCATAGGCGGACTTAGTACAGGCATGGCTAGGTTCAACATGCTTGGCGATGATCAGCAAGATGTTTTACAGAATATAGCGTCTAGGTTCAAGCGCCTTGGTGTTGATATAAATCAACTAGCCCCAGCGATTGATAAGATTAACTTTGCCTTCGGGATGACTGGTGAGGCTGCTGCTGCTGCAACCCGTAGCCTAGAGGACATGGCTGACGAGGTTGGTCGTCCTCTAGCGGCAGTTGTGCAAGATCTTAACGAAGTTGCACCAACACTCTCACGTTTTGGGCAGAGAGGCTTAGAGGTTTTCCGAAAGTTAAATATTCAAGCTAGAGAGCTTGGACTCACTGTAAAGCAGGCTTTTGATACAACTGAGCTTTTTGATACATTTGAGAGCGCAGCGAACGTAGCAGGTCGTCTTAATGCGCAATTAGGCTTGCAACTAAATTCTGTAGAGCTTCTAAAAGCAAGCTCTGAAGATAGAATAGATATATTGCGCCAAGAGTTCCAGCTACAAGGGCAGAACTTTGAGTCAATGGGTCGCCGCCAAAGGCAGATGATCGCTTCGATCTTGAATACAGATGAAGAAACTGCTGCCCGCCTCCTCGGCGATCGCTTAGACATAACCAAGTTCCAGAAACAGGCGGCAAAAGAAAAAACAATTGGTGATATGGTGTCGATGCAGGAGAGAATGACTGCTTTGATGCAAGATCTTTTGATGGATTTAGCTACCTACCTGAACTGGGTGCTTCAAGCGATTGTTACAAACTACGAGACCCTGCGCTTCTGGTTCCCAAAGCTCATCTTTGCCGTCGCCGCTGCTAAACTTGGCGGCTCACTATTAAAAAACAAAAATCTACTTGGAAAAGTCCCAGGAGCAGGGGGCACGATGGTGGCCGGTGGCAGCGCAACAGCATTGACTGGTGCTGCTGCTGCTAAAGCCGGCGCAAAATCGGTGCTACGTGGAGTTCCAATTGCTGGCGCTCTGTTGGCTGGTGGATTTGACGCCTATAATGAATATTCTATGACTGGGAGTGGGGGTCGTGCTGCGGGTGTTGCTGCTGGTAGTGTTGGGGGCACTCTTGCAGGCGCTGCCGCTGGTGCTGCTATAGGATCAGTAGTTCCAATTATAGGTACAGCCATCGGCGGATTGATTGGTGGAATTGCAGGAAGCTTTGGCGGCACAGCTTTAGCAAGAGGTATTATGGGCGAAGCAAAGCCACCAGAGCAAAGACAAGCAGAAATGAATCAAAGATTCAGGCAATCAAGGGAAAACTTTAGAAGATCAATGTCTTCAGGTGATCAAAATATTTCAGTTGGACCTGTGAGTGTTGAGTTGGATGGCAAGGTATTAGGCAAGTTTACGCTTAATACAGTTAATGGTGCAGTAAACCCAGTTACAGCAACCTCTATAACCTATTAGGAAACTATAGTAAATGGCTTTACCCACAGATAAAATGAAGTTGACTATCAAGCACATCCCAACAGGGATAGTTGTAGAGTTTCCTGCTTATTTAGAATTATTCAGTGATATGTATAGTTCCAACTGGAATTCTGAAGATGTCTATGGTCGCATGGACCCCATTGCAACTTTTATTTCAACCCAGCGAGCCTTGTCTCTCGCCTGGAATGTCCCAGCAGAATCATTTGATGATGCTAAGAGAAACATACAGAAGATTAACAGGCTCATGAGTTTTTTATACCCTCTATATCAAGATAACGGCGGTGTAGGCGGCGCTACTGCTATAAATCAAGCTCCCTTGATAAGGATTAAGTTCGGAAACTTGGTACAGAACGCTGTAAATGGCGATGGTCTTCTTGGCTATGCAAATGGGTTTACTTTTGATCCTGCTATAGAGTTCGGCATGTTTCATTCACTTAAGGGAACACCAGAGTATTATCCTAAAACATTTAGACTAAACACCGAGTTAAAAGTTCTGCATGAACACTCTTTAGGTTTTAAGAAGGCGGGTCCAAACGGAAAAACATTTTCTTTTAGAGATGAATTGTCATCAAAAGACTTTTCTCATTATCCTTATGGCGCACCACCTTCTGCCCCACTCCCAACCGAACCACGTATTCCAGCTAACACAGAGTCTACACAAGAGCCACCTGTCAATAACAATGCTCAGGGTGCTAATGGTGTCGGTGCTCAGCCTCAAGCGGCAGCGCCAAGAACTCCTCTTCCTGGATCACCTGCTGCGGCACTTAATCAAGGCAGTGCTACGGTGCAACCAACTCAAGCCCCATTGGCTAAAGCCTCAGCCAAGACATTGCCTGTAAAGCAGCCAACTGCGCCAACTCCAAAAGCGCCTACAACTCGCCGCAGTACAACGCCATCTGCTGGTCGGTCTATACTTATCCCAAGACAGGGCGATGATATCTTTTAAAATGGAAAAAATAAACAATGCCTTATTCAAGATATAATAATAGAGAAATATTCCTAAACAGAGACAGGAACTACAAGAATGTCTTCTTTAAGGATCGAGACGTTAATGAGTTGTATCAATACGACTCTCCACGACTTATGTATCCATCCCCAACGGAAATTCAGAACTTGAATAACATTACCGCAGTCTGGGGAGCAACAGATAAACTTTATAACTTGGCTAGTAGTCATTATGGCTCTCCAAATTACTGGTGGGTAATAGCATGGTATAACCAAAAGGCTTCTGAAGCAGAATTTAAAGTAGGGGATGTATACTTCATCCCTCACCCACTTGAAGATGTCTTGGGGTATATTGGATAATGGCTAGTAGAGGTTTTTTTGGCGACCTATTTAACGCTCTTAAAGAGCTACCAGGTGATATCGTTGATTCTTTGGTCGCCGATGAATCAGGTAAGCCAGCAGCACAGGCAGCAGCCAAGACACTGGAAAGAAATAGACAACGAGAAGCTTCCGCTCCAGTAAACTGGGGAGCGAGGCTCGATGAAAGCGAACTTCAAGCACTAGATACCTGGAGAGAGCGCAACAGAGCCCAAGAAGCCGAGGCAGAACAAAAAGAGCGAGAGAGAATTCTCAAAGAGCAACAAGAAGAACTTATTAGGCACACTAATAATATTCAAGCTTATATGTTTGGGAAGATAAAAGATATAAATAATTTCTATAAGAATCGTCCTGCTGATTTCAAAGAGAACATACACAGATTAGACGATACTATCGGAGAAGGAAGTTATCTAAACTTGATCACTGATGTTGGCGGTTCAAATGGAGGCATTGAGGCCTTCGTCCACGCCACGCCAGCACAATTAGCCTTTTTGCAGCCTTTGTTAAGGTTTTTTATTGTTGATCAGTCCGGCGCTGAACAAGAGATATATTTTAGCGATCATTTTAGCGAAGAGCATTTCAAAGATATAGCCAACAAGAGAACCACAGGGGATATTTATGAGGCACTGAAGCCAAGCACTAGGAAGGGTGCAGACGTAGGCATCAGATCTTTTAGTTGGAACTACTTTAACAAGCATGAAGGTGATTATATTATAGAGGCAAACATGCAGTTATATTTCGGCACCTTAGCTGAGCTTGTTAATGCAGAATATTTACAATTTCTTTTCCCAACTGGAACAGCAAAGGAGTTAGCCTCTGATTTGGGTTCTGGGCTAGGTGATGTTGCGTCTGCTGAGCGATCTAGGGGACGAAAGAGGGCTATAAATCGGCAAGAAGAGGCTAGAAAAGAACTTCAAGCCAGAATAGATAACCACACAAAACTTTTAGGCAGGCTTGTTCCAGATAGTGAAAAGGTGGCGCAACTTATCGAGTCAGATAAGGCACGGGAAAGAAAAAAAGAATTCCGCCAGTTAAAAGTTGTTGTGGGCTGGAACGCCCCAGCAGGGAACGAGGCTGAGTTGAGAAAGCTGTTTCCAAAAGAGAGGGGACCTGGGTCATACGAGTCCTTTAGGAACGGCTTGTTTGCTACCCAGACAGTGATATTCTTAAATTTAGTAGACTATAACGTCCAGTTCCAGCAAGAGGGCCCAACTACTCTTGACCTTTCTTACGTAGGTTCTTCAGATAACTATATGGCTACTGCGGGATCTGATGTTTTTGGGTCGGTAGACATAGACTCTCTAGATAAGAAGTTTATGTTCGAAGAAACGCAAGTATCAATAGAGAATTTTATAAACATAGCAGGTCAACTTTTCGACACAAATAAAAAATCCATACAGAGTGCCGCCGAAGAGAGCAAGGCAGTCTCTTCTGGTGATGAGAAGAAGTCGTCTTTCAGACTGGGCTCAATTAAAAGATCAGGCGACCCTTACCTACTGGCATGTGCGCAAAAGTATGGTATAGAACCAAACCAATTTGGTGAAAAAACTATTACTGTTACTCTCGCTGGGCTAAAAAAAGCACAAGAACTTATTAGCTTGCGATTAAAGCTTGCTGAACTAACTAATGTTGATGAAAATGCTAGGCATGTTGAAAAGGCAAGACAGGTGGGTCAGCTTATTACGCTGCTTTACGATCGGGCATATGATATCCGCCTAAGAGATATATACTCTAATTTCTTAGAGGGGTTTATAGATGACGAGTCTGAGTTTGTGAAAAAAGCTACAATCATTTCACAAGGAGAAAATGCTCCTGCTCGAATTGTATTTGAAGAACTAAGCGAAGAAGACAAGGCTATTCTAAAGTCTGACCCCAAAAGAAAACTAGAAGATGATGTAAGAAAAGCATTCAACGGGCTAGGTCCCGATCTCCCACCTCCACCAGGACATGTAACTGTTTATTTTATGAGGTTTGGAGACATACTAAGAAAAGGGATGAAAGATTCCAACCTAAGAGAAGATATTAGTTTAATTTTGGGCAATGCAGCACAATTAGACGGTCCAAACTATTCGATATACGATATTCCAATTACAATGGATACGTTCGGACAATTCTTTTACGATAGGGTTGTTTCTCGCAGGCTAAAGGTTTATCCATTTAGATATTTCCTAAATGATATGTTGAAAGTTGTAGCTCGTTTTATAAATCAAAGTGATTTAGTCTATGATCGCATGGCTTTTGACTACTCAGTGTTAAGCGGGCTCTCAGATGACGTTAAGGGTCTTCCCTTTGTCTTAAACAAGTCAGGCGGTCTAGAGGTCATAAGAGATTCTCAGGTTGACCCGCTATCGAAGAAAGGAAAGAAATTTCAGCATTTCTATCCAATATATTCAGCCAATACTTCTATGAGAGATCGCACAGGTGATCGTCTTGCTGATGAGAGAGAAGGAATAATGCATTACGTTATCGGCAGTGACCGAGGACTTGCTAAAGAGTTTAATTTCTCCCGTCAAGATGTACAATATTTCCAAGAAATGCTAATAGAATCAAACAATTTGGACGATAAAATACAGGCATTGTTTTTGCCCCAAAACGTATCGATAAGGATGTTTGGCAACAGTCTGCACAGAAATGGTGATTTAATCTTTGTTGATAGCCGACCATCTCTTGGTGGTTTTGCGGGTCCTGTGCTAGGTATTGGGGGTTACTACAGAGTTATAAGCTCAACTCACACAATTTCAAATCGTGGTTATGAAACTGAGCTTAACTGTGTTTTTGAGTTGCGAGTTACACCTAAGAGGGGAACCTAGATGGCTAGACAAACAAAGATAAACCCTCAACAACAACCAGAGAGGTACTCCTATGGTTCAAATCAAAAAGGTACCAAAAGGGTTTTCAATGAGCGGCTTAAATATGACAACTATGTTTTCCCTGACTTTTTGGCGGACAATTATGTAAAGACCTGGACAGAGGATAGGTTTTATGGAATAGTCAACCACAGAGGGAACGCTGTAACTACTGATGTAAGAAGGTTAAAAACCCTTCAATTTGGGAAAGAGGACACTGAAAGCTATTATGCACTTGACTTTGTAGCAGATGCTTGGTTTGATTTTGCGACACAGTTAAGAAAGCTCGCCGACGAAAATGTAATTTTTAGGGATAGCCCCTGGGCTCGTCCCACTGTCGCTAAGGCTTGGGCATCCATTTCACCAACTTATGATTCATACATTAGGGAAAGTATTTATCCAACTTTTGCATATGACTTTATGAAATTTGGAAATAATAACAGAACAACTAAAAATGTATCTGATTTCCTTGACCGCATGGACGACTTTTTGCAGAATATCTTGCTAAAATACGGACCCATAACTTTATCAGGTCTTGTGGAAGCAAACCAGACACCAATATACTCCTCTGGTCTTATTATTGAAATATCCAGCGATGCTTATGATGATGACTTTAATAAAGCGTACAAATTTGGAGATAGAAATTATTCTTTAGTTACCAAGCTCGCTTCACAATATGGGTTTGCCGTAGACAAGAACATTCCATGGAGACTAGTCGCTGATTTAAGAAATCCAGTTATGCTAGAGTACATGCTAGGAGTTCCTATTGTAGAAGTTCCAGTTGGCGAAGACATACAGTATGATTGTGAGCCTTTGATAGGAGACGTTGAACTACCTCCTCGTGCTTACGGCTACTCACAGATCGAAGGACTGGAGAATGTTATTAGACACATTTCTTTCTTTGAGTATCGTGACGAGTCTTATCAACTAAGGCGAGAGCCTGGTTATAGAAGATTTAAGACTTACACAGGTAGCAAATGGAAGCCCTCTTTTGCTACTTTTTATCAACAAGAGGTGTTTAAGGCATTTTTTGAACAAGATACTACTGAGACTTGGTCTTCTGATATAACAATATTTGAAGATTATCTAGTAGATTTTTATAACTTTTATGTCTCCGAAAACTTTCAGGTGACCACACAAAGAATGGTCCCAACCGACTCTATCTGCGGACCCCGCACTGAGAGCTTCTTCAGGCTAGAGATTGATGAGGAAGAGTTTTCTGACGTATATGCAGACAAATGGAGACTAAAGACATTTTATGTCTTGCGTTCAAAGGAAAGAGGGTATAAGATAAACTCTCACAGACAAAGACAAGAAATACAACAAATGATGAACAAGTATAACCTCCTCAAAAGAGTTAATCCTGAGGGAGCGTATATTGAGACCCTGCGATCAGTGCAGAACGATTTCATCGGACCTGTAGCTTCGGACCCATTAACATTAAATACTGTAGGCGATATAATAAACTCCAAGCGAGGCTAAGTTGTTATTTCAGACTCTTGACGATAAAACCGAGTGCGTCGGCATTTACGCTGATAATCAGCTAATTTTTGACCTTGACGGCTTCCCACCAGAACTCACCCAAACTTGGAAATACGCCCCTTACCTGCGAGACCTCGATATTGAGTATATTTCGCTGTATCTTGAGGGCGGCAAGATTGGGGACGCAATCCCAGAATACCTAAAGGACGACTGGGAAGACGTATCCAAGAAGATTATGGCTTTCAGACGCTCTTTGAGCATTTCCCAAGTGGATACCTACGAGAACTGCTTTTTTGACTTGGTGCCCGAAAGGTTCCTAGTTGAGTTTTGCGAGGTAAAAAATAAAATAACTGAATACGTCGCCAAGAACGTACAAAAGCCCGAAAGGTATGAGTTCTACAAGCACGTATCTATGATGCTAGAAGATATAAGCAACCAGAAGGTCAGCATAGACGCCCAGCGAGTATCATCATACCTACAGAGCCCAAAACTAAAGAACCACGCCAAGAACATTTTATCAGCGGCTCCATATGTTCGCTATAACCAGTTCGGCACGAAAACAGGCAGGCTCACAACCAAAAAGGGAAGTTTCCCAATCCTAACAATGAGCAAAGAGTTTCGTTCAGCGGTTAAACCACAGAATGACTGCTTTGTAGAACTAGATTTCAACGGAGCAGAAGTTCGCACTTTGCTCGGTCTTCTCGGCAAGGAGCAACCAGAGGGCGATGTCCATGATTTTCACCTTCAGGAAATCTTTACAAAAATCAACACCCGTGAGCAAGCCAAGGTTGCCTTTTTTGCTTGGTTATACGGCTCAAAAACAGCCGCTGACCAGCAAGAAATGACCAAACTAGCGGAGTTCTACGAAAAGGACCGACTGCTCAAAGAATATTGGGACGGAAACGTAGTTAGAACGCCGTTTAAAAAGCAAATACCCGACACAAGCGAACACCACGCCCTGAACTACTTGGTCCAATCAACAGCCGCAGAACTCACTCTAAAGCAGGCTCTAAAGATAGAGTATCTTCTACGGAAACAATCACAAGGCTCACACATCGCTTTCCTAATCCACGATGCTATTGTGATTGATATGAAAAACGAGGATGCGAACCTACTTAAATCAATGGTTGCACTTATGGGTTCCACGAATTTCGGCAAATTCAGGGTAAACATAAAAAGAGGTAAAACTCTCGGTTCTATGAAGGATATACGACTTGGATAAAGTTATTGGTCTAGGGAAACTTGGCTGTGCTATCGCAGAAGAACTAACAGCCTACCCAGAGTACAGAATTTACAAGATTGACGGCGATATTGACGAGCGTGGAAGTTTGTCTATCGGCGAATATGGTGATATGGCCTCTTTTGAGGCAAATGTTGATACTGATGAGGTCGGTGTCTATCTTCGCTCTATCAAAAAGAAGGACCAAGTGCTTTTGATTGTTGAGGGCGGAGACCCCATTTCAGGGGCAACCCTTAAAATCTTGGAAACCATAAAAGACGTCAAATTAAACGTTCTTTATATTTGCCCCGACAGACAAATGATTTCAGAGGTGCAAAAACGGGACGACAGAATAGCATTTAATGTACTACAAGAATATGCCCGTTCAGGGAAGTTTGAGAATATCTTTTTGGTAGATAAACTCAAGGTAGAGGAGTTAGCAGGTCACGTCCCAGTCAATGAATACGAAAAAACCATTTCATATTTTGTAGCCTACGTCGTTGCCATGATCAAC
>Ga0255751_10004387_pt1 | contig 12775 bp, 7 predicted proteins | sample 071ome_20_FD_179951 | JGI IMG/M metagenome (GOLD analysis project Ga0255751, IMG submission 179951) | Coastal salt marsh microbial communities from the Groves Creek Marsh, Skidaway Island, Georgia - 071412BT metaG (version 2) | ecosystem: Environmental > Aquatic > Marine > Intertidal zone > Salt...
TTATGTTAAATGAACCACCTCGAATAGCAGAACTTGATGTTGCAGCTGCAAGTATCTTTGAACCATTTTCTAATTCAAGTGAACCTTTGTTCCAATTTAAGACACCTTGTTGTAACCATTTAGGTAAATTTTCATATGCAAGTTGAAGTCTACCTAATAAATCTCTAGCAGTAGAACTCTTATTGGCAAGTATGGCCACATTGATATTGTCGTTAAATATAACTTGATGTAATAGATACGCAATGATAGTTGTTGATTTACCTGATTGTCTAGGCAGTTTACAGATAGAAAAACGATTATCGTGGAACGTCTTAACCATTTTTTCCTGAAAATCATACATATTAAAAGGAACTAATCCTTCATCAATATTTACAATTTTTGTATATGTTTTTACAAAATGTATAGGGTCTTCCATACATTTAGCAATCTCTCTTATTTGTTCTTCAGTATATTCTTGTTTGAGATTTGCTTTGTAAAGATTAGGATTACCTAAGTACGCTTCACTCATCATTTACCTTTTTAAAATTTTGATCTTCCTCAGACTGAACATCTTTATTTTTATTTTTCAACATTTTATGTAATTCAGCTGAAGAACCTACAAATAGTGCTTGTTTGATATTTGTACTTGTTTTATTAGGAACATCTTTTAGATTTTTTAATTTACTTTGTAAGTCTTGTAATTTATCTACAGTATCAGCAACCTGTTTAATTAAGTTACCTGCAACCTCATAGGCACGTGGATGTTGACTTTCATTTGCAATATCTAATATACCTTGTATTGCGTCTTGCCCTCTTTCAATTAGATTATAGTAATTTTCTCTACTATATTTGTAGTCGTTATCAATATCTTCTTTGTTCTTATCTTCTATTCTTGGAACAGGTGGAGTATATTCTTTTTTAACTACAGCCTTCGTAGCAGGCTTATCGTTAGAGATGCCAAGGGCTTCGTTTATTTTTTCGTCTATGCTCATAATTATTCATCACCATCATTTGTTGGATTATAGTTTTTAGAATCCGTATAGGTACTTATAGTTGTTGTAAACCCAAAGTCATCATTTGCGTCAGCTGATGTGGGATCTGGTACAACAACAACTCTTTCTTCTCTTTTAGGACCTCCTGATGTGTCTGTATATAAATCAGTTTGTGTTTCTTTAATAACGCTTTTAGAATAAACAGGACCATACAAATATGTTTTAGCAGTAAAACTTAAAGTATAGTTTACAGCTCTTCTTGTTGTAAATGCACCGTCATATGTGTCCTCATAATTAACACTATTTAAAGTTATAGGTACATCTCGTTTAATACCCATTTCAGGAATCGCATTAATTGTAACTGTATAATCTGGTTGAAAATAAGGCAACAACTGTTCTATTATTTGTAATCCATCCTCTGCTGTAGCAGTAAATGAATATAAATTAAATGATATATTGTAAGGTACAGGATTGTATTGATAATACATTTTACTTGCGTCTGAAGTATTAACATTTTTAAATTTACCAATCCTTTGTAATTTACGAGATGAGTCATAACCTATGCCTGATATTTCAAAACCCATACGTGGTAAAGTTATAGCCATTTCTCTTTGATCTAAATTAGGCTGTTGCTCTAATCTTACTAAAAACTTTTCTTTTGGTGAATATGCTAATGGTACTTTTATCTTTTGAATAACATCTCCATCACTATTTGTTCTATGAATAACAATGTTATTAAAAATTGTACCAAACGCTACAACTACTTTTCTTAATGACTCGTGGTAAAATTGTTTTCCAAACATTATTCGTCTACCTCACCAAATGGATTACGTTCCGTAAAATCTAATATATCATCATCCTGCGAATCATATGTATCATTGTCAGCATAATCTCTTGTTTGAGTGGCTAAATTAAAATCATCATTTTCTAATATTGCATAGTTATAATTACCTAAAATTGAGTCACTTGACTCAAGTAATAACCCACCACCATCTTCTAAAATTAGTTGATGTTGTAATGTATCTATTGACAACCTATCTTCAGCTTGATTAATTTCTGGCATACCAGTATCAAGTTTTTCTGAACTATATTCAAATCTAGTTGTTTTTAATTTATAAACTGGCAGATTACCTAATTGAAAGAAAGGCTCTTGGTCTTCAACAAACTGTATTTCAAAAAAACTATTCATTAAAGGAACGTAAATAACATCACCTTCGTTAGGTCTTCCTGTTTTTATAAGTGTTGCTAAACTGTCAACTTGATTTTGCCAACGTCTTTTTGAAATTACAAACGTTGTGTCTTCTCTTATTTCTAAACCAAATTTAGATACCAATTCTTGTTCACCTGCAAAACCCTCAGTTGTTTCAACATACATTTCTAACATATATGATTGATCAAATTTAGAAAGAGTATCCTCTCCTAAAACTAAATCGTGGTTAACTAATGTTCTTGGTAAGTAGTAACAATCGTGGCCGTAAATTCTTAGGCCTTCTATGATTAAATCTTCGTGTAATCTTTTTTCAGCATCGTTTCCGATTCCGTTGCCACCTTGGAAATAATGATTAACTGGCATGGCATTATCCTATCATATACGTTACAGGCGTTTCGTATGTGCCTCTTATTTCTTCTTCTAATTTTCGTATATCTTCTTGTGCTTCTTGGAATATCTGTTGACCATTTAATGTAACTCCACCGATCATAGTCACACCATTAAATTTTGAAAGGTTTGCACCCCATTGTCTTTTAAATAAGGCTGTAACGTATCTTTTTAAGTATATGTCATTATAAACATCTGTCATAACTGTAGGGTCTAGTTTTCTAAAACATTCAATTACAAGATACTCACCAACTGATATATCAGTTTTCCAATCCATATCTACAAACAACTTGTTGTTGTACTGATTAAATCTGATAGGTTTTTCACCTACCAATATGTGGTCTAAAAAATCTAAATGTCTTAATACCATATCATAATGAATAATTGATGTTGATGAAAAATCGTATAGATCGTTTAGTCTTAATTGGTATCTTATGTCAAATAAGTTTTGATTACCTCTATTTGAAAGAGGAAAAATTCTTGTTACTGCCAATACAGCTTCAGGTACTACTATAAAATTATTTTGTTCAGTCCACGTAGTAGTTACAGAATTTTTAGTTACACTTGAAGAAGTGTCTCCTGTAGGGGATTTAATTCTATCTACATCTGTTTGAGTAACTTGATATTTTAGATATGTTCTTTCAACACCATCATAATGATATTGAGCAAAGTATTGTAACGCTTCATCTAATCTATCTTCTAATTGATCATCATCTACGTTAATTTCAATAACAGGCTTACCTAATGTTCTTAAAGCGTACTGTTTTAATTCTTCTCTACTTGCTGGGTTGGCCATATTAATCCTTTATTACTATTTATATGATTTTCCATCTAGCAATTACACGTACCTATAGTAATCACAAAATAACGTTTTATGATGTAGATTAATAATTTTTACGTTGCAGAACCGTATAACGATTTAACTACAGATCCAGAAGAGTCTAAAATCTGTAACTGAACAGCACTATTCAAGTTTGATGAAGTCAAACCAGAAATTGTGTTTGAACCAGCAGCAATCGTTTTGTTTGTCAACGTTTGTGTTGAATCTAATAACGCAATACTAGCTGTATCTGATAAATCAGTTGAAGCGATTGAGATGTTTGCACTACCATCAAATGATTGACCAGCAATTGTTCTAGCAGTTTCAAGTGTAGTTGCTGTTGTAGCATTACCTTCTAGTGCTGCTACAATTGTACCACTTGCAATTGTTAAATCACCAGTGTCACTTGCAGTTGCAGTTGTAGTACCAAATATAAACTTATCAGCACTTTCATCCCAAGCCATAATCGCATTGTCACCAGTACTTCCTCTTTCGATTAAGATACCAGTATCGTTAGCGTTTGAAGCTGCACCAGAGTTTAACTCTATTAAGTTGTCACTAATTGTTGTGTTTGTAGAAGCAACAGTTGTAGTTGTTCCGTTTACAGTTAAGTTTCCTGTAACTGTTAAATTTGTTGAAACTGTTGTATCACCAGAAATAGTAACAGTATTACCTGAATTAGGATTAATCTCTATATTTCCACCATTGTAAACCGTAATATTACTTGTTGAGTTTTGTATGTATAAAGCACCTGTTCCAGCATTATCAATTACTGTCTGTGTAGAGTCAGCGTCACCATATTTAATATCATCAGATGATAAAGTAATATTACCTGTACCATTAGGATCTAAATTGATGTTTGCATTGGCAACGGATGATGCTAATGTAACACCACTAGTGTTATACAAAGTTGCAAAATTAGTAGAACTGCCTTCAGCACCAGTGGCAAAAATCACACCATTTCCTGGTGCGGATAATGTTATTGCAGATGCTTGAGGCAAACCAATATAACCATCCATCATTCCACCATTTGTTTTAAATACTAATCCAGAGCCACTTTGTATATCAATACCGCTATTACTATCCGTGATGAAAAGTTTTGTACCAGTGCTATAAATTTGTTGATCGTTGTCAGTACCAAGTCGTATTTCAACGTTATCAGCAAGTGTCATAGAAGTCCCTATCGCAGGACTTGTTAAAGTTTTATTAGTTAACGTTTGTGTTGCTGTTGTTCCAACAAATACACCATCAGCACCAGCCTCAAGTGCAGAATTAAATTGTGCAAAAGAACCTGATATTGTATTACTTCCTAAAGCAATAGTTTTATTAGTTAATGTTTGAGAACCAGTTAATGTTGCAACTGTACTATCAATGTTTAAAGTAATTGTATCTGTTGTAGCAGTTGATGATAATCCAGTACCACCAGCAATTGTGAAAGTATCTGTACCAACTGTAATTGTGTCTGTACCACTATCACCAGCAATTGACATATTTGAAGATATGGCAGCTGTACCAGCAGCAGTTAATCGTCCTTGAGCGTCAACTGTAAATGTTGGAATTGCAGTTGAAGAACCATAAGAACCAGCAGAAACAGCTGTGTCGTCTAGTGTTACTGTTAATGTGTTTGATGAACCAGATGTACTAATACCAGTTCCACCAGCAACTGTAAATGTTTCACTATCTAAATCAATTGATAATGCACCACCAGAGTCACCTTGGAAGTCTAAATCAGAAGCTGTAACTTGAGCGTCAACATATGCCTTAATAGATTGTTGAGTTGCAAGTTGTGTAGCAGAGTCAGATGCCATATTGTCTTCATCTAATATAGCAGTACCTGAAACACTTGTATTTAATACAGCACTTGTTAAAGTTTTGTTTGTTAAAGTATCTGTTGTTGCTTTACCAACTAATGTGTCAGTAGCGTCTGGAAGAGTAATTGTTCTATCAGCAGTAGGGTCACCTGCTGTTAAAGTTAATTCGTAATCGTCACTTGTACTACCTTCAAATACTAAAGCGTTTTGTACATCAATAGTAGTTGAGTTTACAGTAGTAGTTGTTCCTGATACTGTTAAGTTACCTGATACTGTTAAGTTATCATCAATTGTAACTGTACCACCAGCTGAATCTATAGTAAGATTTCCTGATGATGTGTCTATTTCGTTATTTCCTGTTACACCGATTTGAATGTTTCCTGATCCATCTCCAATGGTATCACCACCTGCAGTAGATCCATCGTGTAAACGAAGTTTATTTAAATCTGTATCTACCGTTAATTCACCGACTGAACCTGTATAGGCATCGTTTTCAGCAGTAGTACCTCTTCTTAATTGTAAAATTGTTGGCATTGTTGTTTTCTCCCTTTTTTAACAAACTAACTGTATTATTTATAATAATAAGTTATTTTACTCCCTATTTTTAATTTTAATTTTAAATATAACCAAAATCCACTATTCCAACTGCCGCAACAATTGTTCCCATATCAATAATATCGAAACCTGGATTTTCACAATCCGTTATTACTTGTTCTAAAGAAACCCCAAAAGCATCTACTGGTGAATTATTAACTCCAGCTTCACCACCACCTAAATAAATTGTTTGTACTGCTGATTTGTCTAAAGAAGTAGCCTTCATTTCAGCAAATCTAACTTTACTACTATCTACATTGTTTCCTATATAAGCCATTTAATTTCCTTATGTTGAAATATCATCTACTGTACTTACAATAACGTCAAGTGAACTAGCAGTATTAGAAACGACTTTTAAAACGTCTCCACTTTTTACTACGTATTTAGCCCCACCATCTATTACTTGTAAAGCACCACCACTTTGAATTGGTGCACCTTTAACAAGGTACACATCATTTGAAGAGTCAGCATCATTTAATATTACATCAACTTTTATTTCAGCTGCTGTAATATTAGCGCATCCTATACCGATTATTGTGTCATAACTATCAGCCGTAAATACTGTTGTAGCTGAAGTTCCAACGTTTCTTGCTGTGTATCTTCTAAAATTCTGTGCCATATTTTCTCTCTCTTATATTTATATATTTATAATGCAATTGCCATAGCAATAGCAAAACCTTTTGTTGCTCTGTTATCTATTTGTGTTTGAATACTTGATGTAACACCATTTAAGTAATCAAATTCAGTATTACTTACTGTTCCAGATGAAATCTTAGCAGCGTCAATACCTGTTGTTAATTGACTATCTCCAATATTTGATATTGTGTTACTAGTTGCGTCAATTGTTTTGTTTGTTAGTGTATCTGTACTTGTAGCCGTAATATAAGACTGTAGATCACTAATTTGAGATTCTGTTACACTTAATGCTGCCTGGTGTTGCGTTACTGAACTTTCAGTTATATTTGCGTCAGGAACATTAGCCCAAGTTACTGAAGATGTCAAGTCGTTTGTTTCTGTAAACGAAGTTAAGTAACCAGCATCATTTGTCCATTGTGATATATTACCAGATTTATTTGTTAATGTATCCGTACTTGAAGCAGTAATATAACTTGCACCATTTGTTAACTGATTATTATTTGTAGGAATATCACTTACAAGTGCTACTGTACCTGTACTTGTTGGTAATGTCAAAGTACCTGTATTAGAAATTGTAGCAATTACTGGACTAGTTAAAGTTTTATTAGTTAAAGTTTGTGTTGCGTCATTCAAAGTTATGTTTGATGTATTTGATAAATCAGTTGAAGCAATTGTAATATTAGCAGTACCATCAAATGATTGACCAGCAATTGTTCTAGCAGTTTCTAATGCAGTAGCTGTGTCAGCATTACCTGTTACATCACCAGTTACATTTCCTGTTACGTTACCAGTTAAATCTCCTGTTACGTCACCAGTTACGTTACCAGTTAAAGCACCTTCAAATGTTCCAGCAACAAATGTTTCAGAACCAACAGTCCATTTATCTGATGTTTCGTTCCATAATAATGTTTTATTAGTATCATCACCACGTTCTATTTCGATACCAGCATTTTCTGTAGCAGAACCTGTAGCGTTTGAGTTTAGAACAATTGTATTATCAGCAAGATTAATTGTTTCTGTATTTACAGTTGTTGTTGAACCTGAAACTGTTAAGTTACCTGTTACAACTAAATTATTTCCTATTGTTACGTTGTCTGGTAAACCAACTGTTATTGTTCCAGAACTTTCTGATACTTCTATTTCGTTTGCAGTTCCAGAGAATGTAATTGTTCCACCTAAAGATGTATCAGTTGATGTAGAACCATCTGTAACAGTTATAACTGAGTTTGCAAGTTTGTCGTTACTAATTGAACCAGCTAACTGAGCATTTGTTATTGTACCAACTAGTGAACTTGTAGGATAATTTGTTGCGTCTGATAAATCAAAAGCTGGTGTTGCGTCTGAACCACCTAATGATAATTGAATACCACCATACGATACTGTAGAGTTTGCCAATTTAGCATTTGTAACTGAACTATCTACTAATTGTGAAGCGTTAATAGTTTTGTTTGTTAAAGTATCTGTACTTGAAGCTGTTATGTATGCACCTAAGTCAGAAATATCTGATTCAGTAATTGTAATAGTGTTATTTGCACTATCAATTGTTTTGTTTGTTAGTGTTTCTGTACCTGTTGTAGAAACCAACGTAGCGTCTGATACAGCAGTATTAAATTCAGCAAGAGTACCTGTTACAGTATTATTTGTTAAACTAATTGATTTATTTGTTAATGTATCAGTAGTAGCTCTACCAACTAATGTATCAGTTGAAGTAGGTAATGTTAATGTTCCTACGTTTGTAATTGTAGAAATTACTGGACTTGTTAACGTTTTATTAGTTAATGTTTCTGTTCCTGCTAATGAAGCAAAAGAACCATCCGATAATGCACTATTAAATTCAGCAAGTGAACCAGAAATTGTATTACTTCCTAAAGCAATAGTTTTGTTTTCTAAAGTATCAGCAGAGTCAGCTAAAATGTACGCTTGTAAATCTGAAATATCAGCTTCAACAACAGTAATTGTGTTACTTGCAGTATTGATTGTTTTACCTGTTAATGTTTCAGTACCAGCCAATGTAGCAAATGAACCATCTGATAAAGCACTATTAAATTGTGCTGTTGTACCTGTTAAAGTATTATCTGATAAGTTAATTGTTTTGTTTTGTAATGTATCAGTACTGTCAGCAAGTATATAAGATTGTAAATCAGATATATCTGCCTCAACAACAGTAATTGTGTTGTTAGCAGTGTCAATAGTCTTATTAGTTAACGTATCTGTAGTGTTTCTACCAACTAATGTGTCTGTAGATGATGGTAAAGTAATAGTTCCTGTATTTGAAATTGTAGCAATTACTGGACTTGTTAAAGTTTTGTTTGTTAACGTTTGTGATCCTGTTAATGTCGCAACAGTTGAATCAATATTAAACGTTACATTGTTTCCTGAACCAACTGTATCAATACCAGTTCCACCAGTAAATGATAACGTTTCAGTATCTAAATCTATTGCTAATGAACCACCTGTATCTGCTTGGAAGTCTAGGCCACTAGCAGTAACTTGAGCGTCAACATAAGCTTTAATTGCCTTAGCAGAAGCCACAGTATTATCACTAGCAGATACCGAAGCTAAATCAGTATCTAAAACACCAGCAGCAAAATCTGCAACCTCAATATTTGTAATTGAGTTACCAGTTCCATTTGCGTCAAATGTTTTATTTGTTAAAGTATCTGTAGATGAAGCAGTAATGAAAGCAGAATTAGTATTATCGTAATTTGCTAAATCATTATCAACAACTAAATCAATTGTTCCATCAGCGTCTTGGTATGAAGCAGTAATAAGTGTTTCTGTGTTACTACTAAACATTGCACCAGCAATGTCTTGTACTCTTTCAGCGTTTAGAGTTACAGCACCAGAAGTTACTGTAAAGTCTGTAGCGTTAAATGAAGCAACCCCTTTATTAGATGAAGTAGCTTCTTCAGCAGAAATTGTTAAAGTATCTGTTGCAGATACAACAGCGTCAATTCCTTCACCTGAAGTAATAGTTAATGTGTTACCTAAATCTAAATCTTGTGTATTTGAACCATCAGAAATTGTGATCTGGCTATTTGTTAATGAACTATTTCCAATATTTGTTAAAGTATTTGAAGCACCACTTATTGTTTTGTTAGTTAATGTTTCAGTTGTATCTCTTAATACAATTGTACCAGAAGCGTTTGGTAAATTAATTGTATTGTCAGCTGTAGGATCAACAGTTGTTAAAGTTGTTTCGTATGCGTCAGCACTTGCACCTTCAAATACAAATGCGTTTTGAATATTAACTGCTGTTGAGTTAACTGTAGTTGTAGTACCGTTAACTGTTAAGTTTCCTGTAATTGTAGTATCGCCTGTTACAGATAAATTGTTTCCAATTGTAACATCATCTGGTAAACCAATTGTTAAAGTATCACCAGATACACTTGTTTCTATTTCGTTTGCAGTTCCTGAAACAGTAATAGTGTCGCCTAAATCTATAGCATTTGTACCACTATCACCCGAAAGTGTAATTGTAGAATTTGTTAATGAAGCATTACCGATACTTGTTAAAGTATTTGAAGCACCACTTATTGTTTTATTTGTAAGTGTTTGTGTGCCTGTTGTAGTTACAAATGAACTTGGTAACGTTACAGTATTAGATGATAAATCTAAAGTAGTTGCTAATTTAGCAACAGTAACAGCATTGTTTGCAATTTTACCTTCAGTTACATTTAAGTCAGCAATTTTAGCTGTTGTAACTTGGTCATCGCCAATGTGTTGAGTATCAATTGAACCATCTACGTAATGCTCTGAATTTATACTGTCATCAGCAATTTTTGTTCCATCAACTGAGTCAGCACCTAATTTAGCATTAGTAACAGCCGAATCATTTATTTTAGCAGTAGTTACAGCAAGATTATCTATTTTAGCTGTTTCAACAGCAGCGTCTGCTAATTGTAATGTGTCAACACCACCGTTATCTATATTAAGTGTAATAGCATTTCCACTACTTGCACTTGTTAATCCTGTACCACCTAAAACTGACAAAGTTTCTGTGTCTAAATCTATTGAACCTGTACCACTATCACCAGCAATTGCCAATGCACTAGCAGTTACTTGCTCATCTACGTAAGCCTTAATTGCTTTTGCAGAAGCAAGTGTGTTATCACTTACAGATACACTTGAAAAAGTTGTATCTAAAACACCAGCTGCTAAATCAGCAACCTCGATGTTTGAAATTGAGTTACCAGTTCCGTTTGCGTCAAACGTTTTGTTTGTAAGTGTTGATGTGGATGAAGCTGTTATGAAACCAGAAGATGAGTTATCGTAGTTTGCTAGATTACTATCTACAACTAAATCTATTGTACCGTCAACATCTTGGTAAGTTGCTGTAATTAATGTTTCAGTATTTGAACTGAACATTGCACCAGCAATATCTTGTATTCTTTCTGTTTGTAAAGTAACATTTCCTGAAGATACTGAAAAGTCTGTAGCATTAAATGAAGCCAAACCTTTGTTTGTATCTGTAGCGTCTTCTCCAGTAATTGTTAAAGTATTTGAAGCAATTTCTGTTGTAATACCTTCACCGTTTGCAATTATTAATGTTTCTCCAAGAGCAACAGCGTCTGAACTTGAATCACTTCCTTGAATAGTAATTGTAGAATTACTTAAAGATGAATTATCAATGTTGGATAAAGTGTTACTTGAACCACTAATTGTTTTATTAGTTAATGTGTCCGATGTAGCTCTTCCAACTAATGTGTCTGAACTTGTAGGAAGTGTTAATGTTCCTGTATTTGAAATTGTAGAAATAACAGGAGTAGTTAAAGTTTTGTTTGTTAATGTTTGTGAAGCAGTTGTTGATACTAAAGTAGCATCCTGAACAGCCGTATTAAATTCAGCAAATGTGCCTGTAACAGTATTTGAATCTAAATCAATTGTTTTATTTGATAAAGTTTTAGTGTTATTAGTTGATAGAATATCACTACCACCTAATGTAGCAGTTGTAGCTTCTAAATTGGCAACTAATGTTCCTGTTGTAATTGTTAAATCACCAGATGTTGCACCAGTAAATGTACCAGTACCTACAATAAACTTGTCAGCACTTTCGTCAAATCCGATAAATGCGTTATTACTATCTCCTCTTTCAATTACGATACCAGCGTCATTAGCAGGTGTTCCTGTTGTACCAGTTGCTAATTCTAATATTGAATCTGAAACAGTTGTGTTTGTTGTATTAACTGTTGTAGTAGTTCCATTTACAGTTAAGTTTCCTGTAACTGTTAAATTTCTACTTACGCTTAAATCTTGTCCTATTGTTACATCACTTGGTAAACCAATAGTTAATGTATCACCTGATTGTGATGTTTCTATTTCGTTTGATGTACCTTGAATTGTTAAAGTATCACCTAAATCTATTGCTTGTGAACCTGAATCACCAGCAAGTGTAATTGTAGAATTAGTTAAAGACGCATTAGCAATGTCAGTTAAAGTGTTACTTGAACCACTAATTGTTTTATTAGTTAATGTTTGTGATGAATTTAAGTCAACAGCAGCACCAGAACCACCATCAATTGTTGTGCCTGCTGGTAATACTATTGCACTACCATCAGCAGTTATTGTAGCGTCTCCTAAATTAATAGAAGTACCACTTAAATATATATCTCTAAATTTAAATGATGATGAACCTAAATCGTATGTTTCATTTGTATCTGGTATTAAGTGACCAGCAATAGTTGTTGCACCTAAAGTTTTATTTGTTAAAGTATCTGTTGTAGCTCTACCAACTAACGTATCTGTTGATGTAGGTAATGTTAAAGTACCTGTATTAGAAATAGTTGAAATAACTGGACTTGTTAACGTTTTATTTGTTAAAGTATCTGTTGTATCTCTACCAACTAATGTGTCAGTTGAAGTAGGTAAAGTTAAAGTACCTGTGTTACTAATTGTAGAGATAATTGGTGATGTTAACGTTTTATTAGTTAATGTTTCTGTTCCTGCTAAAGAAGCAAATGAGCCATCTGATAAAGCAGAATTAAATTCTGATAAAGTACCTGTCAACGTGCCTTCAGATAAATCTAAAGTAATTGTGTTTGAAGCACTATCTATAGTTTTATTTGTAAGTGTTTCTGTTCCTGCTAAAGAAGCAAATGAGCCATCTGATAAAGCAGTATTAAATTCTGCTAATGTACCTGTTAATGTATTATTTGTTAAACTGATTGACTTATTAGTTAAAGTGTCTGTAGTATCTTTTAATACTATTGTACCTGTAGCGTCAGGTATAGTAACTGTTCTATCTGCCGTTGGATCAGCAACAGCTAAAGTTAATTCATTTTCATCAGCTGTTGCACCTTCAAAAACAATGTTGTTATCAATTGTTAATGTTGTAAATGCACCAGGT
>Ga0255751_10004390_pt1 | contig 12772 bp, 9 predicted proteins | sample 071ome_20_FD_179951 | JGI IMG/M metagenome (GOLD analysis project Ga0255751, IMG submission 179951) | Coastal salt marsh microbial communities from the Groves Creek Marsh, Skidaway Island, Georgia - 071412BT metaG (version 2) | ecosystem: Environmental > Aquatic > Marine > Intertidal zone > Salt...
CACGGCGACGAAAACTCTCGGTCGACAGTTCGGTGCGTGCGCCCCGGCGAGGCGAACGACGACGCGAACGACGAAGTGGATAAAGATTACCGCCGCCGACGTCACGCGTCACATGCGTGATGATTGGAGGATGGATCTCGACGAAGGCTGGTGACGACGCGATGACTGACGAACGAACCATTTAACGATAACAGGGAGAGGACGTGAACGAACGTTGACGACGAAGCGGGCGGTCGGTGGACGAAACCAGCGCGCGGTCGTGACGCCGCGGGCGTCCGCGGGACTCGCGTCCTGGGCGTTGGCGGCGCCGACCATGTACGCCATGGTGAGCGTGAACGAGTACATCACGCACAGGTACTACCAGCACGCGGAGTTTAACAAGAATGAAACTCTGAAAAAAGTGTGGTGCTTTTTCACGCGTCAGACGGAGGCGCCAAAGGTTGGTGGTGGTGGACACATCGAACACCACGCCGAGACGTTGGACGACATGAGCCTCAAGGTGGACGACGGGTGGATGCAATCCGAACCGGCGAAAGTTTTGGCCGGTAACACGTACAGAGGCACGGCGTTTGAGTGGGATATCACGGGATTGATGACGCTGCAAATGATGATCACGTGTGTGCCGGTGCTCGCGATCATGGGTTTCGGTCCGAGCGCGATGGCGTCTCTCATCCTCGGATCGACCTTCTTGCACGCCCTCGTGTGGAACTCGCTTCACCCCGCCATGCACGGCCTCAACGAGGTCCCGCTCGCCGACGGTGTTCCGTCCCTTTGGTTCTCTCGCTTCCGCGATTCCAAGTACTACGAGTACTTGTACGAGAACCACCAAGGCCACCACGTGCTCTCGGGCAAGTGCAACTACAACGTCTGCTGCCCGCTCGTCGACCACGTCTTGGGCACGTACGTCGAACCGGAAGACTGGAAGGCCAAGGCTCGCATGCCCATCGGTTCTGAACACCGCGAATTCTACCCGGCGGGTGAATACGCCCGCAACCTCGCCGAAAAGGCGGCTGCCAAGGCGATTCGCGACGCGTCGGATTCGCAACAAGCCGAAGTCGTCGCCGCGTAAAAGAAACGCAAACATCTTTCGCGCGCGCGCGCGTTGGCTACATTTATTTCTGTTTATTTGTCTTCAGTCAATCGTCATTCGTTCATTCATCAGTAGATTACACAAAGTACCAATCCAAGTTGTTATCAAATACCAAGTATAGACGCGATTTCGATTTCTTCGCGCGCGCGAAAGATGGCTGTGGCGGGGCAGAGGGGAAAGATTACGATGACGATGTCTCACCAACCGTCACACCGACGCGCGCGCGACGACGCCCGGGGCCGTCGCGCGAACGCGGAATCATGGGATGTTGGCTCTCGAAATCCATCGCCTGGGCGTCGTCCCCGGCGTCGTCGTCGACGTCCGCGACGATGACGACGCCGTCGCCGTTTCGCCGGTTCAGAGCGGGTTTCGAAACGACACCCGGTTTGGTGACGAAACCGAAGACGCTATCGATGACGCCGAAAACGGAAGCGACGAAGGAAACGAGTACGACCGAAGACGGCACGTCTCGTTGGTCGCCGTTGCGTCGGCGGGCGAAAACGAAACCGAGACCGCTGCCCGTCGGGGAGGAGTTGACGTACAAGTGTAGGAAGAATGAACGCGAAACGCGGGCGACGGAGAGTTACGCGCGAACGGTGACGATTCGCGGGTGCGAAGATTGCGTCTTGGTGTTTCCGTGCGTCACCGGGGACGTCACCGTGATGGATTGTAAGCGAACGACGGTGGTGATCGGGCCGTCGATGGGTAAGGTGCGGGTGATGGATTGTTTGCAAACGGAAATCGCGTGCGCGGCGACGTGCGATTTCGACATGTCGGATTGTTACGATTGCCGCGCGTTTATCAACGCTCCGAGAGGACAATCGACGGTCGCGGCGCGATCGTGCGGGCCGAAGACAAAGTTTGCTGTGTGTGACGTCGCGTACGATGATTTGGAGAATCAGCTCGCGGCGACGGATTATTTGGGCGGGCGTTGGCGTTCGGCTGATGGCGCCGACGTAGAGTTGTGGACTGGCGTCGACGACGAGGCGTTCACTTCGACTTTCGACGCGACGCTGTCGTGTTACGACACCGTCGGGGACGCGGTGAACACAAACTCAGAAAACGAGGGCGAGGTTGCCGTTCGGTTGTATCCTAGCGCAGTGTGATGATTAAAACGTGAAACTATCGCGCCAGTGTCGAACCGTCAATTCGCCGAGGCGCCCCACGATTCGCGCACTTTGAACGCCTTTTCCATTCGATTGAACCGTCTCGCCTCTTTGAACCAAGGCGAGACGAACAGGCTCAGCTCTGGCGCGTCTGACGCCATCTCGATGTCGTCTCCGAGTACGACGTCGTGCTTCACGTGCGCTCCGTCGATGTACACGGTGCCGACGCGAGAATTCCATTGTAATCGCATCCTCTCTCCTCGCGTGTAATACCCGTGCCCACTGCTCGGTGGCGGCGCGTGATCGTAATGAATCGGTTCGCGGTCCATGTACTGCATCGCTGTTGAATCGTGCGGCATGATCTCTCCCCCCGCCGAGTACATCGCCGCCGTCGATCCGCTCGCCGTGCACGTCCGCACGCCAGAGCTCCGAACGTGAAAGAACCTCTGCGAATTTGGGTCGTTTCCACCCAGCTTCAAGCTGTACCTACTCACCGCCGCGGGCGATGGATGACAAATCAGCACGTCATTCAGCGCTGGCTGAAGCGTCTTTCCATTCACCGTCGTGCGTATTCTTGCCAACCGCGTCGGTTCCAACCGTCCGAAGAGCGCGTCGTCCAACACGCGCTCGGCGTCAAACCTATTCGCCACACACAAATGCCCCGTCGATCTGCGCTCGTCCACGCACAGATTCGTCATGTACATCCTCGTGAGCTCATCCTTTGTCGCCGGATCGGTATTGATTCCCAAAACCGGTGTATCCGGCGTCAACACGTGGTGCGCCGCTATGAGCGTCGTTCCGTCGCCTCCCAACGCCATGACTAAATCCGCCCCTTCCACCGCATCCACGCTCAACGCATGTCGCTCCACGCACCGGTACTTCACCCCTCGTTCCCTCAGTGCCGCTTTTATCGCCTTCACGCTCGCTCTGTGCGTCTCGTGCCGCGCCCGAACGCGTTCATACCTCGGGCTTCCGTACAACTCACCCGAACCGAGGAGCGAGGTGTACTCCGTCAACGGCGTCGTCTTCACCACCAACAGCGCCTCTTTAAACCTCAGCGACGACGACGACGTGGACGCCAAGGATGCCAGTCCTCGTCGACACGCGGTGCGCGTCGCCATGAATGCGCGTCCGTTCCGTTCGTCCGTCGGTGTGTGTCGTCTGGTTGTTACGAAACGAAATCAAATCCTTTGACGACACTTCGAGACGCGTCGTCCCGCACGACTCGCGCGCGACGGACGCACCGAATCGTTCGGTTCAATCTCTCATCCCTCCCCTTGGTTTCCACGGTTCCTTCGCCGCGTGAGCGATGCGCGCGACGACGGTTTCGTCTTCGATCGATGCCCGACGCGTCGGCACCGTCTCAACGATGAAGACGACGCGCGCGGCGCGCGCGCGACGACCCTCCGCGTGGGGTGGTGAAGGCGAAGAAAAGGTGCGCGACGGACGTCGTCGTCGTCGTCGGGACGTCGCGATGCGCGCGGGTGGGGCGCCGGTGGGTGGGAAGACGTACAGATTGGTCATGCTGAGACACTCGGCGTCGTCGTGGGCGGACGCCAACTCGAGAGACGCGGAGCGTCCGCTCACGGCGGAGGGGCGGGATTTGGCAAAGAAAACGGCGGAGAACGTGAGATCTGCGGGGTGGTTGCCTGATTTTACGATATGTAGTAACAGCGCGCGGTCGAAGGAGACGCTGGAGATGATGAGAGAGGTGGATGGGAGTTTTGGGGCGGAGGCGTCGACGCTCTATCTCGGGTCGTTGTATCACTTTGCGTCTTTGGATGGGCAGTTGAGACAACACTTGAGCGAGTGCGTGGTGCAGGAGGTGACTCGATCGACGATGGCGACGAATGAGAGCTCGAGCGAAAAGATTTTGAGTGCGGATGACGAATGCGGCGTCGGGATGTTGTCGGCGGACGTGCGTACCATCATGTGCGTCGGACACAACAAGGGAATGGAGGAAGCCGCGGGGGAGTTTTGCGGACGCGACGTCAGGTTGCAAGTGGCCACCGCGGCTCTGTTAGAGAAGACGTACGAGGGTGACGACGGTTGGGTCGGTGTCATGGGGGGAAATGAAGGTAAAGGGAGCTGGAGACTCGTCGCGGTGGCGAGTCCAGAGGGCATTCTCGACTTGTAAGTCTATGAAATCGATCGTCGCAATACAGGATAAATCAAATCATCTAGGTATAGCACATCTACAGTTTTGCGTATCTTCTAATCCGTCACCGGCGACGCGCAGAATCAATCAAAGTCTGGGAACGCCTCTTGCGCGGCGCCGAACGCCGTAGCGCGAGCGCCCGCGAGCTCGTCGCTGACATCCGTCAACCGACCCATGGCGCCCATACGATACGCCCTATCAGCGATCGGTTGAATCTCCTCGACGTCGTGTGAAACAACGATGACGGCACGCTCTCTCTTGAGCTCATCGAGCAGCGCCGTCACCTCTGCGCGCGTCTGCCAATCTAAACCCGCCAGCGGTTCGTCCAGGCAGAGCACCGCCGGGTTACGCACGAGCTGAATCGCCAGCGCCAATCGCCTCTTATACCCACCGCTAAGCGTGCGCACCTCCGTCTCCAAAGGAATGTGCTCCATCCCCACCGAGTGCAACGCATCGTTCATCCTGTACGCCAACTCTCGTCTCTTCGTGAATGCGTTTTGCGACTGCGGCCATCCAAACGTCAGCTCTTGCAACAACGTCTTCCCCAGGAAGTGTCGCTCTGGAAACTGAAACACGATCCCCACCTTGCTCAACCGCTCCGCCGACGGAGTCCCGACGTGAGAATTACCACCACCCACCCCGTCGACACCGGTACCGCCGTCGCCTCCACCGAGCGTCACGCTCCCAGACGTCGGCTCGCTTAGTCCCGCGAGCAACGTCAAGAGCGTGCTCTTCCCCGTTCCCGACCGCCCGACGACGAGCGTCAACCCTTTCCTCGGCAGCGCGAGATCCACACCCTCTAAAACCGTCTTCCCCGCCCCCGCCGGGGCGTACCCGAGTCCGCGTATCGAGACGTACGACGACGAAGGCGTCGTCGAACCGTCCTCTGCGAACGCCACCACACGTCGTCTTCCTCTCTGCCCCTTCCTTCGCTGTGCCCGCGCCGCCGCCGCCGCCGACGACGAAGACGACGACGAAGACGACGACGACGCGCGCGCCACTAAAGGCGCGACGACGACCGCGCTCGCGGGACCCATCGCCGACGCGACCGCGCGTCGCTCTGTCGCCCCGTCGCTGTCTGTCTGTGGATTTTCAGGTAGTCCATCGCTATTTGACGGTTCATGACTCGACACATAGCGGATTTTCTGAGAAACCGAACGAACCGATCCGTTTCGCATTCGCTCCCGTGGGCGACACTGTCCGACGCGGAACGACGACGACGGACGCGCGACGCGACGCGACGCGATTTGGAATCCCGCGCGCGCGTTTTTGCCACGACGCGGTCCGCGCGAACGCCCCGACGACCCGGGGGAACGGACGTGGAACGAACGAACACCGAATCCGATCGTTCAAAACGTCACCTAGAGTTGATTGAATTCATTTTTGGATTGAAACGCTGTTCGCGCGACGCGGTGGACGACGGAAAAGTCGACGGGTTGGTCGATAGATGATGATGTCGTCGATGGCGACGACGACGCGCGCCGGTGTCGGGTGCGCTCGGACCTCCGGCGGGCAAAGGGCGACGTCGTCTTTGGTTCCGTACGCGGAGCGGCGGCGTTCGGCGCTCGCTTCGAGCCGAGCCGGGGAGAGGTCCGGAGGACGACGACGCCGGGAGAAAACGCGAGTGGTCGTCGCGGCGGCGTCGAAGAAGGGTCAGAATGAAAAGTCCAAGACGGCGCGGGATGTGGCGGCGTTGACGTTGTTTTTGGCGTATTGCGCGTACGCCAAGCGCGCCAGAGAAGCGAGGACGGAATCGTCGGCGAGTCGTTCGGGGAGACGCTCGAGACGGACGACGAATGCGACGACGCGGGTGGAGTCCAAGGGGGGTGATGATAAGAAGAGGACGAAGCAGAAGAGTGGTGATCAATCATCGTCGAAAGACGGGTTGGGTTTTATGATGAAGGTGCAGACGAAGGAGGTGAGAGATAAGACGCTCGAAGAAGAGAAGCGCGTCATCGCCGAACGCGAGGCGGAGCGGCAGAGAAAGGAAGAGGCTGCGAAAAAAGAGCGAGAAGCGGCGGAATCCAAGGCGAAAGAAGCGGCGGAGAAGGAAGCCAAGGCGAAAGAAGCCGCTGAAGCGGCGGAGAGGAAGAAAGTGGAGGCTGCCGAGAAGAAGAAAACGGCGGCCAAGCCGAGCGTCGCCAGACCGACGTTTCGAAAACCCGTCGCTTCGAGAAAGACGGGTTGGCAACCAGTCCGCAATGAGGCTGCGGATAAGCTCAGAGAAGTTATTGAAGCTCGACGCTTAGAGCGCCGGGAGCGACTCGCCGAGCAAGTGCGATTGAAGAAGGAGCAGGCACGCGCGGCCGAGGAAGCCGCGCAACTGCGCGCAGAATTAATCCAGGCGGAGGAAAACGAACGCAGAGTCATGGAAGAGATGAAAGCGCAAGCTCGCGCGCAAGAAATGGCTGCAGCTGAGGAGAAGGCGCGCGTTCTGAAGGCACAACGCGAGAAGGAGGAACTCGCCGCCAAGCGCGCGCAGGAGGCGGAAAAACAAGCCCGCGACGCCGAAGCACGCAGAGCAAAGGAAGCCAAAGCCAAAGCGGATGCCGCCGCTGCGGAGCAAAAGGCTGCGGCGGAGAAGCGGAAGCAGGCTGAAGCGCAAGCTAAAAAGGCGCGAGAAACCAAGGAAAAGGAGGCCAAGGCGCGAGAAGAGGCGATGAAGGAGCAAGAAGCTGCGAGACTGAAGACGATGAAGGAGCAAGAAGCTGCGAGATTGAAGGCGATTCGCGCCGAGGAACGAGCCAATTACATTGAAGACCTCAAATGGCGCGCCGCGGATGCCGCCGATAGCGTTGTTGATGGCGCGTACAACAAGATTCTGTCCATCAAGAGTGTATTTACTTCGAGAGAGAAAGCGCCGACGCCCAAGCGGGCGTCGCCCGCGCCAAAGAAGATCAAAAAGGAAGCGCCCAAGCCCGTCGTCAAGATTGCGCCGCCAGCCAAGTCACAAAAGACTCGAACCGCCGCGCAATCCCAAGGCTGGTCCCTTCCAAAGAAGATCCCATCCTCTCTCCGCTTGGACGCGGGTGGGTACGCCACCGCCGGTTTCGCCACCTCCCTCGTCCTCGCTTCGATTCTTTCCGTCGGCGTTCGCGCCAGCCGCCGAAAGCGCGCTCGCCGCCGCGCCGAGCGTCGCGCTCGCGCCGAGGCTGACAAGCTCAAGCAAAAAGACAGATGGGTCGCCGCCATCGACACCGACGTCGTCACCGCCGAGGCTGCCGAGCGCGCCGCCCGCGTCGCCGAATCCCGAGCCGACGCCGACGCCGACGCCGAAGACTCGCTCGACGAGCGCGCCGCGCTTCAAAAAGCCTACGACGAGTTTTTACGCGCATCCAAGGCGGATAAGAAGATGTAAACAACCACGCGTCGTCGCGCGCCGCATCCTCAGTCCCTAGTTCCCGGGCCCGTCCTCGCGTTCGATCGCTCCCCTCGCTTCCTTCGGTTGAAACGCGAACGCCCGTGTAGTCGCGATGTTGTTCCACATGTCCGATTTTCGGATAACGTTTCGAAAACGATGATGGGTGACTCGATTTGATTATGATTATGATTATGATCGACGGCACACGCCGACGCGCGCGGACACCACGTCGTTCCCGGCGTGCGTTTGAGCGCACGGGTAGGACGCGCGTTTGAACGAACGAACGAACGGACGAACGGACGAACGGAAACGAAAGGTCGGGGAACGGACGGACGGACACTGAAGGAATAATAATAATCCAAAATCAAAATCAGATCTGCGCTTGGATTGATTGATCGATCGTAAAACGACGACGAGGACGACGAGGACGACGAGGACGATGAAACGGTTTTCTGAGACGGCGGTTGAATTCCGAACGTACCATAACAACTCGTTCAACGTCTTTTTGCACTTGATCACGACGCCGGTGGCCATGGCGTGCTGCGTGGGGGCGATCGAGGAACGACTAGGAGCGGTTTGGACGCGAGGCGCGTTTTGGGCGTACGCTGGGGCGTTAATTGCGTTTACGGATGCGTCCATGATGCTCAAGGCGTGCACGACGGCGTTGTGGTGCGGGATCGTGTACGGCGGAACGATGTTGAGCGATGCGTGCGGGCTGAAGGAGATTGGGGTGATTTTCGCGTGCGCGTACGTCGGACAAGAGCTGGCGCACCTGGCGACGGGGGAGAAGACGTACCAAGGGTCTTATATGAAGTTTTCCAATTGGCCCGCGCTTTTGCTCGAGCACACATTTTATTTGCTTCCGTTGTGTCTCGACGCGGTGATGCACATGCGAGAGAGCTTTTTGAGCTGGATCGTGGCGCACAACTACGTCGTACGAGCCAAGCTGACGAGCGCTAAGGATAGGGGGGCGCTCAGAGTGATAAAAGATTTTGTCACCAAGGAGGATCCCGATCGCACGTGCACCGCGCACTGGTGGCACGTCAAGCTCGCGGACAAGGAGAGAGAGGCTTTCTCTCACATTGTGCACTCTGAGCCGATTGAGAAGATGTTTGCCGACCGCTTCCGCCCGGATGCGTGGGTCGTCAAGCCCGTGTACGGCATGAATGAAATTTACGTCGCATCTTCGCACCACAACAAGAACTCTGACACCGTCTTTTACATGGAACACTGCGACGGTCCGTGGGCTGTGTATCCGTTTTGCTTTTTGTATCGTTGCATGCTCGCCGTGAATGAAAACGTGAAGGTTGAAACCATTTTCACTCACGAAGGTTCTCGATCCTGCCTTTCCGACGGCGACGTCGTGGGCTTTGATTTCCACAGAGAAATCCACGTCATCGCCGACAAGCCGGTTGAAAATCCGGATCGTCGCATCACGATGAAGCTGCACTACTGCGTTTACCCGAAGTGCTTTGGCAAATTTGGCGAGGCTCTCTTGCATTTGTCCGTAATGTACAACACGGTTGCTCGACGTCTCTTTTTGAACACTATTCATCCGACGGGCATCTGGCGTTTCATGGCCTTTATGGTTTTGACCGTGACTAACGCGGTGTTCCTCGTCTCCAAGTACGCCGGGTTCAGCAACATCGCCAGCGTCGCCGCCATGTACGCGGCTGGCAAGTTGATCCATCCGTACTTCTTCTTTGCGATGACGTCGTACACGCACTACTGCATGTACATTGCCACGTACCATGTGCGAGATCGCATCAACTTTGGTATGTTCAAGCGCAACGTCATCTTCTGGAAAACATTAGCCTTGTCTCACTTGGCGGTGAACTATCTGAGAAACTTCCAGTTTGATGCAATCTCTCTCGCGATGATTGTCTTGGGCTACGGACTCAGCACCTCCGCCGTCGTCGCGCTCGGCGTTGATCAAACGTACTTTGGTGTCGAGTTGGGCGAAGTGAAACCGAATTTCGTCGATTGCTTCCCTTACAACTCTATCCCGCATCCGATGATCATCGGCAGCATGGTTGGTCTTTTAGGAATTCACAAAATGGAGAGCTTCCGCGCCGCTTTGCCGTACGCCATTCCAATGCATTGCACCATGTATTTCATTCACATGCTTCAAGAGCAATTGAACGATATTTATGCCGCCAACTGGGGAGGAGCGACGGCCAAAGTTCAAAAGACGCCTACGCGTACGGCTCGCAAGACACCTAGCAAAGCAAGCGCGCGCACTCCCGTGCGAAAATCGTCTTCAAAGAAGACAACTACGCCGCGCAAGACTCCAAGCCGTAGCGCGCCGCGCAAGACGCCGAGCCGAAAGACTCCGACGAGGCGAGCCACGGCTGTGGCGTAGATTTACACTCATCTACCATTAGAAACATTAAGAGCACTTTGACTAGCGATTTTTAAATTACATTTAACACATTCTGGCACACTGCTCGCCGTCAACTTGGTTGTGCCTCACGCTCGTCCCGTATGCCCTTGAACTTCGAGTTGCATTTGGGCCAACGCGAACGGGAAGAAGAAGAAGCAAACGATGAGATCATCCATCGGATTCCCTATGACGTTCCATTTTTTGCGCAAGTTGTAACGCACCGATGTGATCGCCACCACGAAAATTATGTAAAACAACCAGGCGAGAGGAGTCAAAGCCGCGCTCACTGGTGAAATGCACAAGCACATAAACCAAAGATAGTAACATCCCGAAGCGCAGACGGATACGACAGTCAAAACTCTGGGTGTAAAGAGTTCAAGCGCTGCGATCAAAATCACGTCGTACGGCTTGAAGATGCACTTGACGAGCAATCTCAATCTCTCTCTGGTTGACATGAGTTTTGATTCTGTAGAGCCATCTGGCCCGGCAAAGTTTTCAAACACGTCTACGATGCTCGTGCTGAATCCTTTTCTCTGAGCCATGTGAATTGGATCATCTATGGCTTCATCGCACGCTCTAAATAGTGCGACACACATGGAGTTCAACGCGAAAGTGTACGGCAAGGCTGCACAAATACTGACAGACTGAATTGTCGCCAAACCTGTTTTGCTTGCGCTGAGCAAGGATTGTGCGACGGCGCCTTGAGTGATGGACCACCAAACCTTTTGCAGGACAGGCGGATTCGCGTGACCGTTCGCAGCTATAATATCATCTACGAATGCGCCAGCGTCTGAAGACGTCACGAAGAAGACGATCACTCCCAATAAGACTAGAACTTGCAAAAATGTTTTGAGTTCCTTGTACGGTTCGAGCACGTCGAGAATTCTGTCTGTAGATTTCCTACAAGACAGAGCGTAGTAACCCACGTCAGCGAGCGCTTTGGCTTCATCGGACGATGGCTCGTTATTTAGATAACCCAGACCTCCGCAGTTGACGACACCCTTCCTCCAGTCGGGCGCATGTTTTAGAGCAAGCTCGGCGGTGCGCTGCATTTTGATGCCCAGCGAGCCGAAAACGTTGATCGCAAAGAAGCCTAAAAACATCGGTGCAAACATACCGACGAGGATTACCGAACGAATCGTACGCCCTCGCGAAATCTTTGCGATGAACATGCCTACGAAAGGTGCCCACGTGATCCACCAAGCCCAGTAAAACACCGTCCATGAATCCATGAACGAATTTGGAGAACTCTCGTAATACTCAACTGGATCGGCAAAGGTATCGTTCAGTGCGGTCTCAATCTTAGACTTGAGACCGGTCGCGCCCCAGAGCGGATTTACCCCCGACGCGTACTCGTATGATTGAACCGGCAGCGCGTCGTTGTCAAATCCAGCGAGGATAAAGTATTGTATGTACGTGCCGACGTACTGCACAAACGAGTTTATCAGGTAAAACGTGTTATCCTGCATGAATAAAAGTAGGACGAGACAGGACAATATCATAAAGGCGGTGAGCGCGAGGTACACCATCCCACGGTTGATACCAGAAATGACCGCCATGGTTGTCAGCGCCGTGATTCCCCAGATGATGACGCTTTGTATTTCGATTGAGTCAATCGCGATGTCCTTGTTCATTCGGTGCAGAGTGGCATTAATACTCGCCGCCCCGAGACCGAGGGACGTGCACAGACCAAATGTCGTGCACGCAATCGAAAGTGCGTCGATTAAATCTCCAAACAGTCCGTTCACGTAATCACCAAAGAGGGGATAAAAAGCCTGTCGAATCGTCATGGGACGGCCCAGACGATACGTCACGACGCTCAGCGTCAACGCGATGAGAATGTAAACGCTCCATCCATGCAATCCCCAGTGGAAAAACGTCATAAACATCGCCATCGTCGCTCGTTGATCGTCATTCATGAAGGGTATCTTGGCCAGATAGTTTGTCTTGTCGTCCGTCAACCCCGCGTCCGATCGATAATAGTACATCGGTTCGCTCACGCCAAAGTAAAAGATTCCCGTTCCCAACCCAGTCGTGAATATGAGAATGAACCACACGGCATCGGAGAAATCGGGTTTATCGTCCGGCTGTCCGAGTTTGATGCTCGCGTACTTTTTTCGCAACAGTACGTACAAAATCACCCCGAGCCACGCGTTTTGCGTAAACGTGTACAACCACGTAAAGTTGTTAGAAATGACTGAAGTCGCGTTCGCGAAAAACGTCGCCGCATCATCCTCCCGCACGAGCACCCCACACGTAAAACTCCACAACGTCACCGTCGCGACGAGTGTCACGACCCAATTAAACCGAAACACCTACACGAGAAGGCGAGATGCGAACCAACCCACCGTCAGTACGCAATTCAACAATCGCAATCAAACGCCGACGAACCAACCGAACCCGCGTCGACCGAGTCCCGCGTCGACGACGACGACGACGCAAAAAATCTATAAAGAACGTCTACGCACGCACCGGAAACGCCCCGATATCCACCGAAACCCACCGACTCCGTCGTATAAACCTCGCTGAATTCTGTTCCACGCTAAAGTCATCCAACCGCGGCAGTTCCAACGGTGCGTTCCTTCGCGACTCCTCCGCCGTCGCTTTCGCCGCCGCCGCGTCCGACGCCCGTCGCTGCTTGGATCTTCGCGTTCTCGCCGCGCGCGACGCCGAC
>Ga0255751_10004399_pt1 | contig 12758 bp, 7 predicted proteins | sample 071ome_20_FD_179951 | JGI IMG/M metagenome (GOLD analysis project Ga0255751, IMG submission 179951) | Coastal salt marsh microbial communities from the Groves Creek Marsh, Skidaway Island, Georgia - 071412BT metaG (version 2) | ecosystem: Environmental > Aquatic > Marine > Intertidal zone > Salt...
ACTTCTGATGTAAGACTTAAGAAAAATATTAGACCATTAACAAATGGTCTTGATAAAATACTTAAACTAAATCCCGTAACTTTTGATTGGGACGAAGAAATTGTTCCTGATCTTGCCAAAAAATATCCACATATGGCTGGATTGATTGCACAGGAAGTTGAAGAGGTTGTACCAGAGGTCGTTTACAAAACGATGGTAAATAGTGTGAAAGATGGTAAAGAAAAAGGTAGATCTTATAAGAGAGTTCTTTATGAAAATCTAGTTGCTCATTTGATTGATGGAATGAAAGAACAACAAAAACAAATTGAAGAACTGAAACAACGAGTATCTGAACTGGAGAATTGAAATGGACAAATCACTAAAAAATAGAACGATAAAAATACTTCAAGATGAGCAAAATCAGTTAGATGATGCCTTTAAACCACAATCCGGTGGAGTTAATGTACCTCAAAAAATAGAAAAAGTTACTGTTGTAGAAAATGGTGATGGAACTTACACGAAAAAAACCGAAGAAGTAGATTCCAAGTTATATGACGACAGTGTTGTTGGAACAGTTGAAGCAGAAATCAAAAGAGATGCATCAACACTTCAAGAGTTTTGCAAAGAGTTTGATGATATTATTATTTCTTACAATGTCCAAATTAATCAGAAAAAACAAGAGTTGGTAGATTTGTGTTCGGAAGCATCTGAACGTAACTGTTGGCCGGGTATTGCATATACGGCACCAACAGCTGGAACTGGTCTTCCTAGACCTTTGGTTGCAATTACAAGTGATTTCTCTTCATCATATTCCATTTTCGAAGACCGAGAAGCACTTGAAATCTATCCAAATATGGCAGGACCAAGTGCAAATTACGGTTCAGATAATCCATTTATTCCGGATAACATTGTGACTTTGACATCATCATATTCTGGATATGGATATGAAAATAATCGTGATAATGGAAGATTAGAGGTTGGAGATGATGCGACAGAAATAGAATCTGGTGATTATGATCCATCAAAAACTTCTTTTCAATCCTCTTCAAACTTAGGAACTGGTAGAACTGTATCCAGTATTACAGCAGATCATTCTGGACCGAGAATAGTTGCATCTGCCGGAATCAATACGTCTTGGTGGTACGCTGGTGTTGGTGTTGCTCCTGATGCAACTAATACTTCTTTGACGGGAACTGATGGACAAAATAGATGTGTGGCAATCGCATCATCAATTTCAACTCTTATTTCGGAAATAAAATCTCTTCGATCTCAAAGAGAGTCTGCAATTAATAGAAGTGGTCTAAATGATGTTAAAGAAAAGAAGATGGAGAAAGAATTGCAAGATTGGGGATCGGAAAATGTAAAAGCAAAACAAACTCAAAGAAAAACTTCAAACTCTTCCCTTATTTCTACGATCAATAGTATGTCCTGACCGGTTTCCTGACTGGCACAGTTGACACCCGACCCCAGATGCCCTATAATACTAAGGTAATCAAGGGAAAACCCAATGCAGTCCACCGAACAGTTTGTCGAAGGTATCGTGATTGACATCTGCTCTCGTTCTTTTCTTCTTCTGAGTGATCAGGGCGAACAAAAGATGGTTCAGTGCGACACCACTAATGAGTTTATGAATGTTCTGGAAGTTGTTACCAGCAATCTGGATGAAAATCAAATTGAGTATGCTGACCTTGCCGTTGCTTGATAAATAAACTAACTATGGAAGTTTATACGGTGAAAGAGTGGGAAGAAAACTTTGATGCTCTCCTAGAACGTGTAGAAAAAGGAGAGCACATTGGTATTGTGGATGAAGAAGGAAAAGCAGCAGTTATGATACCTTATGATGATGAACTTTACCGAATATACACTGAGAATAATAACGAAGCTCAGTAAGTTCATCATCACGGGAATATAGCTTAATGGTTAGAGCGGGCTCCTTATAAGGGCTTAGTCTGGGTTCAATCCCCAGTATTCCTATCGTGCTGGTTTAGCTCTCTGGTTGAAAGCAGCGAACTCATAATTCGCCTAAGGTGGGTTCGATCCCCACAACCAGCACTTGACCACTACAACTCAAAGAGTTATAATGGTCTTATTGCTTCGGTGATGGAACTGGTATACATTCGACACTTAAAATGTCGCGCCCGTATGGGATTAGGAGTTCGAATCTCCTCCGAAGCATAACCCAAATAATAATACCTGTAATCTGTAAGAAAAAATAAATAACATTAAACAGAATGTTATGTCGTATACAATAAGTACAGCACACTGTTGGTATGACAATGAAAGAATAATCGTAAAGATGTACTTCTTTGAAGGTATTCCATTTACCTTTGACGAAATGCCAGATGGACATCTTTACGATAAAGATTTAGTAGAAGAAGCAAATAAAAATAAGTCCTATGAAATAGACGATGTGTATAAAGGTTCCAACTATATGATTATGGAAGGAATGCATCCCTGTTTTGATAATATTGAGATTGAGAATCCAAAAGATTTGCCCGAAGACTTAATTCCTTTCTATGACGAGGAGGATTTTCTGGGATAAATAAATCATAGAAAATAGTATAGAAGCAGTAATGCGATGCCATTAAATAAATTAGATAATTTTATCAAGAACACTGAAGGTCGTATATTATATGTAAGTCCTGCAGATTTAGACGCAACAGACAGTATTGATAATACTGGTAACTCTCTTGCCAGACCCTTCAAAACTATTCAGAGAGCAATCTTAGAATCGGCAAGATTTTCATATGTAAAAGGAAATAGTAACGATCTCATTGAGAAAACTACTATTCTTTTGATGCCTGGTGAGCATATTGTTGATAATAGACCAGGATTTTATATTAAAAATACAGGTGGAGAGGCTAGAGTTATCTCTCGTAGTGGAGCAAATACTGCGGCACAGACTACTCTCAACTTAGATTTAAATACAAACTTTGATTTAACACAAGAAGATAATATTCTCTATAAGTTCAATAGTGTAAATGGTGGTGTCATTGTACCTAGAGGCACCTCTCTTGTCGGTCTTGATCTGAGAAAAACTAAAATCAGACCCCTATATGTTCCAAACCCAACTGATGTTGATGTAGATCCCTCTGCAATCTTTAGAATCACTGGTACTTGTTACTTCTGGCAGTTTTCTATCTTTGATGGTTTAGAGTCTGGTACAGTCTATACAGATCCAGATGATTTCTCTGTAAATAATAAATCAAAACCAATTTTTTCACACCATAAACTAACTTGCTTTGAGTATGCCGATGGTGTAAATAAGGTCATTAGAGGTGGAACAACCTATGATTTGACCGATCTTGATATGTATTATGCGAAACTTTCGAACGCATACAATACAGGATCAGGTAGTCCAGATAGAAATATTGATAGTAAGTATCCTGCCGAACCTGATGGATTTGCAAAGCAAAGACCAGAATGGGAGATTGTCGGTGCATTTGCATCCGATCCCATTTCTATTACTTCAATCGAAGCAGGTTCTGGTGGAGTTCCAAACAATCAGGTCACAGTAACAACAGCAGTAGATCACGAACTTTCAGCAGGAACTCCCATCAAGATTACTGGTGTATCTCCAGTAGATTACAACATTTCAACAAAAGTTCAGAATGTTGATCCAGATAATCCGAGAGTATTCACTTATCTTCTTCCAACATTTAGAAAAAATCTTCCTACTCCAGGAACTGCTTCTGTTGCAGAAGTAACGATTGAAACTGATACGGTATCTGGTGCATCTCCATATATCTTCAATATTTCAATGCGTTCCGTTTATGGTTTGAACGGAATGTTAGCAGACGGAAGTAAGGCATCTGGTTTCCGTTCGATGGTTGTTGCACAGTTTACTGGTGTTTCACTACAAAAAGACGATCGTGCATTCGTAAAATATAACAAATCTTCAAGAAACTATGATTCTATTGGCATCACTAGAGTTTCCGGTGCAGATTTGTCAAATGGTTCTTCTTCAACAAATCCTGACAAAATCTACCATTTAGATTCTGAATCCATCTATCGTAAAGGATGGGATCAGACACATATCAAAATCACCAATGATGCGATCTTACAGATTGTTTCCGTGTTTGCGATTGGATATAATAAACACTTTACTTGTGAGAGTGGTGGTGATGCTTCTATTACAAACTCCAACTCAAACTTCGGACAACTATCTCTTGTTGCCGATGGATTTAAAAAGACGGCATTTGCAAAGGATAATAAAGCATTTATCACTCACGTTATTCCACCAAGATCTACAAATGAAGCAGAAGAAAATATCGATTGGTTGAGTATTGATGTTGGTGTTACAACAGCAGCTGGTATTTCAACACACCTCTATCTTCGTGGATTCGAATCAAGAGATGATGTTCCACCAGTACTGACTCAGGGATATCGTATTGGTGCAAAAGTCAATGATAAGTTGTTTGTAAATGTTGGTTCCGGAACCAATGAGGCAAACATCTTTATGCAAGATGGTTCTTCGACATCATTCAAAGAGTTTGATGTTACTGCCGTAGCAGATAGCAAATTAACGATTGGTTTAAATCACAAACTACAAACTGGTGAAAAAGTCATTCTTCTGAGTGATTCTGCAGACTATCCAGAAAATATAGAACCACATAAGGTTTATTTTGTAATCTCTCTTGCCGATGCGACTGATGTTGCGGATAGACCTAAGATTCAGTTGGCATCAACAAAGACGGATGCTGACAATAATAATGCCATAACATTGTATGGTGGAACAGATCTTAGAGTTAGAAGCAGAGTTACTGATAAATCTGCCGGAGAGGCAGGAAGTCCTGTCCAGTTTGATACTGCACAAAGTCGTTGGTATATTACTGTCGATTCATCGAACGGTATCTACTCCACTCTCAATACTCTTGGTGTTGCCGGTATTGGTGCAGAAACAAATCCATCTTTTGTAAAGAGAAATCCCGATAACAGAAGTTTGGATGAAAAGATTTATAAGTTCAGAGTTGTTATTCCAAAAGAACTTCCAAACGCAAAGACACCCGAATCTGGATTTATTATTCAAGAATCCAGTACAACTGGTTTTACTTCCACTGCAGAATCTAGTTTTACAACTATTGGACTCAATAACTTCGAATACAATAGGAATCCAAGATTCATTTCAACGTGTTCTCATAGTGGAGGAATTTCTTCCGTAATCACCGAACTTCCACACAATCTTGAAGTTGGTGAACAAATTATCATCACTGATGTAACAGATACTAATAATACTGTTGGATCCGCAACCAGTGGATACAACGGAACATTTACTGTTGCATCCGTAAGTGCCGACAATATGTCATTCACTTATGCAAATGCAACTGGCAATCCGGGAACATTTAATAATAATACCAGTACAAGAGATATCAATCTGCCAAGATATCAAAGAAACGATTTACAGAGTAACTTCTATGTTTATCGCAATGAAGTCATTAATGAATATATTGATGGACAACAAGATGGTGTGTATCACATCTATGCACTGAAGGCAGACAATGCAATCACTACAGAGTTTACGGATCTTGAATATGGACAAAATGTTACTGATCTTTATCCACAAACTGATAGAGATAATGTAAATGATAATCCGGCATCAACTAAATCGAGAGCACTGTCTTTCCCAATCGGTGATGTTCATACCAGTGATCTGAAAGGAAGCATTACAAGAGAGTCTGCTGATTCTCTTGTAACTCATCTTGCCGGTGGACTGATTGTTGATTCGGTTCTTCCACTAAGTGCCGGTATTCAGACAGTTACTTTCTCCAGAAATCACACATTTGCTGGTGTATCTACAGCAGCACTTACGAGTGCAGGTACAGGAACGAGAACAAACGGAACATATTATAATGTAAAACTCTATAATAATAGTGCATATTCATCTTGGAATGGAGCAACTGGTATTGTAAGTGTAACCAGTAATACGATTCAATCTTTCCAGATTCAGGCACCTGGTTCTGGTTATTCGAGTGGAGATACACTCTACTTTGATAACAGTGCAATGGGTGGTAATCAAGATGGTTATATCACTCTTTCAAACTCTGGTATCACCACATCTATTGGTGAGGCACTTCAGTTTACTGGTATTTCAACCATTTCTGATGCATATTATAGAATCACGGATGTTCCAACAGTCAATAGAGTTGCAATCGCAAGAACTACTGGTGATCCTATTCTGAAGGCAGGACACATCGTTCTCAATGTAGGTCCTTCCATTGTCATAAGTTCTTCTACTTTTGCAAGTGGCACTACGACTTTCACCTGTTCATCAGCACACGGTCTTGTTGCAGGTAATAAGTTCAGAGTTGTTGATTCAAGTAATAACAATCTTGGTGATTATCTTGTCAAATCAAGAGTCAGCACCACAGTATTTACTGCCACAACCACAACTCAACTAACGAGTCCTGCAAGAATATTCAAACATAGTTTCTCATCAAACTCTGGAGTATCTGATAGAAGTCAGGAAAACTTGGCTGCTAGACAACAATACTTCTATGATGGAGATACTCTAACCATTAGTAATAGTGGAAATGTTATTGGTCTAACCACAACACTTATTCCGGTAACTCATCCAAACTCTGGTGCAGCAGCTGGTGTTGGAATCACAGAAAGATTCCCACTTGGAACTTACATTCAGGTTGATGATGAGGTAATGAGAGTTGCATCTTCAACTCTCACGGGAGTCAATAAAATAACCGTTCTTCGTGGAGTATTTGCATCTAATGTCGGAATACACTCTGATACATCACTGATTAAAAAGATTAGACCAGTTCCCGTTGAATTCCGCAGACCATCAATCATTCGTGCATCAGGTCATACATTTGAATATCTTGGTTATGGTCCTGGTAACTATTCAACTGGTCTTCCACAGGTTCAGACAAGAACTCTGACAGAAAGAGAAGAGTTCCTTTCACAGGCACAAGAAAGATCTGCCGGTATTGTTGTTTATACTGGTATGAACAATAGAGGTGACTTCTATATTGGTAATACTAAGAAGTCTTCCTCTACTGGTGAAGAAACCTCATTTGATACTCCGATTCCTACAGTAACTGGTGAAGATCCGGCACGTTTGAGTGCAATCTTCGACGAGATTACTGTTAAGGAGAGAATCATTGTTGAGGGTGGAGATTCTAGGCAAATCCTTTCACAGTTTGATGGACCAGTCACATTTGGTGGTGAAGTAAGAGTTAAAAATACATTATCATTAACCGGCAAATTAAAAGTTTCAAATACTGAACAATCCAATAATACTGGAAGTGGTGCCGTCGTAGTTGATGGTGGTGTCGGTATTGGTAAGAATCTTTATGTTGGAGGAGAATCAGTCTTAGCATCCGCTACTGTTTCGGATTTAACCAATAACCGTGTAGTTATTGCAGGTACTAATGGATCACTTGAGGATGATGCTAATCTCACTTTCAATGGTAGCAAACTTGATATTGGAGCAACTACAGAATCCACGAGTACTACTACTGGTGCATTAGTTGTTGATGGTGGTGTTGGTGTTGCTAAGAATGTGAACGTCGGAGGAAGTATGTTCTTCCCTGATGATAAATCACTATATTTTGGTAAGAATGATGATTTCTCAGTTTCACATATCGCAGACTTCTCTTCTCAATTAGATAGTGCAGGAAACCTAATTACACCATCTTCGGCAACTGTAATCGAAGATGCTGGCCCTGGTCCAATCATATTCAAATCAAATGGAGGAAGTGGAAAAGGAGCATTCCAATTCTTTGACGGTCCTTGGAATCCAAAACTAAAAGTATTTTCGGGTGATGACAACGGTGTAACACTTTATTATGGTAATGAAGGAGAAAAACTGAAAACAATATCTGGCGGTGTCGAGGTTACTGGAACTCTTCTTGCCACTACAGCATTAAAGGTTGAAGATGATAGTCATATTTATGCTGGCACTGGGGATGATATAGACATTTATCACAATGGAACCAATTCTTTTATTGATAATGATACGGGTCATCTCTACATTCGTAATAATGTTGATAATGATGATGGTTCAAACATTTACATCCAGGCTAAGTCTGGTAAAAATAGCATCATTGTTTATGATGATGCTGGTGTAAGACTTTATCATAATGATGATAAGAAATTTGAAACTATTAATACTGGTGCTAAGGTTACTGGAGAACTTCAGGTCACTGATGACATCACAGCATTCTATTCTTCTGACAAAAGACTGAAGGACAACATTACACCTATTGATGATCCACTTGCAAAAGTTCTTTCTCTCGGTGGTTATACATTTGACTGGAACGAGAATACTAATAATGAAGGAACTGAAACTGGTGTGATTGCACAAGAAGTTGAGGCTCTGGGACTTCCAGGAATTGTAACAACGAGAGATAATGGATACAAGGCAGTTCGTTATGAAAAACTTGTTCCACTGCTTATAGAGGCAATCAAAGAACTCTCTGGTAAGGTTGAAGCACTTGAGCAAAAACTACAAGATAAATAACTCTAAAGCTTATAATAATGGCAAATATCAGAAAGTCATTTAACTTCAGGAATGGTGTACAAGTTGATAATGATAACTTCGTTGTAAATGCGAATGGTCTGGTGGGAATCGGAACTTCCACTCCCACCGAAGCGATTGATGCAATCGGAAATGCAAAAATAAGTGGTCTTACAACGACATCAACATTAGGTGTTGCACAAACTGCAAACTTTTATGGTGATCTTAAAGTAGGAACCGGAATCACAATGTCTGGTGGTATTGTAACCGCCGTTTCATTTTATGGAGATGGATCTACATTATCGAATGTATATGCAATCTCAACAACTGGTTGGGTAGCACAAGGAGTTGGATTACATACATTATCAAGATCGGTTGGTATAGGCACCACCAATCCAGTTTATAAGTTACAGATAGGATTAGATCCTGTAACAGGTGTCGGTGTCGGCATTACAAATGGAAATATAATAGTCTCGGGTATCATAACCGCCACCACATTTGTTGGTAATGTAACTGGAACGGCAACGACTGCAACAAATCTTTCTAATGCTGCCAACATCACAACTGGAACCATTAGTAATGATAGACTTCCTAGCAATATTGATAAGCCAACAGGTATAATCACAGCATCAAGTTTTGTTGGTGACGTAACAGGAACCGCAACAACTGCCACCAATCTATCCAACGCTGCTAATATTACTACAGGAACTATTAGTGATGCAAGACTTCCTAATGTAATCACATCTGATATTGATTCTTCTGGAATATCTACTTTCACTACACTTAAAGTAGGAACTGCAATCACAATGTCTAGTGGTATCATTACTGCCACTACATTCTCAGGATCTGTAACAGGGGATTTAACGGGTGTTGCATCAACTGCAACTAAGTTAGAAACCGCAAGAAACTTTAGTGTTTCTGGTGATGTATTAAGTCATACAGTATCTTTTGATGGCACTAGTAACGTTGCACTGGGAGTTACTTTATCAGGTACTTTTAGTGCCAACACTTCTGGCATTATAACTGCCAATACTTTTTCTGGAATTGTAACTTCAACAAACGGAACTTTTGATGATTTAAGAATCAATAAGTCATCCGCAGCAAGTCTTGTTGTTACGAGTACAACAAACTCATCAGTAAGTATTGGTGAATCTGTAGGTGCAGGTAATAGTAGTGCTCAGTTCCTCTATACACCCGGTACAGGACGTTTAGACATCACCAACTATGATGTAGGTGGTGTGAGCATTAACCTTCACGAGGGCACTGGTACAGGCACTACAGAGAGTTTTAATGTTAAGTATGATAATACCAAGCAGTTTGAAGTTACTTATGATGGAAAAGTAGGAGTCAATCGTGGAGGCACTCCACTCACAAGAAACTTTGAAGTTGGTGGTGATGCATTTATTTCACAAAATGCAGTAGTTTCCGGTATTCTCACAATAAATCAAGGTGGTCCAAATGAGATTACTTTAGGTGATGGTAGTCCTATACCAATTCGTGATGATCAAAACTTCAATACTGTTTCTGGTATCAGTACGTTTAACCAATTAAACGTTATCAATAGTTTTAGTTATACCGGTCTTTCCACAGTTTTCTTTGGTGGAGAAGTTGGAATTGGAACAACAAGTAATGATGGTTTCTTAACCGGACCAAATCAACTAAAAGCACACGTAGAAGGGTCTACTTGGGCAAAAGAAGGTTTTTATACTGCCGGAAAACTTGTAATCACTGATAAGGCAGATGGATCTATACATACGGATGATCGAGTTATTCCAAGTTCTCCGGTTGACTATGGTGCCGTTGTTCCCTTTGTCGATTATGGCGACTTCCAAGTAGAAACTGGTGGAGCATCATTAATAACTAATAATGTATTGATGGTTCCTGGTGTTGGTCAGGCAACCGTAGGATTTGGGACAACAAATGGTGGATTGATACCTGCAAGTTTCCTTCCAGGTGGTAATAGATATCTGACTAAAGTTGGTATCAATACTTATTATGCGAGAAGTATATTTGACGTAGGAACAGCATCAACCACGATGAACTCCTACTTTATTCCACCATCTCTGACACAATCAGAGATCGATATTATGCAAGATTTGTGGAATACTCCCACTGGAACAGGATATACTGCAGCAAATAAAGTTACTCCTAATGGTTTAGTTCCCGGTGGAATTGTTTATAACAAAACAACAGATAAAATTCAACAAAGGAGTACTGCATCAACATTCAGAGATTTATCTTCTTCATCATCATCTGTACAGACGATTGGTGTTGGTGTTAGTGAAGTAGTCTTTAATGATGTTCCTGCCTGGGCTGATAAAATTACAATTATCTTCTTGAACATTTCTTGTACTAGTAGTGGTCTTGATAGGCATTTTAGAGTGCAACTTGGCACTTCTTCTGGTATCGTTACTACTAATTATGACTCGGAAACAAATCAAGGTGCCATAACTTCTCCAGGATATGCTGAATCGGATGATGGTTTCATTATGTATGGAACAACTAGTGGTCAACAATACTCTGGTCATATGATGATTACTAAATTTGATGACACCACCTATGTTGAGACTCATATCTTATCTCCTGGTAAGTTCGGTGATAACGGAATTCGTTTTGGTGGAGGAAATGTTGAGTCAATTAGTGATACCATTACTCGTCTTAGAATTAGTATTCATGATGACACTAACTTTACTGGTGGTAAAGTAAAAGTCTTGTATGAGGGTTGACAAGACTCTAAAAACCCTGTAGACTACCTTTGTCTGGGTTGAAGATGAGAGTCTAAGCCACTTTAAGAACCGTCCACTGGGTCGCACTGGGGACGGTTTTCTGCTATAATAACAAGGTATTCGACAGGAACCGATGCCCATCACACTGCGTCCTCACCAACAAGATGCTGTTGATGCAATGTGGGACAACAATAAGGGTCAGGTCATCATTCCTACGGGTGGTGGTAAGACCATTTGTATGATTCAGGATCTTATTCATCAGCACGCTGTTCCTTGTGGTCACACCACAGTTGTTGTTGCTCCTCGTATTCTTCTTGCAGAACAACTTTGCAGTGAGTTTCTGGAGGTGATTGACACTACCAACACTCACATTATGCACGTTCATAGTGGTGAGACTCATCACTTTAGCAGCACGAATCCTTCAAAGATTCATTTGTTTGCTAACACTGCACGAACTGCTGGTGAGAATGTTATTATCTTCACCACCTATCATTCTCTGCATCGTCTGATTGATGCGGATATTGAAGTCAACAACATTTACTTTGATGAAGCACATAACTCAGTTCAACGTAACTTTTTCCCTGCTACGGAACACTTTGCTTCTGATGCTGATCGTTGCTACTTCTTCACTGCTACTCCTAAGCACTCTGTTACTATTTCCAAGCCTGGGATGAACGACCCTGAGGTTTATGGTAAAGTCATCTGCAATGTTCCTGCTCCTAAGTTGGTAGAAGAAGGTTACATCCTTCCTCCTAAGGTTGTTGTCAAGCAACTGGATATGGTACAGGACAAGCAGATGATTGCTGACCGTGACTCTCAGAATCTGCTTGACACTATTGATGAGAATGCACTGGATAAGATTCTCATCTGTGCTCGTTCTACCAAGCAGATTATCAAACTGCTGAGTGAGTCTGACTTCCGTAATCAACTTGCAGAACGTGGTTATTCTGTGATGTATATTACTTCCAAGACTGGTGCCATTATTGACGGTCAGAAGGTCAACCGTGAGGTATTCTTTGACACTCTGAATGCTTGGGGTAAGGATGCTGACAAGAAGTTTGTGGTGCTCCATCACTCTATTCTGTCCGAAGGTATCAACGTTTCTGGTCTGGAAGCAGTCCTGTTTATGCGTAATATGGACTACATCGGAATCTCTCAGTCAATCGGTCGTGTGATCCGTCTGGGTGGCACTCAGAAGACCTTTGGACTGGTCTGTGTGCCCGTCTATGATAAAGTGGGTATCAGCACCGCCAAGTCCGTTCAGGCAGTCGTTGACACCGTTTTCCAGCAGGGACAGCCTGCCATCTCCGTTATCCGTCGTTGACCTATGAAAACCACTATTGATTTGGTTCAGGAACTTCGTTCTCTTCCTGATGCCATTTACCAAAATTTCTGCAATCAGGCAAAGATGGTGGCACTAGAGTACCCTTCTGCACACGGAATCGACTGTTTTGCACGTGGTGAAACAATAGAATATGGGTTCATTGACATCGTAGGGCAGTATATTGACCTGAAACCTAACAAGAAGGAAGATTTCAACGATCCTGATAGTACGTACTATCTAGAGCACCTGACCGACGTGA
>Ga0255751_10004403_pt1 | contig 12755 bp, 16 predicted proteins | sample 071ome_20_FD_179951 | JGI IMG/M metagenome (GOLD analysis project Ga0255751, IMG submission 179951) | Coastal salt marsh microbial communities from the Groves Creek Marsh, Skidaway Island, Georgia - 071412BT metaG (version 2) | ecosystem: Environmental > Aquatic > Marine > Intertidal zone >...
AAATATTCTGGAGTTCCAATCTCTTTACTGGAATGTCGAACATTACAAGGACGATCATTCCAGAACTTTTTTACTTCTTCTATCGTTGCTGTCATAGTGTGAATGTAGGGATAGGTTCCATCTTATGTTTGTTTTGTGCGTTGAACTTATTCAAGATTTCAACCGCAGGGCCAGTTCCATTCTCCATCGCTTCTTCTAATTCAGCGTATGAGGCACCAATCTGATCTTCATCAGATCTACCATCAGTCCAAAGACCGTCTGTGGGAGGAGCATCAATAATGCGTTGATCTACACCAAGATACCTTCCAAGTTCCCATACTTCTGTTTTATAAAGATCTGCGATAGGAGCAATATCAACTCCACCGTCACCATATTTAGTATAGAATCCGACACCGTAATCTTCAACTTTATTTCCAGTTCCAACTACAATACCACCAACAGTCCCTGCAACTTGATACAAAGTCACCATACGAATACGGGACTTTGTATTTGCATTAGCAAGATCATTACTGGTGAATTCTCTACTATCAGTCCACCAATTAAAACTATGAATGAATTTATCATAAACACCAGACAGTTCTACACGAACTCTAGTGACATTAGAATACTTTTCCTCTAATGCCTTGGTATAATCATCAGAGAGTCTATCATTATCTACTTTTGAATACAGAGGCATAGAAAGAACATAGGTCGGAAGCCCTGTCTCTGCGCAAAGAGTAGAAACTACAGCAGAGTCAATACCACCAGACACACCAACAACAAGAGATTTGATGTTGTTATCAGAGACATAGGTTTGAATCCACGAAACAATCCGCGTTTTCAATTCTTCGTAATTAGTAATGCGATTCATAATACAATCCAATCAGGACAATAGAGGTCTTTAGTATCTTTATCAGCGTATGCTGGTCCAAACCACATACGAGGAGCAATCACTTTCTTGTTGGGGTTAGCAATAAGCCAAGCACCCCACCAACTCATAGAACTATTAGCAATAATAGCATGAGAACACAAAGACATCAAGCACAAATCAGCATATGGTGTGAATGATCCATCTGCATATTTGTCTTGAGGTTCAGAAATCAAGAACCGATCCCCAGAGAAGAACTCTTGCTCCTTAACCCATTCCACAGAGTCAGAGAAAACAATGACTGGTTGATCATCATCAAACTCTGCAAGTGCTTTTTCATAATACTCAATTGGTTGAACTGGGTGTTGATCACCACATTGAGTATAAGACCACTTAAATCCACGAGGATCAGTTAGATTTGGATCTCCACGACGAACGTGAAGCATAATGGGTTCTCCTTCTACAGAGTCCATCATCTCTTTACAAGGGCCTAGATGCTCATCTAGGAAAGTAAAGTCTTGGCGAATAGTGTCAGTAATATGGTTGAAGTATTTCCAAGATTGAAAAAATCCATAAAGACTTACATTATCAGGACACTTCTCAAAGATATCTTCAGAGAAATGAAAGTGTGGTTCCTGGACATACTGGAACTCTTCAATGACACCTTCATTTCTTTGAGGTGCTAACTTGAAACATTCGTGAAGACTATAGTTTTCAATTCCCTTTCTATCTGATGGCGGAATACACCACTCATATCCGTGCTTAGCAGCAATCCCACGCAGGGCTGCATACTCGAACATTTGATTTCCAAGTCTACCAAGACTTCCTATATGATTAAATGCCAGCATATTTCTTTAGATACTCTTGTTTTGAATAATACTCAATTAATTTTTCTTTACTCATATCTTGGATTCTCTCCCACTCTTGCATATTATAAAGCATATGTGGATTATTAAACCAAGAATTTTCTCCTCGTTCGTGCTCTAGGTGATAAACAAAATCAGTGATACGACCTACATTATATCCCAATGCAGTAAACCTGTAAAACCTCTCTTTGTCTTCTGGAGCATATGCCTTAAAGTTTTCATTCTCCATCCCACCTTCAATATAAACTTTGCGACGGAAGAACTGAGCCCATCCAAAGTCAGAAGTTGATGGTTTTGATTGTCTATCAAGGTATGTGAAATCTTCTTCTTCTAAAAATTGAGAGACAGTAAAGTCTGATGTTGTTACTTGCTTCTGATACATTCCCTGACCATATGGATATACCACATCAAATGTTCCATCCATAATTCCACGATATGCAAGTTCATAAGACTCAATCGGAAGAATTACATCACAATCATAATTAACAACAATCTCTGTCTTTGAAGCTGCGATCATTTCATTCAAAACTTTCTGACGATGAAAGAGTGGTTCTTCCGATTGTTCAAAAATATGTTGAATTGATCTCACAGCATCTCCACAACATTCTGTAATTTGTGGAAGTGCAGATTCTAAAAAGACTGAAGTCTTATCAACTTCTTTAATAATGATATTAGTATCAAAGTTTTTCAGCAGATAAGAAACTGAAGTAATTACATTTCGCAGACGGTCATTTGACTCAATACGAATGGGAATAATAAATGTTGCTTGGGTTAGATCAATTTTCATCTGGATACCTCTTGTCGTTAATAAAGAAATCTCTGTGCTTCACCATCAGATAGTCAATCTCTTTACTATCTACAAGCCAAGAACCTTCGGGATGTTCTATTCTTGCATCATACTGCATCGTACTGCTAGTCCTGTCATCGTGTTCACGATTTGCAATCAAGATATCAGGTACAATATGCGGAAGTCCATTCTCAATTCTCATTCGATGATAGAACTCAGTATCCACCAACAGTTTAATGTTAGTGTCAAGATACATCTTTGCATCATTGAGAAGAGCAACACAAGATGGACTGCCCAGTAGATTACGTCCTTCCAGCATCATATCACACCAGCGAGGAACACAGTCTCTATGTGTCTCTACACCATCAGTAGTGTGAGTGAACCCGTGGAACAACCACTTACAGTCAGTTTCATCAAATCCTTGTTTAATCTTTTCAAGGGCCTGATCGTGAACAAATAAGTCATCTTGCATCAGAAGTTTTAGAATTCTACCTTCTGCATTCTCCATCACACAGTTAATGTTCGATGCTTGGAACCCACGATCATTGGGGTTCTTCATATAAGTAATGCTGAATTCTTCACTACTTTCTTCACAGAAGTTTTGAATAACATCATCCTTACTGTGATCAGATACTACAATCTCAAAGTCTTGAAAGGTTTGTTTCCGAAGACCATCAAAGATATCAGTGAGATACTTTACACCATTGCCTTTAAATTCATAGGCAGGAATACATACAGAAATCTCAGGCATCAATTCTCTCCCATCTCTCAGGAACAAGGTCTTTATCATCCAGTCCAGCTTCAGGACCAAACCAATTAGTTGGTGCAATCACATTCTCAGAACCAGACAACCAGGCACCCCACCAACTATAAGAACTATTCACCATAATATGATGAGAGCACATTGACATCAAGCACATATCGTGAATGTTATCACTGCTATCAGAAACAAGGAACTTATCTTCATCAAAGAATGGTTCACTCTTTACCCAGTCAGGCTCATCCGAAAATACAATCACAGGAAGATCAGGAAACTTGTTAAGTGCCTTCTCATAGTAACTGTTAGGTTGAACAGGATGATACTTAGACTTCACAACCTGATCTGTTCTGCGGACGTGCAATGAAATTGCTTTACCGTCAGGAACAATTTGATCAAAGATTTCCTTACAAGTATTCCATACATCATCACGCCAAGCAAAGTCTTTACGAACTTCATCTTCAACGTGAGAAAAATATTTCTCTGATTGGAAATAACCATAGAGATTGCGATTGTCCTCACAGTTATTAAACAGTTCTTCGTCAAATGTAAAACCTGCCTCTTGCACATAAGGAGCAGGGAACATATTTACTTCTTTGACTGATGGCAGTTTGAAAGCCATAAAGAGTTTGTGTTGGTTCTCCTCATCATTAAACTCATTATCATTTACTGGTCCAGGAGGAATACAGAAATCAAATCCACGGTTTGCTGCAATACCTTTGGTAGATGCATACTGAAACATTTGATTGCCGAAGCGACCATTACGTCCTAGGTGATTATGTCCAATCATAGTTGAGTGCCTGCGGGGAGAAAATAGTGAAATCCAAATGGAGTGATGCCTTGCGTCTCTGGCAAAGGTCTTTCGTGAGAGAACCTTGCTGCAACCTCAATCGGTGCAATCTTACATCCTAGTGCTTCATAGATGTGTCGGTTATGAACACAGATGTTTCCGTCTTCGGAAGTGAAACCCACATTCATATGCTTATAGAAGTCACCCCAATTCACATCAAATTGAATGTGAGCGTGTTTGGGAACATCAAGCAACTTCTTACTACGGAAGGAGAAACCACCATTACCTACGCGATGTGGTTTACCCCAAGGGTCAAGGTATGCATCATCAGCAAGAGCCCAAGGTGCTCCGATGTAATCATAATTGAACCAGTCATCATCCCACTTCTCTGGATTGATTACAAATCCATCAGGTTGAATGAGAAGACAATAATCCGTATCAATATGATTAGTCAGATTATAGAGGCAGTAGTAGTTATAATCGTGAATGGACTTAATCTCATAACACTGCGAAAACTCAATACCTTCAGGAAGATTGCCAGGGTCTTCGTGAGTAATGAGTTTGACTGCACCAAAATTAATACCCCTCATACTATACTGAAGGACTTTGATCGCATCTTGAACTTTATTAGATGAGATACAAAATAGAGTTACATTAGGGAGTTCAATCATAAATCACCTTCATAGATATTGGATGTTTTCTTATACTCTTCCCATTCTACCCTACATTCATCGGGTGTGAAAAGTTTCCCTTGCCTATCCATATAGTGCGATGGGTAACTATATATGCTGCAACCAAGAGACCACCATCCTTGAGAACGGTTGAAGTCAAACCAATACTTGGGAGAAATGCAGTACTCAAGGTTCTCACTCAACCACAATGGCCAACAGGCAAAAGTTGATGCTCCACAGATAACGTGCTTGGCATTTTTGATTGCTACAAAGTCCCAGGCAACACTTTCGTGATATGCAGGATACTCTGGAAGAACTTTATTGGCAGTCGCAACATCCTCGGTCACAATTGCAAACTCCATCTTTGGATTATGAGCAATCATTGCTTTGATTGCATTATCATAGTATGACCGTGGAAGCCAGCAACCTGCATTGCCAATCATATCACTACCACGGAAGTTGATAATACAGATGTTGTCTCCATAAGTATCAGTGTGCTCATACTCTGGTTTAACACGCAACCACTCCTTGACCAAATCAAGTTTGTCATAGAAGTAATCTTCAGACTGAAAGATACCATCAATCTTGGTATTGTCCTTAATCTTGAAGAGGTTCTTATCGGTCAAGCGAATGTCAGTATTGAGCCTAGAGTCAGTATGAAGACCGTGACGGTATTCAAAGTAATGATGGTCAATTCCCTCTGGAAGTTCATCAGGAGGTCCTCCAGGAGGACTAGAACCGCCGATTACATCGTGTCCCAGGTCAAGGTCCATAAAATGAACACCTTCATCATTGTATCGTCTATCTCCAAGATTTTCCCTACCAGAGATACCAAACTCATATCCAAGATTATGAGCAAGCATTCTGGTGGTCACATAAGCAAAGAGTTGATTACCAAATCCTTGGCCGTGATAGAGTTCTGTAATAATCATTCTTCTTCTACCATTCCTACAAACTCAATATCTTCAAACTGGTCTGATGTAATTTCGTGTGGACCAATGCGATACCAATAATCGCCATCTTTGACACCAAGATACTCAATGTCATCACACTTGTTTTCACGCATCCAGGCCTGAAGACGCATATGCTTCAGTTCTTTTTGACTAATCATTTAAATTTCCTCACAACATCTTCAATATAGTTGAGCATAGCATCGTTGATTGTGGGAGAACAACCAAGGAAGAATACTTTGTTAAGAACTTGGTTTGCTTCTGGATACTTAGAAGCATCATCAAGATGCTTATAACCAGGGTGCAGAAGAATATTACCAGCAAAGTAATTCCTTGTCTGAACTTTGTTTTCTTCAAAGTGAGCTACCAGAGAACGCTTTAGTTCTTTGGTTTCACAAATGATAGGAACACCAAACCAACTAGTCTCTGCTTCCTGCTTCTCATTCACAACACGAACACCAGGAATTGTTTCTACAATCCTTTGAATTCGTTCTTTGTTCTGTCTGCGAAGGTGATGGATTTCATCAAACTTCAGGAGTTGAACAGAACCAACCGCACCTTGAAGGTCAAGTGGTTTGAGATTGTATCCCATCTGCGAGAACACATACTTGTGGTCAACAATATCATCATACCCAGTCAACCAGGTATCAAATCGCTTACCACAAACACCATTCGCCAAAAGGTTCTGTTGTCCGACACAATAGCAACCACGACCCCACCAGGCAAAACTGCGAGCAAGATCAATAATGGCCTTGTTATTAGAGGAAACCATACCACCTTCAATCGTGCAGATGTGGTGAGCAGGATAGAAGGAACAAGAAGATGCAACAGCAAACTTGGTCAGATAGTTTCCATTCCACCTACTACCCAGACTATCGCAATTGTCTGCAATAATCTCAAGATTATAGTGGTCACAAATATCAATCAGGCGATCAATATTATATGCATTACCAAGAACAGGTGAAGAGAATACTGCTCTGGTTTTATTTGTGATTTTACTTTCTACCTGTGCAAGGTTCCAGTTCAGATCATCCCAAGTGATATCAACAAAGACTGGTTTCAATCCACACTGAACAATAGGTGCAATGGTGGTAGCAAATCCACAAGCACAAACAATAATTTCATCCCCATCATTCCACCCAAAGTATTTCTTGAGTGCAGCAATCATTACAAGGTTTGCAGATGAACCAGAATTCACCATCACGGAATGACCGAAACCAAACTTGTTTGAGAACTCGCGCTCAAACTTATTCACCTTCTCACCAGAAGACAACCACTTACCTTTCAGAACAGCATAGATAAGTTCTTGTGCTTCTAGGTCATCCCAATAAGGGCCAGAGTAATATACATTGTCTCGACCTGCCACAAAGTCTTTCTTGTTTGCAATAAAGGGAAAGATGTTATCATCAATCTCTTTAGCAGACTGAATAAAACTATTAATAAGTTGATACATAATTACTTTTTCTCTACGAAATCTTCAGTCCAAATAGCGTGTAGTGCTCGTTCAATCAAATATGCTTCAGCACATACGACTTCACAATGAGAACAGTATAGCATAAGTTTCTCATAAAGCGACTTACTATACTTCAACAGGTTTCCTTTCGGAACAACATAGTTTCCACCAGGAGGAAAGCGAATATACTCAGGGTTGATAGGATCTTCGAACAACAGATCCATCAGTTCCGCATAGGTTGTGAAATATTTTGATGGTGCTTGGTGACGATACCAAGATGGTTCAATATATCCACCAGCATTTACATAATAAGATGTGGTATCGTGATATCGTTCAATTGGTAGATAGTATTCAGCATTAAGAGCACGAATGAAACGATCCTTCGTTGTATAATATCCTTCACCACCTTTATCCTCAGGCCTTGAGAATAGATTACCTTTGATAAACACTGCAATGTCAGGCAGATTATCATAGTTCTCTACGATAAACCGCATCATATCATAGATATTCTCACCAACATTAGGAGAACGAATGCTCTCTCCAAGATGAGACCAATCTTTCTCTACATCGCTCCTATCATAAATCACGGTATTCTCTGGAGAGAACCCGTGATCATAGGTCATCTTCAACCACTCCAAGTCGGAGTTGTGATTTGATACTACTAATGTTTTCATTCAGACAGACTTTCTTCTATGATTCTATCAAAGAACTTAGGAAGAGTCAAACTATCTAAATCCATAGTCTGTGCCTGTTGGAACAAATAATCTTTCTCAATTAGAAGTTCCTCTGTAACTTCAGAATAATCATCAACGAACAAAACAGGCAAATCTTTATATAATTCCTCTAGATATGGGTGCCTCTTCATAATAGGAACTCGTCTCATATAGATAACTTCCCAGTTGCGATGACAATCAATCGCATTTCCTCTTGGACAAATCATAAACTTGGACTGAGCCAAGTTGTAAAGAAACACAGAATACGTCACTCGCTGATCATGAACCTCTGCCCAAGATTTATCACGGAATAAATCTTTGATGCCAATTCTCTCTTCGTGAGATTCTTCATTATGACTAATATAAAGAAGTCCAGGAGGTTTCGGGGGAAGATTTCTCCTGTATGTCATAATGTCACCAATCCTTTTATCTCCAGGATTCATTCTCCTCTGAAGTCCATAGGGAGCGGGGACTACTTTTCCACCAAAAGAAACTGCATTTACTGCAGAAATACGAAGAACATTATCAGGAATTGCATCAAAGATATAATCATCAGTTGGAGTATCCTCTAGATTAGTGAAGATAATAAACTTCATATCAGGAAAGTTTGCACATAGACTCAAGAGATCACTCTTCGCGTGTAGAGAGTCAATGTAAGGCCTATCAGATTCACTAACTTCTACAATATGTCTTTTATATAATCTAATGTTATCAATAAACAAAGTCATATAGTTACGACTTTTCTTTATCTCAAATAACTTGGACACAAACTCCACATTAGTGAGGTTTGCATCCGTCATAAAAGAAGTATAGATATTTCCCCACTGACCAGATTGATCCCCAAAGGAATAATCACACAATTGCGAAAGTAATACTCCTTCAATCAATTCCATGGCTTAATAAGATTAATGTACTGTTCTTGATTTTCTTGAATGTACTCTGGGAAAGTATCATCAATCGGCACTGCCTGAAGACGATTTTGACGACCAAGTGGATCAAATCCTTGTTCGATCCTTTCTTCCATATTATCAGTATTGGAAGAGATATTATTCTCGGTGTGTTCGTAAGAAGCAAGTTTCAGACGAACATTATCAGCATCTCCAAGGAAACTGAAGTGCCAACCCGCATCTTCAATTTGATGAGCCTGCCTCCAATCAGTGCGAAGACGATCAACAGTAGTAGTCTTCAGATGCTCAAAAGTGCAGAGGCGAGTTCCTTTCCAATTCTCTTGATACAAATAGTTCAGTTTGAAATAGAAAGCACGACAAAGAGCAACATAATTTAGTTGAGGATTAAACCAACTCAAATCCTGAAGAACATATGGGTTGATGATTTCATCAGCATCACTTGTCAGAATAACATCTTCATCTTGTGCTCCTGCCTTGACAAGACCATAGGCACTGCACTCACGATTAAAGACTGCCCGTTGAAAACGAATAGGCAGATCAATATAAAGAGTTCCACTCTCATCAGTTGTGCTGTAATCGGTATGGAACTTTCTTTTTACAAGATAGTTACTGAAGTCATTGGGAATTTCTTCCGTAACATTATGAATGATTTTATCATTGAACTTGCCAAACCTATCTTTGTTCTCTTGATAGTACAGTGGTTTTTCATTTCCACTTACAGTAAAAGGAGACTCTGTAAGAACAAAATAATCTACAACATCATTCAGAATGTTGAGACGTAGTTCCAGAAGGTCAAGTTCATTGAAGAAGATAAAAGAATCAAAGATTTTCATAGGTCAGTCGCGGAGTAAACAGGTGATTGCTTCTTTAGACAGTCTTCCAAACTGTTTGAATTTTGCTACGATTTCTGGATTGACAGCATCAGGATCAACATACCAATCTTCATATGGGTTACCTTCATTGGCAACGTTTCTGACCACCAGTTCATATCCACGGGACTGTAAGAACCTCATGGCTTCCTCTTGGCAGTCTGGACCATCACGATAGACATCAGTTTCATAGGTAATCACAGAGAAACGATAGTCATCATGTGGCAACTGAAGTAGTGCATTCAGTGTTTGTTGTGCTGGTTCAATATCAACTTGAAGATAATCAATCTGTTTGGGGAAATTATTCTCTTCAAAGATTGCCTTGTAGTCTACAGTAGTCGCATCTTCACAGAGGCAAGGATTAGTACGCAGACTATTATAGAAGTCTACAGCAGTTTGAATCAGTTCAAAGGAAACACCCTTCCATCCAAACTGACTCTCAAGAATATAACTGTTGTTGATGACAACAGGGTGGTCTCCACCAATTTCAACATAGGTTCCGTTCTTCTTACCATCCAGAATGCTCAGAACAAACAAGTCCTGGAAAGCTTGAGAGAAGTTATTCTCAATATCTTCTGCTCCAATAAACTTATGGCGAAGTCTATCAAAGTCTTTTTTAAAGTATCGCCCACAATTGGGGAATGCAAAGTTTTCCATCAGTGTTTCCAGTAGTCGTAAATGTCTTTTGTTACTTCATAGTCCATGTTTTTGACCTTTCTGTTTGGTTGCTTCATTGCCCAAACAAACATACTCTCAACAAGTTCAACAAGGTTAGTTTGATCTTTGAACTCTAGTATTGTCTTTGCCTTTGTATGATCACAGTAAGCATGTTTGGCTTCGTGCCTTGGTTCACCATGTTCAATGGGAACTTCATAACCATACTTCTTGGCAATAGTCTGAACAGTCTCAGCAACTTCATTCAGAGTAAAGTACCTGTCTGCACCAATATTAAAGATCTCATTATCATTACCAGTTAGAAGTTTATCAAACGGTTCCATATAGTAACGAATGTCGGAGAATGCACGAGTCTGTTCTCCGTCACCATATACAAGGATAGGTTGACCGTTCAGAGTCTTACGAATGAAGATGCCAATCACATTACGATACTTGTCCCAGATGTTCTGATAGATACCCAGAACGTTATGAGGACGAACAATGTTGTATCGCAGACCAAACTGTTCATGTGCCAGTTTCAAGTCACACTCAACAGCATATTTTGCTATACCATATGGATCAATTGGTTGTGGTTTTTTATCCTCTGTGAATGGAGGTTCTTGTTCTCCATACACAGCCATACTTGATGTAAAGATGAACTTGGTGTCATGAGTAATACACTCATTGATCAAGTTAGCAGAACATACAAGGTTATTTCTGTAATTGAAATTGCGAATAAAAGGAGATAGACCTTCAGCAGCATAAGCAGCAAAATGTAGGAGGACTTCGGGTTTGTGTTCCTCAAACAATTCTACTACTTTTTTTCTCCTTTCCAGGTTCATCTTTACAAAAGTAAAGTTCTCCCCTTTGGGCACAAAAGCTCTGTACCCCCCAGAGAGATCATCGATGCCAATAACTTCGTGTCCGTTGGCAAGTAAGTGTCTTGTATAGTTTGCGCCTAGAAGACCAGCGCATCCAGTTACGAATATTTTCATTCGGGTAATTGATACTCTAACATTAACTTTCTTTGTTCCGCATCATTCTTCCAACTACATGGATAGACGGGAATATAATCTTTGAGTTCTACCTCATAGACTGTTACATCTGTATCATACAGCATAGAGCAGTTTAGATGCTCAGTCAAGTACGCATTAGAAGTAAATAGATTCTTGATATTCTGCGAACACAGAGCTGCAGAGACGCCAAATGTTCCTACACCAGATGTTGCAAGGTTCTTTGCCGCAAGAAGAGTTGCATAGTCTTCTGCAACAGAGAGTGATTGAAACTTAAGTCTTTCAATCTTTCTAAGTTCTGGAACCACAGGATTGTTGCTGTTTGGTTCCACAACCATAATCACATTCTTAAAATCTTCGATCAGTGCGAGATAATAAGATAAGGGATTCTGTACATAGTTATGTGGTTTCTCATACTCCCTTTCAATAATATCACCACCACGGATATGAACCACAAGAGTATCATCATCCAGAGGTTCCATCTCAGGAACTTTCAAGTGGGGATAGATAAAGTTCTTACAAACTCTTCTCACATTAGCATAGACATGATCTCGACTGATTCCAATCTCATTTGCGCCTTCTAGAGTTCCATTATCACAATGAACGATTGGTTCCCAGTTGTAGAACTTACCTTCTACATGTTGGCCATCCTCACCAAAGTTGAATCCAAACTTACCGATGATTTCATGGTCCAGTCTTTGCTCAAAGGCATGACTACGATTCTCTGCAAGCATAATACAGTTAGCAACTTGTTGAATGTTGTTGCCAACTCTACCAGCCCAGTGAGATACAGAATACCTCATCACTCATACTCCTTTTTCATTTCATCAAATACTTTGTTGATGCCCGCTTCGATGCCAGTCTTAGGCAACCACCAACCCATAATGTAATTATCTGCTTCGTTTCTCTTGTCCATCTGAACACTGTCTTTTGCAATGCCAGGTTTGATTCTTACATCATCCTTGCCAATTCTGTTGAAGCACCCCTGAATGATTTCAGCAACAGACTTGATAGAATCATTGCGGAAGGATGTGATGTGAAGAGGATCTGTTGGTTTGAAGTCTGAGTAGCAGTTCATAATCGTCTCCAGACCCTCACAGCAGTCCTCTGCATAGAGGAACTGACGCTCTTCGGTTCCATCAGTCATCATCTCAAATTAACCCTCTTCAAACCCCTTACGGATGAAGTCAGTGATGACATGAGACTTCTCCATGTCCTTCTCAACACCATAGACATTCCAGAACTTCACAGTCAGGCCTTTGAGGTTTTGAGTGTACATCTCACCCACACGCTTCAGAACACCGTATGGAGAGTGACTCATATTGCTCATCTGAGATGATGCGAATACAAATGGTTTGCGATACTCAGCAAGATATTGGAACACATTGGCCATGATTCTGGTGTTGTTATTCACAAACTCATAGGTATGCTGATACTTTTTGAGGTATCGAGAACCACCCACATCAAACGCAAGGAA
>Ga0255751_10004414_pt1 | contig 12735 bp, 9 predicted proteins | sample 071ome_20_FD_179951 | JGI IMG/M metagenome (GOLD analysis project Ga0255751, IMG submission 179951) | Coastal salt marsh microbial communities from the Groves Creek Marsh, Skidaway Island, Georgia - 071412BT metaG (version 2) | ecosystem: Environmental > Aquatic > Marine > Intertidal zone > Salt...
ATGAATACCAATTTGCAAATTTTACCTTAACTGTATCTTCATTAAATGCAAAGAACTGAGAACCTGCACCACTTAGAGATAATGTGCCACCAACAGATATATTTTGGAAATTGGCATCATCAGAGAATGTTGAGACACCGCTTACTGTTAAAGTTTCTGCACTTACATGAGCAGTATTGGCAAGTCCAGTTATGGTGACGTTACCAGTTGACTGGTCAATACTAATGTTATCTCCCGCAGTTATTGATGTAACAAGACCACTCATAAGTGATCCATCACCAACAAATTGAGATGCTGTTACAATACCAGTAAAACTGGCACTACCATCAGCATAAATTCCAGCACTAATAGGACTGCTATCAAATGTATAAGCAGTACTATCAAATGTATAGGCAGTGCTGTCAAAAGATATATCAGAAGGGTCTCTTAGAATAAACCCACCAAATGAAGTGGTTACTCCAGTTGCCTGAATGTTATTGACAGTAAGTTGTTGCCCTATTGTGGCACTACCGTTATAAGTTATGGTGCCACCACCATATGATTCAATCCAAGGATTGATAAGAGTTACTGTAGTGGCAATTCCAACACCACCAGTATCTTGTACAGTAAAAAGTTTACCATCATAAGTGTTTAGAGCTAACTCGCCTAGCTCTAAGTTATTAAGCGTTGGTCTTTTTGAAGCGACAGACGATCGCTTAAACTTAATCTTTGGATTTGCCATTATATGACGGTATATACCTTAAGAACTGCTATATAGCAGTTGTATTATTTATCAGTAGATATCACCATCATCTACAGCTTCTTTCTTTTTTCTTGAAGAAATGGGAGAACTATTTTCTTTTGTTCTTTGTTCATCCAGATGTTTGATTTGAGAAACATACTCTGATATTTCTAAATTCAATTCCTCAATTTTTTTATTCTGATTTTCTATAATTTCATTCTGATACTGAAACTTTGTTTCAAATATTAGACTTTGATTGAAATATTCAGAAATCCTTTTTTGTAAAATGTTTACATAAAGGTTCAACTCATTTTGTTCCATAAAAATAGAGAAGTCAACTTCCCTATTTATTGCTATCAGGTGAAGGTTCCACCATCAACAGTGATGTTGTTCAGGAATCTTTCTGAACCAGAGCAATTAATGACAACTGATTGACCTGCACAATCATTGATCCACAGACCTTTTGCTTCAATGTCTGCCCAAGCATTTACAGTTCCAATAGAATCACCTGCTCCAACATTTCCAAAAGTAACATCAGTAGCAAAACCAATTCTAAATGATCCACCTGGCCTGACCCCAGCAAACATTGCTGCTGCTTGAGCATTTTCTGAAGAAACACCAACGGTGTTGTACCACATAGCAACACCAGGTACATACTGTGTTTCATATGATGGTGGTTCTAACACCCCACTACCAACATCTTCAAGACCCAATTCAATAACTGGTGAAATAACTCTTAAGTCTTCAACATCAACAGAGGTGATTGTTCCACCAACAGTTAAGTTTCCAGCAATTGAAACACTTCCACCAAATGTGCCATTACCAGTTGTTTCAATGGTATCACCTTTGAAATTATTTGCTGTTGCAATACCAGTTACATTTAAACTTGCACCATCAAGATGATTGATGTGTCCTTCTTCCCAAGCAAGTGAGAGAGAACCAAGATTTCTCACTCCATCTGTGGAAGGAACAAAATTACTAGCAACTCTTGCTGTAACAGTTAAAGTATCAGATGTCTGGTCACCAAGTTCAACACTGCCCTGCATTGTGGTGATACCAGCAAGCACAGTATTTGATTGCACTTCAAGGTCTTTTGATATTACAAACCTTCCAGTGCTATCTGAGATAGTGGCAGAAGCAGTTCCATCATTTGCTCTAAGAGCACCAACATTGACAGTTGGAGTTGTTAAAGCAGTTGTTACAGTAACAGAGTTTGGAAGACCAATGGTGATTGTATTATCAGAAACAACAGTATCAACTTCATTTGTTGTTCCACTGATGGTCAGCGTTTCACCAGTTTGGAATACATCATTAGTTCCAGTGTCTGCTGCTAATGAGAAGGTAACAGCAACCCCAGCAATTTGATTATCAACATATGCTTTGACTGACTGCTGTGAAGGAATAGCAGTATCACTATTAGAACCAAGGTTATCTTCATCCAAGAAGGCAGTAACACCATCAAGGACATTCAGTTCAGTAGCAGTAGCAGTAACATTAGTGCCACCAATATCAAGAGTGGTAACAGAAACTTCACCAACAGTCATTATGTTGGTTGAAGGATTATAAGCAACACCAGCGTCTGTTCTAATATTTTCCTGAGTTGGGTTGGCGTTATTATCAGCAACAAATGTGATGTAGTGAGTAGCATCAGTATCTGTCTGACCAACTGCAACAGATGATGCCTGAGCGCCACCACCAGAAATTGCTTCAAGTGAGGTTTCAACCTCCTGTAAAGCATTTTTGATAGTTGTGTTGTCACTGATTGTTGATCCAGTGAAAGTGCCAAGATTAGTAGAATCTCTGGCAACACCAGTCAGTGTTATAAGGTTGTCACCAGCTTGTCCATCATCAAGAACATCTCTACCATCAACTGTTCCACTAACAGTAATATTTCCACCTACATCCAGAAGATTGCTATTTGGATTGAATGTAATACCAGCATCAGTTCTTACTTCTTCTGCTGTTGCTGATCCATTGTTATCAGCAACAAATGTAAGATACTGAGTAGCATCAGTAGAATTAGAAATTGTTTTAACTGTATCTGCACTAGTAGCACTAGTAGCACTAGTAGCAGTATCAGCATTTCCTGTAAGATCACCTACAAAGGAAGAAGCAGTGATGATGCCAGATGCGCCTGCATCAATGCCGCTACTTGTGATAGTAACAGCAGAACCAACAGTTACTTCTGTAAAAGTAGCACCTGAAGACCCACCTAAAACATATGATTTAATTCTAGATGCAGCAGTCTTTCTATTTGTTCCAGTAGCTCCATCATCAACAATAAACAGATCAGCATCTACAATGTCTGCACCAATATCTGTTCCGCCATCAATATCAATCGCTGTGAGATTAACATCTCCAAATGAAAGAATACCACCAGCATCAGATTGGAGAACCTGACCTGATGTTGAAGCATCAGTGCCAGGCAATGTAAATGTTATATCTCCTGCTAAACTATTTGGTGACTTTAACTGAACAAAGTTTGAACCATTATTGATAGCTTCATATAATTTGAGACCACCACCTGTTGTTGTGGTGTTGTTACTCCAAAAGTCACCCCCACCAATTAATTGGTTTCCATCTTTAGTTCCTACGTAGAGCTGGAATCTATCAGTGGTAAATCCTGGTTCACCAACGGCCAGAGTTGGAAGTTGAGAGAATACACCTCTTTTAAACTTAAGAGTTGGTGAAGCCATTTTTTAAATTCTTCTTATATTTTATTTATATAGGGTGTTTATGTAAAGCTACCAAAGTCTTGATTGCCATCAAGAGTGCCATCAGACAAGTCAACAACTTGGAATGGAGTTGTGTACTCCCAAACTGAAGCATCAGTGTCAAGTGCCAAGACACCATCATCAATTGGTGTGCCTGTAATGGCATAACCAGCAATAGAAGTAGCATTTCCAGATGCTCCCTCTGTGGCAATAAATTGACCAATTGATGCATCAAATACCAATGTATGTCCATTTGTAATGGATGTTGTTGAAGCAGCAGCAATATTGGTGAGAGGTCCTAGATCAGTTGTGCTAGCATCAGCACCAACCCACTTACCTGTTGAAGATTGATACTTGAGGACTTTATCATTGACCTTAGCACTATTTCTATCAACATCATCCAAGAACTCTAGGCGAACTTCTCCTCCACCACCTTGAGCAGCAGCAGTTCTAACAGTTTCATAGACCATTTTGCGCAATTGATCCACTTCACGCTTCAATCTGGCCATTTCTGTCTCAGATTCATTGATTTTTTCTTCTTCTGGGACTAATTTGTCCAGAATTTCCATAGATTTTTCAATATTTTCACTGATTTCTGCCTTTTCTTCAACTTTCTCTTGTTTCAGAGGTTCAGGTTCAATGATATTTGTAGTCTCTATCTCTGTGGGAACATAATTATCTCTCCAATCAGTGGTATCAACCTCTTCTTTTTGCTGTTTTTTGGGATCTGAAAACAAAAATGTCTCAAAAACCTTAGCATTTTTTATTAATTCTTCTCTTTCTTTATTTTTTTTCTCTCTCTTTTCTTTAATCTTCTTTTTTTCTTCACTTAAAGACGCAAAAAGGTCTCCAAGAGATAATTCTCCAATTAATTCTTTCTTTTTTTCTTCCTTTTTCTTTTTTTCTTCACCAATAAGACTGAAGAAATCTCCTAATTCATTCATTTTAAGGACAAAAAGACCTTTTTACTATTTATCTTGGGCAGCTTGCTTTAACATTTTCTGTAGTTCAGCAGTAGATCCCACAAAAAGAGCATTGTTGACTGTAGTTGGTCCTTTTGACTCTTTTTCCTCATTGACATCCTTCAGTTTTTTCTGAAGATCCATCAATTTGTCAGTAGCATCTGAAACATTTTTGATCAATTGACCAGCAACCTCATATGCTCTTGGCATTTCACTCTCTTGAGCAAGTTCTAAGATACCATTGATTGCTTCTTGCCCCTTTTCAATGATCGAATATAAATTACCCCTGGTATATTCATAGTCTTTACGAATATCCTCAGAGGTGCTTCTGATTTTTTGTATTTTATCATCTACATTCTCCTTTTTTACTTCAATTTCAGTGGATGTAACATCAAATGTTTCATTTAACTTGTCAAATTTACTAGACATAACTCAATCTCCATCAAAAGGTAGAACCATCAAATCCAAAGTTGTCTCCAATATCAATGAAGTCAGCATCTGCTTTGGTAATGCTATAAACAGCAGCACCTGAAGCGTGTATTTGTGCCTTTGTCTTATCTTGAGCTCTTCTAACAGAAAGTTTGTTGCCAGTTACATCTTCAACATACATCTCTTCTTGACCAATATAGATGTAAGTGCCAGCAGTCACTTGTGTGCCATCAGCAACATCAATCACAATTTCACTAAGATCTATATCTTCAGCAAGTTGTGTGAGTTGTGAATCATTATAGTCCTGAACTGCTCTTGGTTCAACACGATAACTGACATCTCTGGTATAAGTAGTTCCAGAAGCGCCTCTGGTTCCAGCAATATAACCAACTTGAACCTTCTTGACAATCTCTCCTGTAACATCTGAAACAGGACCATAGAGGTATACTTTAGCAGTAAATCTGATTGTATAAACTAATGCTCTTCTTGTGTCAAAATTACCTTCATAATCATCTTCCATTGAGATGGATTCGATCTGAACTGGAACATTTTGTGTCTCTGCCAGTTCACCTAAAAACTTAATAGGAAGAGTATATGATGGTTGGAAATAAGGTAAAATTTGCTCTACAATTTGAAGCATATCATCATTCAACTTTGTCATAATTGACAATTCAAATGTCATATTATATGGAACAGGCATATAGACCTTTTTGGTCTTTGTTCCATCATCAGTTACACCATAAAATGCTTGAGTTTGAGTTGCCTTTCTGGATGGATCATACTGAAGATCAGTAAACTCAAATGACATTCTTGGAAGAGTCATCTGAACTGGTTTGTTCAAATCTGCTTCTTGTTCCAACCTTGCCAGAAACTTTTGAGTTGGTCCATAAGCGAGAGGAACTTTGATGACACTAAAAGTATCATCATTGGAATCCTTGTGCTTGATTTCAATACCATTGAAGAGAGAACCAAATCCAATAATTACGGATCTGAAAATCTCATTATAGAAATACTCAAACATTTTTGTTACAGAATTATACTACTATTTAACCAATTTTTATTTAAGGCATTCCAAATGGATTGGATTTGGAGAAGTTGATGATTGAATCTGCCTCAATTTCAATAGTATCATTATCGGCATAAGGTGTAACAAGATCATCTGTATTGACTGTTCTGATTACGTGTCTTGCGCCAGATTCAGATCCAACAAGAATTTCTCCTGGTCCAAATGAACCATCAACAATAGAAATTTCAAGAGTATTATTGGCAGCATCATATTCTTTAACTCTTGCTGTTGTTCCAGATGATTGACTTGTAACAATTTCATTGAATATGAAGGAACCAGAGGAATCAGTTCCTATTCCAGAAGGAGATTCAAATGTAAGGTCTGGAGCAGTAGTATAACCAGCACCAGAGTTAGTAATTACAGCATATGTGACAATACCTGCGGAGTTAATTACACCATATCCAGTAGCAACTGTGTATCCAATTCCTGCTCCTGGATCAGCAAAGGTGATTGATGGATTGGATGTATATCCACTGCCAGCATTAGTAACTGTGATACTCATTACTGATGTGAGGGTGGTGATACCAGCACTTGCTGCTGCTCCAGTTCCACCTCCACCTTGAATAGTGACAATTGGTGCTACAGTGTATCCACAACCAGCATTTGTCAAATCAATTGACATAATCTTGCCAGTATTGGTTCCATCGCACCCAATATAACTATTTGTAAGAGATGCTATACCTACAGCAGTTACACCTCCAACAGGTGCTGAACTAAATCCAATTGTTGGGGCAGTTTTATAGTTTTTGCCCATATTTGTAATATAGATATCCAAAATAGAACCAGAAGCACAAGTTGTTGCTGTACCTGTTGCTGTTGATGCTGCTCCAATCAGAGTTAAAGTTTGAATATAACCAATTTGTTCAATTTCATCATCAATTGTCTCAACACCAGTATCCAGAACTTCATCTTCATATCTGAAGAGTTCACATCTTAGTTGATAAACATAGTTTTTTTGGAGTTGATAGAATGGTTGCTCGTGCTCAACATACTTAATCTCAAAAAGACGATCACCAAGTGGAAAATAGACCAAATCACCTTCTTTTGGTCTAGTTGCCAACTCAATATTTGGTAAATTCTTAATTAAAGGAGTGATATATGTCTCATATCTTTCTCTAGACAAGATCAGAGTCAAATCATCCTGCTCTTGGATACCAAATTTGGATAAAAGCGTGCCTTGACCACCAAATCCATCATAATTGTCCACGTATGCCTCAATAGGATAGGCACTTGTGAACTCAGATTGGATAACTTCTCTAATTACAGTGTTTTTCTTAAGATATTTTCTTGGAATATAGTAAATTTCAACACCATACATCTTCAGTTGCTCATTTACGAGACTCTGAATTAAGTTTTGTTCGCTTTTACTGCCATTCAGAAAGTATGGATTGAGCATAGCATTATCCTATCAAGTCTAAAGGTGGAAGTTCATATGTACTCATCATCTTTTGCTTGATTTCATCAAGTTCTCTCTGACCATCATCAAATATTGCTCTACCATTAAATTCAACTCCACCAGGAAGTTTAACACCTTGGAATTTGATAAGATTTTGACCCCATTGTCTCTTAATCAGTGCTGTCAAGTACGGTTTCAAGAATGAATCATTCCAAACTCTTGAGTAGTCATTGGGATCCATTGCTCTCCAACAATCAATAATGATGAACTCCCCAACTCTCAGACTGGTCCAATCAATATCAAGATACATCCTATCTTGTCTTTGATTGAATCTGATTTGCTTGTGAGTATTGAGGAGAAAATTCATTGTCTCCAAGTAACTCATTGCCATCGTGTATGAGAGAAGATCAGTGGAACCCCAGTAGTAAACATCATTCAAAAACATTTGATATTTAAGACTGAACATATTAGAGGTGCTCACTGATTGAGCATCATCATACTGGAAAATTTTATTAATACCAATAATGGATGGTGGAATCTGCAAATAGTTACTATTTTCATAGTAAGTAAATGTAGTAGCAGTTCCTACAATATTTGTTGAAGCACTGGTAGATGTGATACCTGAAGAGGTATTGGAACTTCGTGCTCCAGGAGGACGTGCTTTGCCTCTATCAACATCCTCTTGAGTGATTTGATACTTAAGATATACTTGCGCTACGCCATCAAAATGTCTTTCTTGAAAGAACTGAATAGCATCATCAACTAAATCTTGAATTTGCTCATCAGCAACGTTGATCTCTAAGACAGGTGCTCCCAACTGTCTTAAGCAATAATCTATCAGTTCTTGTCGTGTAGAAGGTTGAGCCATTATACACTATATTTTTAACTATTTAGGGTGCTGAAGAGATACCACCCTGAACCAGAATGTTTCCTTCAGCTAGTCTATAAAAACTTGTGCCAGAACTTACAAGAATATCATAAACATATCTACCAGGACTAATATTTCTAGTTTGGGTAGAACCAAGAGAGATATTAAATTTCCCAGAAGTTGCACTTGTAAAACCAACATTAAAAGTTGCTGTTGCCACTGATGTGGAACCCACTGAAACAGATTTGGTCATCTGTGATGAACCAGTATATCCACTGAGGTTGAAATTGGTTCCATCATTATTTTTTACTTGGAATGTTGATCTAAAATCAGCACCTTTGTAAATTGTTAAATTGACTCCATACGCTACTCCAGCAGATGGATCAAATGTAATAGTATTATTGGCCATTTTGCTTTAAGAATGATTGGAGCATTGATTTGATATCATTAATATCATCAGAAAGGTTATCAACCTTTTCTTCAAGTTTGTTGACTCTCTCCTTTTCAGTAGAGAGTCTATTTCTATTATTCATATATGTTTCATATTGATTATGATCAGTATTGATAACTGCACGAGATTTTGAATCTCTATGAAAGTCATCTTTTCCTTCAATTGGTAGTAAATTCATTATGCTAAGGCAATCACACGGAGGTTTCTAAATTGTGGTACAACTGACTGGTTGGTTGATGTACCAATCAACTTGATTCTAAAGTTGTTGAATGGTTGGAGTTTATCAATAGTAAATGTGTACTCCTTAAACTGGTTGACTGAAGGTTCTTGTGTATAAGAATCAGACTTTCTGATTTGAATATCAGATGTTCCATCACTGATAGATGGATTAATTACATTACCAAAATCATCAATATTATTATATCCTGGGAATGGAACAAACAGTGTCTGATCAGCAGTTGTATTTTGATTCAGCGCATAGAACATTCTAATATCATTGTAATTGGAGACATAACCATCAATGTAAACTCTCAAAGAAGTTGCTGGATTCTCTAATGTGATCAGTTTTGTCACATACATCAGACTATTTGGATCATTCAGAACACCATTGACTCTTGGATCATTTGCATAATCATTAATAGGAGCATTTACTCTATTGGAAACAAAAACAACAGATGAATGATCAAGATCAATTGCAGGTGAAAGTCTTCTATCAAATGTGTTCATATTGAATGACATAGTAAATGACTTATTTCCAGGAAGTGTGGTCAGATAAGCATCTTCATTTACCTTAGAAACAACCATTCTTTGCGACTCAAAGTAGTTTTTCTCTTTGAGGGCAATTTCTTGATATCCTTGATCTACATATGAAACTTCAGATCCAGATACACTGGTCTCAGATACTGATCTTACAGATCCAGAAATGTTGGTTCCAGTTGGAGATGTGCTTCTAACATCAGGTATAATCAAGTTGTATGGAAGGTTGTATGTTCCTTTTGCGAACACACCACCACCAAGTTTTACTTCATTAAGATATCTAGCACCAAATGAAGATGAGGTTGCACTCTTATCATTTCCATTTTGAGACATATCAATCTTAATATGATAATAATCAATTCCAATTGGATCCTGAACTGTAGCATCTGAGAGAACATGTGTTTTATTAATTCTTCTCAGAGAAACACCAGAAAATTCATACTTTTGAACTAAGTCATTTACACTATGTTTTGCAGAAAGTGTATTATCTACACCTCTACTAGTAATGCCTGTAAGGGTGTTGCCACTTACACCAGTATATTCAATGATTTCTGATCCAATCTTGACATATCCAGGATTGGTTGCAGCAACACCAACACCCTCAAATACTCCAAAGTTAGCAGTGCTTGCTATGGAAATTACTCCTGTTTCAGTTTTTTGATAATCAAGTGTAAGAGCAGTTGCTGGAACATCAGTATCAATATTCTGAAGAGTGACTCTGTTAATTTCAGAGTACATGCCATGATTTCTCTGGAAAATCCTCAGATGCAGTCCATCACTATTAACTCTGTAAGGAGCTACAGGGAATACACTTCCACCAATTCCTGCATTGATATCTGTAGCAATGCCTGATGAATCTCTGTACTGAAGATAATTATTAGTTCCAAATGTTCCTTGAACCTTATCAAGGATCAGTTCATTATAACCAGTGAGAATTCCAACAGAAAGTCTCATTCCAGAACCAATTTCATTGCTACCAATACTTACTGGTGTCAATACATCACCAACCTGGAATCCTTTACCACCATTGTTGACAGTAGCAGCAATTGCAACACCATTATTGATAGTAATATCTGCTGTTCCATTGATTCCTTTTCCTGTAACTGCTGTTAGAGCAATTCCAGTATGTGTAAATTGACCACTGGTTGGTGTATAACCTGTTCCTACATTTGTAAGAACAAGAGCACCTGTCATAGAACCAGCAAAACCAACAAGTTCTCCACTAGCATCAGAGTCAACTTGAATAATAGTATTGCCAAGTGTTAAACCAGGGTCAACAACTGTTGTTCCAATACCAATACTTAAGTTTCTAGGAACTGCAGTAACTCCATTTCTTGAAATTCTTTCAAGTGTTGTTGGGAGTTGTGGGTTAAAGAATTCAACATTACCAGATCCAACAAAGTCAGAACGATAGAGGTTAAACTTCAGATCTTCATACTGGCTAGGTGTCCATACAGAAGCATTTTGTGACTTGAACAAAGATCCAAGAATTGGTTGTGAAGTTACCAGAACTTGACCTGCCTCTGTGCCCAAAGTTGTAATGTCTGCTTCACCAAGTCTAGAAATGTAAACATTATATTCTGTCGTATTTGAGAGAATGACTAATGCATATTCTGTATTACCTTTCAGATAAACTGGTGCCTCAAAATTAAATGTTGTTACAGCAGTAGCATCGTCAGATATGTTAACTTTGTCTGGACTCAGATCTACTTCAGAATAAGCAAGAATTTTATCTGTTGGTGTACCCAAAGAAGTTTCACGAATCTGAACAGTCACTGGCAGATTTTGTGCCTTAGTTCTGAAATAAAGATCAACTTTAGATACAAATACACCAGTCTCATCATCAACTTTGAAGGTTTGAGCAAGAGGATCTCCTCTTCTTGGTGCTGGAGGAGGTGGGGGTGGAATATCAAAAACATTTACTCCAGTAATAGCTTCAAATTCAATATCATCAGTTAATTGTCTACTGTCTTGGAAATCATCATTTGTAGTTACTCTAGCATTTCTGAGTGATAGAGTAACTTCTTGAGTATTATCAATATCACCTTGTGAATAGAAGATTTCTTCACCTGAAGTGGTGGTTGTTCCTCTGATAGTGCTGTTTATTGGACTGCTTGTTAATCTGAAAACGTTTCTTCCATTTTCAAATAGTGGATTAGAAATATTTGAACCATCTGGAACAAAATATGATCCAATCAGGGTGCCAACATTATCACTAATTAATCTAACACTAGTTACAACTGCTTCACCACCATTTGTGCCTCTCAGAATCATTCCTTGCTGAATGTAACCACTGAATTGTGGAAAATCTTCAGATTGGAGACTGAATGTATCAACGTTTAGGATTGTGGAAGATTGTGTGTAACCTCCAGATATTGTATTTGACCTTGAATATGGATTGGAAGTGTAAACATCAGTTGGAGAATCATAAGGACCATACTTGTGATTTGTTGAGGCAACTCTAAATGTAATTGCAGCATTAGAAGATGCTGAAGTGAGTTCAGAGCTCTCAGAAGAACTCATGACACCTGTTACAGTTTCACCAACAACAAATGTTCCAGTTGTCATGCTGATTTCAATCAGTTTAGGAACACTAAATCTAGTAATATCAACACCATCAAAGAATGAATAAAGTTGTGTGAATGGTTTGAATTTAGTTCCAGTGAACTGAATGTTGCGAGATCTCATAAAGTGCTGGATATCTCTGTTCACAACCCTGTCACCAAGTGATTCAGTGTTGATTACTTCATTGATAATCTGCTGGATACCAGTTCTGTTCTGCTCCAGGGAAATAGAACCATCAATGTTTGTAGATGTAACAGAACTTCTTCCTACATCAGTACGACCACTAGGAGTAAGACCTTGACTAATTAACAATTCATTAGTGCTAATGCCCCTTCTGTTAGCAGCTAATTGAAGTGACTCATTTCTGTCTACTTCTACTGAATCAAAAGTTAAATTAACACCAGTTGTCTCCCAAGAATCCCACAATACAGGAGTAACACCAATTCTAGATCCATCTGCAGAATCAGTAACATCAGCTCTTAATGCTTCAGCAACTCCTTGGAATGAACCTTCCAATTGAACATTGCGAACCTCCATTCTGTTGGTGTCAATCCAAACATCAACAGTTGGTTCAAGAGCAACAGAACCTTGATAATAAGTTATTAGGAATGGAGTAACATTTTCAACTCTTGTAGCAAAGGGTTGTGTCAACCAAGGTATTTCACTGTAATCAAGAGTGAGCATTTGACCAGATCTTCTGATATTTGATCCAGAAAGACCAGCAAATCTAGAATCCCCATTAGCATTAGTTGTGGTTCCAACTCCAGGTATAGCAGTTGTTCCTAACTGAAGATTGAAAGCTGTTGA
>Ga0255751_10004417_pt1 | contig 12730 bp, 2 predicted proteins | sample 071ome_20_FD_179951 | JGI IMG/M metagenome (GOLD analysis project Ga0255751, IMG submission 179951) | Coastal salt marsh microbial communities from the Groves Creek Marsh, Skidaway Island, Georgia - 071412BT metaG (version 2) | ecosystem: Environmental > Aquatic > Marine > Intertidal zone > Salt...
TTGAACTATCTTCCAAGATCATTTCGGTCATCTACTGCTAAAATAAACCTTTCTTTCTTGCCAAGTGATGATCCTGCATTTATTACAGTACCAAAATATACTAAGTTTACTACAAATGTAGATGGTGTTTCATATACATTTAGTACAGACGAAGTATACACAGTAACTGCCACTGGTGGCGTTTATTCAATGAATGATATTCCGATTTATGAAGGTAGAATTGAAAAGGAATATTTTGATGTAACACCGGGCGTAAAATATATTCTTTCCAATAAAAGAATTGACACAAATAGTATTGTTGTTAATGTGTATGCCTCTAGTGCAGCAGGCGCTGAGGTGTTTTCGTATAAATTTAAACCAAATTTATTTAATGTTGGGTCAAATGACAATGTATTCTATTTGCAGCCAGCAGAGCAAGAGCGTTACGAGATTGAATTTGGTAATGGTGTATTTGGTAGACAGCCATTAACTGGTGAAGTTGTAGAAGTCACTTATCGTATTGCAAACGGCGAAGACCCAAATGGAGCTACTACTTTTACGCCAGCAGGCAATATAAGTGGTTATACAGCAACAGTAACAACTAGTTCCTTTGCAGAGGGTGGCGCTGTACAAGAGTCGCTTGAGTCAATAAAATTTTATGCTCCTAGGTCAATTCAAGTTCAAGATAGGGCTGTAACAGAATCTGACTATGTTAATTTAATGAAAAGTAATTTCTCGGAAATTCAAGCAATATCTGTTTTTGGCGGTGAGGAATTAGATCCGCCAAGGTACGGTAAAGTTTTTGTTTCAATTGATACAACACAGGGCGACGGTGTTTCCGAGGCGCTAAAAGAAGTTTATAAGAATTTTCTATTAGAGCGAAGCCCGCTAACAGTATATCCAGAAGTTATTTCTGCAGATTTCTTATATGCAGAGTTAATAACAACGGTTTATTTCAATAATAATATTTCTGACTTAACTGCGGGTGAAGTGGAAAGTATTGTTCGAAATACTATACAAACATATAATACAACCTATCTAAATGATTTTAGTAAGAACCTTAGATTGTCTAGAATTAGCCGAGCAATAGATGATAGTAGCGATGCTATTGTTGCTAACGATACTGAATTGAGGATGATAGCGGATTTTGTACCTTCTATTGGGTTGGCATCTACTATAACAGTAAACTTCAAAAATCAACTAATTCTCGATCATCCTTTGACGTTAGGTGAAGATCCTGCTCGCCATAGGCCTGCTATCAGGTCATCATCATTTACTTATGATAATAAGACCGCATACATCCAAGACAACGGCTACGGTAAGTTAGAAATACTAACAAATACTGTTTCAGGATTTATTATTTTAAATGAAGATGTCGGTACGGTTGATTACAATACTGGGCGAGTAACCATTACTGGCCTAAATGTTTCTAGCTTCTCAGGAAATGCTATAAAGATATATGCTAGACCGGAAACACAAGATATTATTGGTCCAAAAGATAGAGTATTATCTATTAGAGATGTCGATGTTGAAGTTAATGTAAAGGTTGCAATAAAATAATGCATAATTTATCTCAAACAATATCAGAATACATTGAACAGCAATTTCCTGCCGTATATCGTGAAGATGGCGCAAATTTAATTGCTTTTGTAAAAGCGTACTATGAGTTTTTGGAGAATACATCAACTTCTCCAACTACTCTTAGTCGTTCAATGTTTCAGAATAGAGATATTGATGAGACATTAGAAAATTTTGTTTTTCATTTTAAAGAAAAATATTTAAATCAATTTCCTTATGCTAAGGCTGTTGATAATCGATTTGCTATTAAACACATTATGGACTTTTATCGATCAAAAGGTTCGCCTCTATCCGTACAGCTTCTTATTCGTATGCTTTTTAATGAAGAAGCCACGGTATATTTCCCGAGTGTGGATATATTAAAACCTTCTGATAGTAAATGGAATATACCAAGATACATTGAAATAACAAGATCCCCTAGATCAAAGGGGTTTCTGGGTAAACAAATTACGGGTAATCGTTCATCAGCAAAAGCATTTGTTGAGTCTTTAGTAACTAAGCGAGTTGCTGGTAAGTATATTGATATTATGTTTTTAAGTGATCTTGAAGGATTATTTGTTACAAATGAATTTGTAAGCGAAGATGGCAATATAATAGATGCGCCACTAATTATCGGATCTTTAACTAATTTAAATATTATCAATGGTGGAAGAGATAATGTTATTGGTGATATATTTGATATTGAACACGAAAGTGGAAAGCAGGGAAAAGCGAAAGTAACGTCTATTCAAAGTGCTACTGGCCGAGTTAGTTTTGATATTATTGATGGTGGAACCGGTTATACAGTAAATGATCTAACTGATGGAAACACACAAAACGATTATACTTCTGTGTATGTTGCAACAGATATGATTCGACTTAATAACTCAAATACATCAAATCAATTTATTCCTTATGAGCCAGTAGTTCAAGAAAAAGAAATAGTAAGTTTAATTAGTGCTACTGATATTAATGAGCAGTGGCTAACATCAGACCAAGCAAATAATTATGCTGTTGGTGTAAGTGATGTATCTGTTCAGAACCATACGGGTGATAATACCACTGTAGATTTTTCAAGGCCCGCAGCTTCAGTTTCAAATACTATAGTAGTCACCGTTGATGATGCAGTTGTTACAAATTATACATCTAATACAACTACTGTTACTTTTACAACTGCTCCTGCAACTAGTGCTGATATCAATATCTATGAATATGTTGAGGAAGGCAATGCAGCACTTATATCAGTTACCAATGCTTCTAGCATAAGTCAATCGTCTAATGGTTTAATTAGCTTTACTGACGAAACCGAAAACGAAGCTAATACATCTTCTAGTATAATTAATCTCGGTATTACTTCTGGGTCTTTTGCAAATCAAACATCCATCGATTTTACCGCTGATACTGATTTAATTGTAAATGAAATATTAGAAGAAGAATCAAAAATTGATATTGGTGTTGATGATGCTGACGATTGGACAGGAGAAATTGGTTCTAAAGTTGAGATGAGATTCTTTGATGATCCAACTGGATCAGGAAACACTGCTTTAAATGAACTTGTTGATTATGCTTATGGATATTTAACAGTAGCTAATACCGCATCAAATAAAATAACGTTAGAGCCTGCCTGGGGTAATTTTGAAGAAGATAGAACCGTTGCAATTTATTCTGCAGCCAGTTCAAATACAACTCCTACTGTTGAATCAACTATATCATCTGTAGAAATAATTACACCGGGTGCAGTTGGTATTGTATCGGCTAATACAGACGCTAATACATGGATTGTTAAAACAGTTTACGGTTCATTTACAGTAGGTAAAAAAACAAGAGGTGTTATATCACAAAGTGAAGACGAAATAGATGCTACTGTTGTTACAGGTGCCACAGATGTATGGTTAAATGGTAACCCTTCAGCTAACGGAGTTATATCTCTAATTGCTAATAATACTGCAAGAGGAATTGTAGTAGGTCAAAACACAACACATGTTGGATTGTATTCTGAAGTTAGAGATTTTGAGTATGTTGAAGGTCTAGATTTAAAAATTAAAACTGTTCGTGAAGAACGAGTTGATTTTAGTATTTTAGAATCTAATATAGATGAGGTAATACTCAACCTTGGGACAGGCCAAGGCGCTACATTTCAACCTGGTGCACCACTTGAAAATTCAGAAACTGTTTTACTCAATACGGATCTACTTAATAATGAAAATTATAGAGGACAGGATTTACTACAGACGCAGGTTGGATCTGCTGCTAATTCGGGTGTAGGATTTGTAGATTCAATGACTATAGATAGTGCTGGCACAGGGTATAGTATAGGTCAAGACATTACATTTTCTGGTGGAGGTTATGCTGACGGTCCGCCTCTTGTTCAAGCATTTGCGGAAATAACAAATGTTGGTGGTTCTGGTGAAATTACTGAAATTACCGTTGTAAATCCAGGTCACGGCTACTGGACAACTCCTACGTTTACACTACCAGATAATGGAGTTGGCACAGATGCAACCGTTACATTAAATATGGATTTTGGATATGGGTTTCCTAAAAACGTTCACGGCGATTCAATAACTCAATTCCAAAATTTATTTAATTTTGACAACTTTACAATAGGTAAAATTGCTTCTTTAACACGAATCAATACAGGCTCTGATTATAATATTGAGCCATTTGTTAGTGTTCTTAATCCATATATTGCTGCATATAATAGGCAGGATTTCTCTCTTTTTGTAAATATGACTAGTGGTCAAAGATTTACAATTGGAGATATTATTTCACAAAACGGCGATTCTAAAGGAGAAGTTATTTCTCAAAATTTAGATGATAATGGTGTTGGTACAGTAACCTTAAAAAGAACGTCTTTTGGAGTTGTGTGGACTGTAAATAGTACAATAACAGGTTCTAGCGGTGCTACAGCAACACTTCTTGCGTATGAAACAATAGCATCGTCTAAATCTATGGGTGATAATGCAGTGATTGATGCCGAGGTGACTGTTGCCGACGGCGTAGCTACTGGCCTAGAGATTATAAATTCTGGTTATGGGTACGAAGATAATAAGCAAGCAACACTCACAAGCACATCTAATCCTTTTGTTATTACCGCTAATACATCAATTGAAACGCAAGGTCTTGGTGAAGGATATTGGTCTACAGTAACATCACACTTAAATGATGCTGCTAAAATTCATGATAACAAATATTATCAAGAATACTCTTATGATATTCAAACGGGTGTTTCAATTGATAAATATAGAGATATTGTTAAGACAATAGTTCATACGTCAGGTACAGAACTGTTTGGCACTGTCATTAAAAATTCAGATATAAATATATCTATCGCCGCTGCTCCTTCGACCAGCGATTCTGTGGAAACCTCATAAAGTAAGAAGAAGATGGGCAAACTAGTTACGGACAATTTCAAAACACATATGGCAGCACAGTTTGTCGAATCTGTATCAGAATTTGACAAAACAAACTACTATGTTTTTACTGGTAAAAGTCTGCCTTTTGCCGACGATACTACTCCACCAAATCCCAATTCTGGACTAATTGATATTTTTAATACTACATGGGATGACATGCTGTTCGGTAAAAAAATAACCGCTGCAGATGTTAAACATATGATTAAAAGAATCAATTGGGAAAGTGGCACAGTCTATGCACAGTATGACCCTAAAACACAAACACCATCTGATCTAGCGTCCAATAATTTTTATGTGGTAACCTCACAATCAAATCAATATCATGTATTTAAATGTTTAAATAATAATAGAGGGGCTGCTTCTACATATAAACCTTTATTTGGTGCTGGCGGAACAACTGCAGATGATGAATTTTATCAAACCGCTGACGGATATATTTGGAAATATATGTACACCATTAGTTCTGCTGAATGGAGTAAATTTGCTACAAATGACTATGTTCCTGTAATACCAAACGCTGATGTAACAGCAAATGCTGTTAATGGTGCTATTGAATCGATAGATATTATAAGTGCTGGTAGAAACTATAATGCTTATGCTACAGGTAGATTTAAAGAAATTAATGTTGCTGGTGATAGTACTATTCATTCTATCGAAACTGGTGTATATATATTAACTGTGGCCAACTCCGCTCAGTTTGCAATTGGTAGTGTTACATTCAGAACATCTTCTAATAATGAAATAGAAGCTATTAATAGTATACCTGCTAGTGCCACAATTACATCAATTGATACCGATGCTGATACTATAAGTTTAATTAACGTAAGAAGTGTAAATCTTGAAATTGATATGAAAGTATATCAGCAAGATAATGGTAATGCCATTGATGATATCTCAAATATTTTAATTCAGGGCGATAAGGTTTCTGAAATAACAGATTTTTATAAAAATAGTTCAATATATATTCGATCTGGTGCTGGCGCAGGTCAAGTTAGAAATATAGCGGAATATGTAGTTACAGGTCAAGAAAGACGTGTTGTATTAGCGTCTGCCTTTTCCGTTACTCCAGATCTTAGTTCTACTTGGGAAATTGGACCACAGGTATCTATTAATGGTGACGGAAGTGGAGCTTCTGCAATAGCAACTGTTAACAGTACAGCAAATTCAATTTCAACAGTTGAGATTGTTTCACGTGGTTCAGGTTATACATTTGCAGAAGTTGTAATAACAGGTGAAGGTGACAGCCAGGTTAAAGCAAATACATCTGTTCTTCTTGGACCGCCTGGTGGACATGGATCAGATGTCATCAATGAACTCTATGCCAATAAGGTTGGTGTATCAGTACAATTTTCCAATACTGAAAGCAATACTATTTCTACATCAAATGATTATCGTAAAATAGGTATTATTAAAGATCCTTTATGGGCAAATGTTAATATTACTTTAAATTCTGATGATAATCCTTCTTTATTTACAGTAGGCGAAACCGTAATTCAATATTCACCTCAATCTTCCAATACATTAATGCAAAGTTTTGTCTATGATATCGGTAGGTATCAAACCTTGACATTAGATGTTGATACTTTGGCAAACAGTTCGATTGATACCTGGGATGTTGGAACTTCAATAACATCAGAAGATAAAGTTGGTACTATAGTTTCTTATGATAATGATGCCAACACAGTTAATATTAGATTATCTGCAACCAGCAGTGCATTTGCAAATAATGATGTTGTTAGTAATAGTACTGTAACAAGGGAAATTGACAGTATTAGTATAGCTGAACCTCCTGTAGTTACTACTACAGATGCTCATGGTTTAGCAAATGGTACTGCAATTATATTCCATGATTTAGATGGTGAAACCGCCCTTGTTGCTAATACAGAACAAATATTTTATGCTAAGACAACCGATGATGCAAACACGTTTACGATTTATGTAGATTCGGGTCTTTCAACGCCATTTGATAATAGCTCAAACACCGCAGCTACACAAGGATATGTTACTACGCCAGTCGATGGTGGACCAAGTGCAATTGCTAATGTATTAGAAGCGGCATATTCTTTTACTGGAAATAATGCTGTTGTAAGTGGCCAGGATAATAACGGAAATACTTTTGGTTATAATCAAAATTTAGTTACTGCTATAACTAAACTAAACGGTACGGCTGAAGATGCTACACAGACGGCTAATACATTTACTATAACTGATATTACATTAGATACTGACGATACGATCCGTGTTGAATTATATACTACTTTAGAATCTCTCTTGTCAGAAGATTATGATACTAGTTCTAGTGGTAAGGTTACTAATAGAGGTGGTGGACAAATTAGATTAACGGATGTTAACGGTTCATTTTCTACGGGGCAACAGGTTAAGGGATTAACTTCGGGTACTATTGCAACTGTTGCAAGTGTCGATACTTCCTTGAATGTTTTTTCTCAATTAACAGAACTGTCTGTTCAAATTACAGATAATAGTAGTGACTTAGGCACAGGTATATCTGGCACGGGATTTGCTATTGACGAGCAGATTGTTCAGAGTCAACCTAATATAGGTCCGGTTGTAATTGATAATGCACATTATGCTAGTGGATATGTACATGCGGTATCTAATACTATCACACGATTTGTTACAGCGGTTTCTACAGATACTCAAGCAACTGTTACAACAAGTATTGCTCATGGATTTTCAAACGGTCAAGTTGTAACATTTGAAGGTCTTAATGGATCTGTTCTTTCTAACACTGAACCATTATATTTTGTCACAACGACAGGAGTAGATACAGAGTTTGAAGTGACCTTTGGTTCAACATATGATACAAGTCAACCTGTAAATAATCAGAGTAATACAACAGCAAATACTGGTGTAGCTATTAGCTCTGGAATAGGAACGACTGGTTCAGGAGCGCTTAGAACAATATATCTAAATAATGTAATAGGAACATTTAATGAAGCTGAAGAAATTAAAACTATCACTGCAGGAGGTGATGTTGCAAAAGCCGACATCACTAGTAGAATTGATCCAGATTTAGTTGACAGCACCGGTGAAGTAATTTACATAGAAACAATACGTCCGATTCAACGTGCTAACGATCAATCGGAAAAAATTCGGCTAATATTAGAATTTTAAGAGGATATTCTTAGATGGGTCTCAATACCAATTTCACGAATGCGCCATATTTTGATGATTTTAACGAAGATAAGAATTTTCATAGGGTTCTTTTTAAGCCAGCTGTTGCTGTACAGGCTCGTGAATTAACACAATTACAAACAATACTTCAAAATCAAATTGAGCGGTTCGGCGACAATATCCTCAAAGAAGGTACAATTGTAAAAGGCTGTAACTTTAACTATATTGATAGACTTCCATATGTAAAAATTAAAGACCTTCAGGTTGATGGTCAGCCAGTTGTTATGTCAAACTATAAAAATTTAAAAGCAGTTGGTGTTCTTACAGGTGTTGAAGCTCTTGTTATTGATACAAGCACAGGATTAGAGTCTGCGGGTCTAAATACAGGAATTCTTAATACATTATTCTTACGATATGTAAAGAGTGGTAATAGTGGACAAAAGACTTTTAGTACAACAGAAAATATCCGACTAGAAGGATTCTCTAATTATAGGTCTGATGTGACTAATGCTCAGATCGTTACTACTGTAACTGCAGCTGGTGAAGTGCCAGGGCAGAGCGCTAATGCAATAGGCAATGGAGTTGGATTAAAAATTGCTGATGGTATTATATACCAAAAAGGTGCTTTTATTCGTGTAGATGAGCAAACTTTAGTTGTTGAAAAATATAGTATTATACCAGATGGTATTGTTGTTGGATTTATTACAGAAGAAACAATTATTAGTAGTATAGTTGATAGTACATTATTAGATAATGCAGAAGGATATAATAATGAAAATGCTCCTGGAGCCGACAGGGTTAAGTTAACACCATTATTGTCTGTAAAAACATTAGCCGAAGCAGCTGCAGATGAAACATTTTTTACTCTTGTTGAGTATCAAAACGGATTTCCGGCACGTAGGAAACAATCTACTGTCTATTCCACACTCGGTAAAGAATTAGCCAGACGTACATTTGAAGAGTCTGGAAACTATTATCTTGATCGATTCCATATGTCAATTGAAGAGAATGCTAACAACTCACTTCTTGATGTACGAGTTGGTGCGGGTAAAGCGTATGTTGATGGCCAAAGAATAGAAACATTTGGATCAATTGATGTAGCAATTAGAGCCGATGATACGAATTTTAAGAATTCCGATGACCAAGTAGTTACAATTAATATGGGTAACTATTATGTTGTAGATGAGCTACAAGGTAATTTTCCCTATGGCTCAATCACGAAAGTTAAACTTTATAATGCCGAACAAAATGCGGCAACAGCAAATACTTTAGGAACAGCAACTGGAACGGAAATTGGTAGTGCTCAAGTTCGAGGATTACAATATCATAATGGGGATGCAGGTTCTCCTGCTTGTCAATATAGACTTTATGTTTTTGATGTGAGAATTACAAGTACTTCTCATACGCCAGCAGATGTTAAAAGTGTTGTATTTAACGATAATGGTGGTAACTTTGAAGGTGCTGCCGATATCGTTTTAGTAAATGGCCTTCCTAAGATTTATGAAGAAAATCTTAAAAAGGCGTTTTATAGTATAGGACAAAACGCCATCAAAACAGTTTCTGACTTAGTTTATATTGAAGGCGCTACACAAACAGCATCAATTAGCGCAGGTCAGGTTGCGATTAGTTCAGTTTCGTTAGACTATAGCGATGGCATTTTATCTGATGCTGTTAAAAGAAGAGATATCATAGTTGTACATGAGTCTACCGGCGATATTGTTAATACAGATGACTTGACCATTACGATTTCTGGTTCTGGCACATCAATGACAATCGCTGGATTTAGTCTAACTGGTAGTGTAAGAGTTTACTATAAACGAAAAAGAGATGAGACTGCTGGTACAAAAGAATCCAGAACAGTTTTCATTAAAATTGATGCAAGTAGCAATCCTGGTGGAACAACAGGGCAATATTCATTAGGCTTACCAGATGTATATAAAATAGAAGCAGTATATAAGGATACTGGCACTGTTACTGAAAGTAGCCCAGAGGTTACTGATCTCTTTACCCTATTTCCGAATCAAAGAGACGCTTACTATGGGTTGTCTTATGTTAAGTCTAAGCCAGCATTAACTGTTGGTGGAACTGATTTATTACTATTCAAAGTTAAAGTTTTTGAAACAACTCACACAGGCTACTTTGATTTAACAAGCTATATTTCTCTTCCGACAAGTTCAATAAATTATGAAGACATTCCTGTTTATACCTCAGAATTTAATATACAGTATGATTTAAGAGATGTTATTGATTTTAGACCTTACGCTGACAAAGATTCTGGTGTTGGGTATAATACGACAGCCGCAACCGCAAGCACTGCAACGGTATCTATTACAGACGTTCCAGACTTCACGGATACCATCTATTATCCACCTTTTCCTGGTGAAAACGTTGATTTAGATTATTCATATTTCTTACCACGTATTGATAGAATTACTCTTGATGGAGACGGTTCTTTTGCTATTTTAGAAGGTGTTGCCCAAGAAAAACCTTCTCCACCTTCAAAGCCAAGCAGGGGTATTTCTCTTGGATTGATTAGCGTTCCAGCATATCCGCCGTTGACATCTGCACAAGCTAATACCTCAAAGAAATTTAACTATGCAGTTAGAATTGATCCGGATAGATTGGCTAAAGGTTATGATATGGCTGCTATCAATAAAATGGATAGGCGGTTAAAGAATATTGAGTATTATACTGTACTTAATTCTTTGGAACAACAAACAAAAGATCAATTAATTCTTGATGGTAATGGATTAGATAGATTTAAGAATGGTATTTTTACTGACGTGTTTGAAGATTTTAGCAAAGCCAATGTAGCTTCTCCAGAATATTCAGCCGCTGTTGATACTTCATATAAAGAACTTACGCCTAGATTCAAACAGTTCAACATGGATCTAAAAGTTCATGCTACAAGTAGCACTACTAATTACAATGACAAAGCAGTATTATTGGAAAAAGACGCTACTGACAAAGCTGTTATTGATCAACCGTTTGCAACAAACATTCGAAACTGTGTAACTGACCTCTATTCTTTTGATGGTAAAGCATTTATTTTTCCTGAAATAGATAATAACTATGACGTAACACAAGCTCCGGATTTAACCCTAGACCTTTCAGCACAGACTATTCTTGGACCTGATGTTGTTGACCGATTCCAAGAACTACTTGATCTATCAAGTGTATCTACTGATCAGGTTGTAAGAGAGACCCTTGGTACAAGTCGGCAAAATGTTATTAGAGGTAATGCTCTGATCGAAAGAGCGACCACATCTACCCTTCTAACAACTACTACAACAACAACAGATTTTCAAATAACACAATCTGATGCAAATGTTCAAGGTATTGGTGATTTTGTTACAGATCTTCAATTCCTACCGTTTATGGCAGAAAGAGACATTCGTGTTCTTGTACATGGATTAAGACCAAACACAAGATTCTATTTCTATTTTGATGGAGTTGATGTTAATGCTCATGTTGCTCCGGCCAGTGTAACACGTTCAGCTCCAAATGATATTAAATTATTTAATAGAAGTGGTGCTTTTGGTGCTGCTATAACAAGTGATACTAATGGTGTTATAAGGGTAATATTTAAACTTCCTGCAGGAACATTTAAAGTAGGTGATAGAAAACTTGAGATTATGGACGTATCAGCCTATAATCAAAGTCCGTCTGCTGTTTCTACTGCTTCTGCGGTTTATACTGCTTATAATAATTCTTTGGAAAAGCAAAATCTTGCGGTTTCGACAAGACCCTTCCAAATTGATGAAGTTGTAAGCACCAGCAGAACAACGAGAGTGGAGCAAACTACCTCTGAGAGTATTGTACAAGTATTTCCTCCGGCTGATCAATCCACAGATGATGGACCCGGTGGTGAAGGCGGTGACCCTATAGCCCAATCATTCTTTATAAGAAAGGCTATGGCATCATCAGATAATGTTATTTTCGCCACCAAGTTTGATTTATTCTTTGAGCAAAAATCTGATACAGTTGGATTTACATTCTATATTAGAAGAGTAATAAACGGAGCTATCACTACTCAAACAGTGCCATTCTCGAAAGTGCATGTTGAACAAGCTGATATAAACGTCACTTCAACTGCCCAGGCTGCAGCAGGTATAGCGGCGGCAGCAACTACAGTTACATTCCCTGTTCCTGTAGCATTAAAAACTGGCGAGGAATATGCATTTGTTGTTAGACCTGATGGTAATAGTCCGGACTTTCGAATTTGGATAGCACGTACAGGTGAAACAGATTCATTTACGGCTGTAAAAATTACACAAGATGTGAATGAAGGTGTTCTTTTCACCTCAACAAACGACAGAACATGGACTCCATATCAGGATGAGAATATTAAATATACCTTGTATAGAGCAAACTTTTCTGCTTCAAGTGGACACGTTCAGTTAACAAATAAAGATTCGGAATACTTCTCAATAGAATCTGTTACAGGAACATTTAAGAATGATGAACTTGTTTTCAAACAGGCTGCGAACACTGCTGGTACATTAGGTGTAACTACAGGTAGCAATGTTATCTCAGGTAGTGGAACTTCTTTCGGTGGTGCTGGATTAACCAATGGCGACTGGATTGCAATTCATAATGGATCTGGTGGATATGAAGTAGTTCAAATTGATAATGTCGTTGCT
>Ga0255751_10004420_pt1 | contig 12722 bp, 12 predicted proteins | sample 071ome_20_FD_179951 | JGI IMG/M metagenome (GOLD analysis project Ga0255751, IMG submission 179951) | Coastal salt marsh microbial communities from the Groves Creek Marsh, Skidaway Island, Georgia - 071412BT metaG (version 2) | ecosystem: Environmental > Aquatic > Marine > Intertidal zone >...
CAGGAATGATGCAGCAGGGTGTACCAATGCAGGGCGGATTAATGCAGGGAGGGGTAATGCAAGGTTCAGTAATGCCTAATCAGCAAGCTCAATACGGCACTTATCAGGGCATGCCGGTTCAGCCTGTACCTTTGGTTCCTACTCAGAATTCAAATTTCAGCGCATTTAATTTCTCTGGAGCACCGCAAGGTCAGGCTCCAAACCAAGCGCAAGGCTTTGCACCTTATCAATTTCCGGTAGCGTGATATTTGAGTTATGAGTGACTTACTAAATTTCCTTCAGGATGCTCAATCCCGGGTAGCTGAGACACAGACCGCAGGTACTGAAGGTCGCTTGATCCGAATGGTTGGTATGACCATTGAGGCAGCCGGTTGTACCGCGACTGTGGGCGATCACTGTGTGGTGGTATCGGGTTCAGGTAAACACGTAGAAGCGGAAGTCGTTGGTTTTGCTGAAGGCCGCTTATTTCTTATGCCAACGGAATCGACAGTAGGCTTGAAACCAGGCGATAAAGTGATCCCTTTGCCGGGGCAGAGTAATATTCCTGTTGGTTTTGGTTTGCTTGGCAGGGTGGTGAATGGTGTAGGGCAACCTCTCGATGGTAAAGGTGCTCTCGATTTCAGTGATGAAGTGCCTTTGATGGGCGACATTATTAACCCGTTAGCGAGACGTCCGATTCGCGAACCTTTGGACGTTGGCATCAGAGCGATTAACTCGTTATTGACCGTTGGTAAAGGTCAGCGTATAGGTTTGTTTGCAGGGTCAGGTGTCGGTAAAAGTGTTCTTTTGGGCATGATGACTAAGCACACCAAAGCCGACATTATTGTGGTTGGCTTGATCGGTGAACGGGGACGAGAAGTAAAAGAATTTATTGATGAGATTCTTGGTGAAGAAGGCTTGGCTCGTTCTGTGGTCGTTGCCTCTCCAGCGGATGATTCTCCTTTGATGCGTTTGCGCGCTGCCATGTTAACAACGGCGATTGCTGAGTTCTATCGTGATCAAGGTAAAGATGTGCTTTTGCTGATGGATTCTTTGACGCGTTATGCGCAGGCACAACGTGAGATTGCTCTTTCAGTAGGCGAGCCTCCAGCGACTAAAGGCTATCCGCCGAGTGTATTCGCGAAGATTCCTCAATTGGTGGAGAGAACCGGTAACGGTGATGAAAAGGGCGGTTCGATTACTGCCTTCTATACTGTACTGACTGAAGGGGATGACCAACAAGATCCAATTGCGGATGCTACGCGAGCTATTCTGGATGGCCATATCGTGCTTTCTCGAAGCCTCGCTGAAGAAGGGCATTATCCTGCGATTGACGTTGAAGCATCGATCAGTCGTGTTATGCCACAGGTGGTATCTGATCAGCACTTAAAGTCGGCTCAGAGCTTTAAACAGATTTATTCAAGATATCAACAAAACCGGGACTTAATCACCATTGGTGCTTACGCTCCGGGCAGTGATCCTGAAACGGATTTGGCGATCAAGTTACAGCCTGCTATGAAGGCTTTCTTGCAGCAAAGCATGAAAGAAGCGCATCCACTTGAACCTAGCATTCAAGGCTTAGGTCAATTCAGCGCGGTAGCTAATGCTCAACAAAATGCAGCGCAGCAAGGTGGTCCAACGCTGCAAGGCGAGGCTGCTCAGCAGGCAGGACAACCACCTCAACCTGGAGGCCAAGCTCAGAGAGCGGCCCAAGGGTAGGAATAAATCATGAGTAATGCTGATCGTCTTCAACTGGTATTGGATCTTGAGAAAAAAAAGAAAGACAAGGCTGCCAGAATGTTAGCTGAGGCGATTGGTAATCTCGATAAAGCCCGCAATTCCATGACTCAATTAACGGACTATCGATCGGATTATCTCAACGAGGCTCAAGCCATTGGGATGAAAGGGGTAAGTGCGTCAGAGTTTCGTAATAGGCAGTTGTTAGCGGATCGGATTCTTGGGGCGATTGAGCAACAAGCGCAATCCATCGACTTATACGAACGTCAGTTAGAGCAAGTACGAAAGCACTACGAAAAAATCTACGCTCGAGTTCGCTCCATAGAGCTGCTTATCGAGAAGGCTGAAGCCGAAGAAGCTCATAAACAAAACATCCGTGAGCAAAAGATGCTGGATGAGTTTTCACAGGCTCAACATTTCAGGCGAAAAAATCAGGTAAATTAATAAAGTTATTTTTTTACTAGCCGATAGCCCAATTCAGATATGGCTTACTTTAAAAACAGCTTCTATTGCTGTATCTACCTAGAAAATCAAAGATTTGTTACTAGACTAAGTTAAATTGAGATTGTGATTACGTACTTGGGAGCATTTAAAAATGTCTGATACTTGTCAGGTTGATGCAGGAGAGAAACTACATATTTCAGTGGTGGAAAGTCTGCATGAGCAGCTGGAAGCAGCGCTCTCTAATTATCAGACGGTGTTACTGGATGTTTCCAAGGTAGTGCAGGTTGATACTGCAAGTTTACAGTTACTTTATGCCTTTAAAGAGGCTGCAGAGAAGGCGGGTTTAGGTCTTGTTTTGGACAAGCCGACTGAATCTGTAACTGTAGGAGCGAAGCTTTTAGGCCTACAGGGTTTCCTGGATATCAGATAATTTTCTCTGAAGGAATTGAGTTAATGCTTGATATCGGTTGTACTTGCGAGCGACAGAGTTTCAACTCTGCTCTTTGATAGTTAGGTAATTGATTTTGAAATGTGTGTGAACACAAATTTAAGGAGCTGGATAAATGCCGAAGATTTTAGCTGTAGATGATTCTGCCTCAATGCGTCAAATGGTGACTTTCACTTTGAAAGGTGCTGGTTTTGAGGTTGAAGAAGCGGCAGACGGGCAACAAGCGTTAAACAAAGCAAAGCAAGGTAGTTTTGATTTGGTGTTATCAGACGTGAATATGCCTGTTATGGACGGTATTCAATTAGTAAGGGAACTTAGAACCTTAGCGGATTACAAGTTTACTCCAATCTTGATGCTGACAACCGAGTCGGCAGGTGACAAGAAAATGGAAGGTAAACAAGCTGGGGCGACAGGTTGGATTGTTAAACCTTTTAACCCAGACCAACTGCTAAACACGATTAAAAAAGTGCTGGGGTAAAAGTAGTTTCCTGTTGATCGGGGGGAAAGATGAGCATAGATCTCAGTCAGTTTCATCAGGTGTTCTTCGAAGAAAGTTTTGAAGGGCTTGATTCCATGGAAGGGGGGCTGTTAGATCTGAATCCCGATGACTTCGATGTGGAAACAATCAATACCATCTTCCGTGCAGCTCACTCTATTAAAGGAGGAGCAGGTACATTTGGTTTTCAGGTGGTGGCTGATTTTACCCACGTTGTAGAAACTCTTCTTGATGAAATCAGGGCTGGCTCTCGCGCACTGGAAGCCAGTCATGTAGATCTTCTCTTACGTTCAGTCGACTGTCTTCGTGAGATCATGCAAGCCTTGCAGGACGGTGACGAACCTGAAATGTCGCTGGCTAATGATCTTCAAGGTCAATTTGAAGCTGTGTTGGCTGGTGAAGCTTCCTCCGAATCCTCATCTTCTGATGCTAGTGTCTTAAGCCCTGATGTTCAGCCTGAACAAGCTGCTGAAGAATCCTCTGATGATGTTGATGGTGCTGAAGAATCGAAAGGTTATTGGGCGATATACTTCAAACCGGATGCTGATGTGTTAAGAACAGGTAACGAACCTGTTCGTATGTTCCGTGAACTAGAAGCATTAGGTGAGTTTCGTTCGCAAGCGGTGGTTTGCGACGTGCCTGAATTCAATCAGTTAGAGCCTGAAGCGTGTTACTTGGCCTGGAACATAACGGTTGCTGGTGGCACAAGAGAAGAAGTAGACGAAGTTTTCGAATGGGTGATCGATGAGTCTGAGTTATCCATTCGTTGGGTGGATGGCGTGCCTTCCGAGGCAGATTTGGGTGAGTCAGAGCCTGTATCCGCCGATACAACAGCACAAGAAACAGTTGAAGATGTTTCTGAAGTTGTTGAAGAGCCAGTAGAGGCGATCACAGAAGCCCCTGAATCAGTAGATGCACAAACCCAGACATCTCAGCCTCAACCTGAGGAAACCAAACCCTCAGAGCCCAAAGCGTCTAAGAAAGCTGCGTCAAAATCCTCTCCAGAAACGACCTCCATTAGAGTTGGAATCGACAAGATTGATAGTCTGATTAATATGGTGGGGGAACTGGTAATTACTCAGTCGATGCTTGGCCAGCTTGGTGCTAACTTCGATATGAATAAGCTGGTGCGTTTGCAGGAAGGTCTTGCTCAACTGGAGCATAACACGCGTGAACTTCAGGAAAGCGTCATGCGGATTCGTATGCTTCCGATCAGTTTTACCTTCAGTCGCTTTCCTCGGTTGGTTCGTGATCTGAGTAAACTGATGGACAAGAAGATTGATCTTGTTCTATTGGGAGAAAATACAGAATTAGATAAGACCGTGATGGAGAAAATTGGTGACCCTATGGTCCACCTGGTTAGAAACTCTCTTGATCATGGTATTGAAAAGCCTGAAGAGCGTATTGCGGCAGGTAAGCCTGAAACAGGCACGATTACCCTTAACGCATTTCATCAAGGCGGAAACATCGTTATTCAAATTATTGACGATGGTAAAGGCCTAAACAAAGAACGCATTCTTAGCAAGGCCATCGAACGTGGTCTTGTATCAGAGCATGATCGTCTGTCTGATGATCAAATTAATGAGCTCATCTTTCATGCCGGCTTCTCAACTGCGGAGCAGATTTCTGACATCAGTGGTCGCGGTGTAGGCATGGACGTAGTTCGCCGAAACATTCAGGAGCTTAACGGTACGGTTGAGGTGGAATCGACCGAAGGCGTGGGTTCTACTTTCACCATTCGCTTACCTCTAACGCTGGCAATTCTGGATGGCCAGTTGGTTCGAGTTGGCGAAGAGGTCTTTATCCTTCCTTTGGTTTCCATCATTGAGTCGTTGCAAGTTGATATGAGCATGATCAATAACGTTGGTGGTCAGAATGAGGTGCTCAGGCTCAGGGATGAATACGTGCCAATAGTCAAACTCCATGAACTTCTTCATGTTGAACCTGATAACTACGAATTGGAAAATGGTTTGCTTGTCGTTGTAGAGGCGGATAGCTCTAAGGTCGGTTTGTTTGTGGACGATCTTTTGGCGCAGCAACAAGTCGTAATTAAAAGTTTGGAACAGAATTACCAAAAAGTGGATGGTATCTCAGGAGCGACCATCCTGGGGGATGGCAAGGTAGCTCTTATTGTCGATATTTCAGGAGTGCTCAAAATTGCTAATCAGAATAAGGTCAGAACACTTCCTGGTGATCATCAGGCTGCTTAATAGGAATAAAAATTATGAGTGAGCAACAAGCATTAAGTAATACAGGAAACGCAGCCTCAGCTGAGGATGTTGAGAACAGCCTGGGCTCTCACGATGCGGCTACGGACCAGTTTCTGACTTTTATCATGGCCAATGAAGAATACGGGGTAGACATTCTGAGCGTTCAGGAAATCCGTGGCTGGGAAGCAGCGACCCCAATTCCGAACAGCCCTGATTTCGTAAAAGGTGTGATCAATCTGCGAGGTACGATTGTACCCATTATCGATTTGCGGCTGAGGTTTGGTCTGGAACAGGTGGAATACAGTCCCGTTACAGTAGTTATTGTTTTAAAAGTGACGACCGAGAAAGGGAATAAGGTGATTGGTATTGTGGTGGATGCGGTATCCGATGTGTATTCATTAACAGCAGATGATATGCGTCATCCCCCTGAAATGGGTGATCAGGTAAATACTACGTTTATTAAAGGGTTGGCCGACGTTCAGGGGAAAATGGTGATTCTTCTGAATATCGATGAGCTTTTGAACTTAAAAGAAATGCCAGACGTTGATGCAATAAAAAATATGATTCATGACTAGGCGCTTATTAAGTGGTACCTAGGTCATAATCTCACAAATAAAAATATTAATGATTACAAAGATAAGGCCGATTAAATCTTAAATGAACTCTTAAGTGATCGATTGAAGTGATCCAGAAGGTACAGGGAGTTCAGCGGATGATCAGGTATTGAGGGGATGGTAATGGAAAGTTTCAAAGACAAGGGCGATTCATCTAATCGCGCTTCCTCGGGTAAATCTCTGAATTTGGTGTCAGCAGCCAGACTGTTTGATGGGCGTCCATGTTTGAAACTGGCTAACCAGGCCTCTTAAGGAGAAGAAAATGAATTGGGTGAAGGCGAGTCTAAACAGACAACTGATCGCTATCATGGCTGTGACCATGTTTGTATTAGGGATTCTGGTTTTGGGTGCTGAGGAATATCTGGTTTCTCAATCCGAGCACTACAGTGAAGAAGTTAGGGACATGTTCCATGAAGCAGAGCGCGCAGCGCGCCTGCAGAAAGAGTTCAAAACTCAAGTTCAGGAATGGAAGAACGTTCTGATTCGTGGCTTCAAGGAATCAGATCGTGAAAAATATTGGGATAAGTTCCAGCAACAAGAACAAGCCGTTCGCAAGTTGTTAGATGAGATTAAAGAGCACGATAAGCACGGTCGCTTTACTCGAGTTCTAGACAAGTTTGAATCTGCCCATATGAATATGGGTACGGCATATCGCTCCGGCTACAGAGCCTATGTATCTTCGGGGTTCTCTGCTAATTCCGGTGATAACGCGGTACGTGGTATTGATAGAGAGGCAGGTGAATTGATCTCTGAATTGGTTCGCTTGTCGGATGAGGCCGTGGATGCCCTGATCACTGAACAAGAAGAAGTAATGGCCCAAGCAGAATTGGTCTCTTTTACTTTGATTCTGATATTCATGGTTATTCTTTCGCTAGTAATTGTCTGGTTGTTACAGCGTGTGATGGTTCAACCACTTTCTGAATTGGCAGTTGACGTTAATAAGTACGGTGACGGTGAAGATATTGATTTTACTAGCGATCGTGAAGATGAACTGGGTCTGTTAAGTAAAACCCTTAGCGGTATGAAAGCCAATCGTGAGATTCGTGCCAAGGCAGAACGCGAGCAGGCCAAAGAGAATACCGGTATCAAATTGGCACTGGATAAGTGTCAGGCGAACGTGATGTATGCCAATACGGATCTGGTTATTACCTATGTAAATGATTCAGTTATTAATATGCTACGTGAACGAGAAGTAGCATTACGAAGTGTGTTACCTAGTTTTAGTGTAGATAAGTTAGTTGGTACTTGTGTTGACGATTTCCATAAAAACCCAGCACATCAGCGTGGCATGTTGGAACGTCTTACATCTCCATATGAAACCAAGTTAAAACTAGCTGGTTTAACCTTCGAGCTTATTGCTACTCCAGTAGTGGATGAAGGTGGTAACCGTCTAGGTACTGTGGTTGAGTGGAATGATGTTACTGAAGTCTTGGCGGCAGAAGAAAAAGCTTTGGCGGTAGCTCAAGAGAATGCCGGTATTAAGATGGCACTGGATAAGTGTCAGGCGAACGTGATGTTTGCCAATACCGATCTTGTGATTACTTATACCAATGATTCTGTTATAGCTATGCTGAGTGAGCGTGAAGCGCAGATTCGCACTATCCTTCCAGGCTTTAGTGTGGCTGGATTGGTTGGTACCTGTGTGGATGACTTCCACAAGAATCCAGCCCATCAGCGTGGTATGTTGGCCGATCTTAAAGAACCCTATAACACTCGTTTGAAATTGGCAGGCTTGACCTTTGATTTGATTGCTTCTCCAGTAATCGATAGCGATGGCACTCGTTTAGGTACGGTTGTTGAGTGGAATGACATTACCGAAGAACTGGCTAAACGTGAAGAAGAGCTACGAATCTCTAATGCAAATCTACGAGTTAAACAAGCGCTGGATTCAGTAACCGCTAATACCATGCTAGCAGATGCAGATGGCAATATTGTCTATGCTAACTCTGCAGTGTTGTCGATGCTGCGTGTCGCTGAGTCTGATATTCGTAAGGCGTTACCTAACTTTGGTGCTGATAAGGTGATTGGCAGTAACTTCGATATATTCCACAAGAACCCGTCTCATCAGCGTAATCTGTTGGCTGATCTTAAATCTACATATCGCACTCAGATTGAAGTGGCTGGTCGTACCTTTGCCTTGATTGCAAATCCGATATCCAGCGATGACGGTACTCGTATTGGTACGGTAGTAGAGTGGAATGACCGTACTGAAGAAGTTAAAGCCGAGCGTGAGATTGGTAATCTAATCAATGGCGCTTCTAAAGGTGATCTAAGTGTTCGTGTTACTACGGAAGGTAAAGAAGGTTTCTTCCGCATCATCAGTGATGGTTTGAATGAGTTGGTATCGATTGCTGAAGGCGTGATCAATGACGCGGCTCGTGTATTGGATGCCATGTCTCACGGTAACTTGACTGAGACCATTGAGACCGACTATGAAGGTATCTTTGATAAGTTGAAGAGCGATGCTAACCAAACCACTGAGAAGCTCTCTGAAATTATTGGTCAGATTCGCCAGTCTTCGGTGAACGTGTCCTCTGCGGCCGATGAGATTGCGCAAGGTAATGCTGATTTGAGTCAGCGAACCGAAGAACAAGCATCTTCATTGGAAGAAACTGCTTCCAGCATGGAAGAAATGACCAGTGCGGTTAAACAATCGGCTGATAATGCGGTTGAGGCGAATCGTCTGGCGGACGAAGCGAAAATCAAAGCACAGGAAGGCGGTGAAGTTGTTAGTAATGCCGTTAGTGCTATGGAAGAGATCAATGTTGCGAGTAAGAAGATCTCAGACATTATTGGTGTGATTGATGAGATCGCATTCCAGACTAACCTACTTGCATTGAACGCTGCGGTTGAAGCGGCAAGAGCGGGTGAGCAAGGTCGAGGCTTTGCGGTTGTAGCGGGTGAAGTACGTAATCTAGCGCAACGTTCGGCTGGTGCGGCGAAAGAGATTAAAGATCTGATTCGCGATAGCGTGACGAAAGTTGAAGATGGTACCGCTCTGGTGAATGAGTCTGGTAATACACTATCTGAGATTGTGAGTGCGGTTGAGCGCGTTACATCTATGGTGGCTGATATCTCGAATGCGGCTCAGGAACAAACCTCTGGTATTGACCAGGTGAATACTGCAGTGAGCCAGATGGATGAGATGACGCAGCAGAATGCGGCGCTAGTAGAAGAAGCATCCGCTGCTGCTGAGGCTATGGCAGAGCAATCACGTAAGATGTCGAATTTGGTTGGATTCTTTAATCTAGCTGAAGAAGGACGTTCATCAGCACCGATTGTTTCACCAGTTGCTACTCCAGCGCCGATGGCAGCACCTGTTACGCCTCCGTCCTCTGGAACGCCGGGTGGTATTGATGTTTCAGCATCGGATGATGAGTGGGATGAGTTTTAAAATCCACTAACTAACGAAGAGGCCTTCATTTGAGGGCCTTTTTTTTCTGTAAGATAAAATGCGTTTATAAACTTGGTTTAGTTTGAAGGGTGAAGTTGTGAGTCATAAATCCCGTGAATTCCCAATGACAGATAGTAACTTTCTTCATATTAAGGAAGTTGCGTACCAAAGGACTGGTATTGTGCTTGGTGATCATAAGCGAGAAATGGTCTATAGCCGACTTGCTCGTAGATGCCGGGCATTAGGTGTAGATAACTTCGACCAGTACATTCATATTCTAGAATCCGATAACAGTGATGAGCTCAGTCATTTTGTAAATAGTATCACAACGAATCTAACCTCGTTCTTCCGTGAAAGTCATCATTTTGACTTTATGTTGGAGACGGTATTGCCTGAGGTGTTTGAGGCCAATACTGATACCAAACGTGTTCGCATATGGTCTGCGGGTTGTTCAACAGGTGAAGAACCCTATTCATTAGCGATTACTCTGTATAAATTTTTGAAGAAAAATGTCGTGCGATACAAAGGTTGGGATGTGAAAGTCTTGGCAACTGATCTTGACTCTAATGTACTTGCACACGGTAAGCGAGGGATGTATCACCTATCAGGTGCAGACGGTTTGAGTGATGAGGACCGCCGAGAATATTTTGATGAGCTCGATCAAGCCAATGGGCATAAATTAATAGCAAAAGACAAAATTCGAAGCCTGATTACATTTAACCGTCTAAACTTATTACATAAGTGGCCTATGAAGGGTAAGTTTGATGTTATCTTTTGCCGAAATGTAGTGATCTATTTCGACAAGGATACGCAAAAGGTTTTGTTTGATCGTTACGCTAACCTTTTAAAAGAGCCTGGGTATTTAATGATTGGTCATTCTGAGAATTTACATAGAGTGACTGACAGGTTTAAAGCCCTTGGTGGCACTCGATATAAAAAAATCAGCTAAGGGGCTTTAATGCTGAGTAGTCGTAAAAACAGGCCAGAAATGCCGCTTGCTTACCCAGGTTTTGATCATATCAAGCGCTTTTGGGATCCCAAACACTCTAATTATGTCGCCAAGATTTTGCCGGGTGAATTCTACATTTCGGGGAATGGCGAAATTATCTCCACTGTATTAGGTTCATGTGTATCAGCTTGTGTAAGAGATCCTGTATTAGGCATCGGAGGGATGAATCATTTCATGTTGCCTCAACATGGTGGTCATTCAAGTGTGGAATGGGAAGGTGCCCAAGTAAGCAGTGAAACGCGTTATGGTAACTGGGCAATGGAATACTTGATTAACGAATTGCTTAAAGCTGGTGCTGTTCGTAATCGGTTGGAAGTAAAAGTGTTTGGTGGTGGTCAGGTTCTGGCTAATATGACAGATGTTGGGGCCAGGAATATACATTTCGTTGAAAGTTATCTGTCGAATGAGGGTATGACCATTAGTGCAAAAGATCTTGGTGGAATATTTCCAAGAAAGGTTTTTTATTTTCCAGATACGGGTAAAGTATTAGTTAAACGAATCAAAACAGTATCCAACGATACGATTGTTTCGAGAGAGCGTGATTACATGCGTCGTATTGATAAAGATATTGGTGATACCTCGTCAGACAGTATTGAACTGTTTGATTAAGTGACGCAGATTAAGCTAATTTGACTAAGATACATTAATTAGTCGATTACCATTTGCTGATTAAAGGTTACAACGGAATGCAGAAGATTAGGGTTTTGATTGTTGATGACTCTCCCACGGTTAGGAGCGTACTTCAGCAAGTTTTATCTTCAGATCCTGAAATTGAAGTGGTCGGTTCTGCAGAAGACCCATTGATTGCCAGGGATGAAATTAAACGATTGAATCCTGATGTATTGACGCTGGATGTTGAAATGCCTCGAATGGATGGCATTTCTTTTCTTAAAAACCTAATGAGATTAAGACCAATGCCTGTGGTAATGGTATCTACGCTGACTGAACAGGGGGCACCATTGACGCTTGAGGCATTGGATATCGGTGCTGTTGATTACGTAGCGAAGCCTAAGGTTGCTGAAAACCTAAGTCTGTCGGATTATGTTGAGGAGCTATGTAGCAAGGTAAAAGTAGCTGCAAAGGCTCGTGTAAGAGCTTATCAGCCGGATGCTACAAGCCAGAAAGCGTCAGCATTGGTGATGCCTGATCATATCAGCAGTAAGCTAGATCTTTCTCGTATTATCGGGATAGGCGCTTCTACCGGGGGAACTGAGGCGCTTAAAGAGGTATTGGTGAAAATGCCAAAAAACTGCCCGCCAATTATTATCAGTCAGCATATTCCTGCAGGATTCAGTAAATCGTTCTCTCAAAGATGTGATGCTTGCTGTGAGATAAAAGTTAAAGAGGCAGAAGAGGGCGATAAGCTTCAGCCAGGACTGGCTTTGGTTGCACCTGGTGACAGGCATTTATTGGTTAAACGAGCTGGCTCGGACTTCTTTGTCACCCTTGATGATGGCGAGAAGGTAAACCGACATAAGCCCTCAGTAGAGGTAATGTTTGATTCTCTTAATGTGGTATCTAAAGGCCATTGTTCTGCGATCATGCTGACGGGTATGGGGGCTGATGGGGCAAAGGCTATGGTTCGTTTGAAGAAAAATGGTGCCAGAACATTAGCGCAGGATGAGGCGACTTCTGTGGTCTGGGGAATGCCAGGAACAGCCGTTAAGTTGGGCGCAGTTGATCGGCAAGTCGCCTTGCAGCATATGACGCAAGCTATCTTGAAATCCTGTCTGAAATAATTTATTTAGTTATTTTGATAAAACAATGATTTTGTTGGCTAAAATGGTTGGATAACGGCAATTATTAGCTATTATGTAGTAAGTCACCTCTTAGAAGAGGTGAGAATGGAATCTATATAAATCAGAAATGAGGTTATCTATGGCTATTGTTTCGTCGCTTGATGCTGGTACTGGTGAACTAACAATAAAAGTTAAAGGGCGTTTTGATTTCAGTGCTCATCAGGAATTTCGCGATGCCTATGAAAAGGTGGACAGTGTACCTGGCTTATATCTAGTTGATATGGCTGAAACCACTTATCTTGATAGTTCTGCACTGGGTATGTTGCTGCTTCTAAGAGATCATGCCGGTGGTGATTCTGCTCAGATCAAAATTGCAAACTGTAACAGCGACGTTAAGAAAATTCTGACTATTTCAAACTTTGAGCAATTGTTTGATATCGACTGATAAATTTCTTATCTGTTTTTATTCTCAATGAAATGAGAGGTCAGCGGTTATGGAAGATGATTCTGGCTCGCTAAAAATACTCATTGCGGATGATAACGAAACAGACCGCATGATCCTTCAAGCGATTGTAAAGAAACAGGGTCATGCAGTTGTGACAGCCAGCGATGGTCTAGAGGCTGTTGAACGTTTTATTGAAGATCAACCTGA
>Ga0255751_10004422_pt1 | contig 12722 bp, 18 predicted proteins | sample 071ome_20_FD_179951 | JGI IMG/M metagenome (GOLD analysis project Ga0255751, IMG submission 179951) | Coastal salt marsh microbial communities from the Groves Creek Marsh, Skidaway Island, Georgia - 071412BT metaG (version 2) | ecosystem: Environmental > Aquatic > Marine > Intertidal zone >...
CCTTTTTAGCCTTGTATGCGGCCACTGCTTTGGCTGCTTTTTGGAAAGCATCCTCGTCAGGTAGTTCGTATGCCAACTCTTTCTTGGCTTCCGTAACAAAATCCCGAACTTCGAGGGAGTCACGACCCTCTTGTGCCATGGACATAGCCCGATTTTTGATGGCTTCCAGGGCTTCTACTCGTTTTTGGCGCGTACCTGCGTCCATTTCCTGGTTCTTTACACTATTCTCTAAATATAACGCCTGTATTTCTTGGATTTCTCAAGAATAGAATGTCATCAGGCAAATAAACGGCTATAAGGGCTATGAATTCCTATCCGCAGGGATCTAATCAGCAAAAACCAGAAGATAACAACGGTTTATTTACCGCTCTGGCTGGTATTGGTCTTGCTGGCTTAGGAATCATTGGCGGAAAACGTTTAGCGAACAGATATCGAACAGAACCGGTCACTGTCAAAGTAGATCCCGGCGCAACCGCTGGTGTAAGGCGGGCAAGTACTGCAGATATTCCAAGAATCCCTGCCGAAGTTAAGCGCCAACAAGATGTTCAGGCGTTTTACCAAGAAGCACGGCAACCCAGCGGAAGAGGTGTTGTTGTAAAGGACTTAAATCAACAAGCAGGAGAGGAAAGTACCTCCTCTTCTTTGTTATCAAAGATTAAATCCTTACAGGGTCCGGCTCTCCCTGAAAAACCGGGCGAATACGTTCCAAAAGGAACAGCTGAGCCCACAGCCAGGGATCTTTATCCGTCTAAATACGAATATCCGGCTGTAAGTAAAGAGGCACAAGAAGCGCGTAGACAACAGGCAACTCAAAGTTTTCTACAGGCAGAGCTACAGCGGAGCACTCCGTACCAAGCAAGCCTCCCTGGGATCAACCCAGATTTAATGGCCATCCGCAGTAAAGATACGGGTGACTTGACTGGTGTTCTTCAGCCTGAAGCGCCTTCACGTCCTTTATCTGCTGCTCCTGATCAGCTTTCTATTGACTTTGGTCCGCGTAGCTACCTCGAAAAGCAAGGTTTTGTTCCTGCTAACACGATGGTGGACCAGCAGGATGCTCGTCTTGGTTTACAGGTTGATCAATCCGTCGCGGCAGTCAACTCAGCCGAGGACCAAGCCACTGGTCGTGTGATGCACCGGCTTCAGGCCAATGAAGATCTAGACATCGGTGCTGTCAATGCTGCCAAAGAGCAAGTTGAAGCTCAGCTGGCGGAAACTGTTGCGCAAAACCCCGAGATCGCAGGGGCCGTCAGGCTTGATGCCGCCGCAAACGAAGTCGCCCGCAGCCTGCCCGATGGTTTACCCGTGGATCAGGCAGAAAAAATCACTCGCCTGCCTCAGGCTGGACCCGCTTCTACTTCTGCTGCTGACGTTGATCGCTATGTCGCCAGCTTCTCTGATGAATCCCCGACCGTAAGGCTGGAAGAACCTGCAGGTACTTCTTTCCTCAAGGATTACCAACGGGAACGCGGCCTTTCTCGCCTACAAGAGATTCAAGCCCGGGCATCCTTGGACCCCAGAACTGCAAAGACTGGAATTCCTGCCGGTCCAGAAGGCACTCGCGTACGGCAAGCACTTGACCTTTATGCCTCCACTGGTGATCCGGCTGTTCTCTCCCTTTTGGACGAAGCAGCTTCTCTGCCTTTGACGGTTAGCCCCGAAGGTGCTCAATCGATTGTCCCTGGAAAAGCAGGGGTTGTCAGGACTGGAGAATTGTATAAGCCTTTCGCCAAGCAGGAGATGGGCGTGCGTTATGAGCCTGGCACCAAAACCGTGTATGAACCGGGCTACACCGCGCCGATCAATGAGGCAGAACGCCAATTCCAAATTTCGGAAGAAGCAAAACTCCGTGATTTCCCTGATAAGTATCGGGTCCAACGGATGGAAGAAGGTTCCCGCCTTTTCTTCCAGCAAGATCCTGGCACCGGTAAGCCCATTCCTGAAACCATTGAGTTTCGCCAGGAGCGGCCATCCGTAGACATCGGAACCCGTGGCGGCGGCGGACGCAATATCGCTGAGTTCTCTGCTGGTGCCCGCGAAGATGAACCTGTACGCACTGTGCGCAGCGGTGGCCGCAACGTTCGGATGCGTGATTATGACGTCGAGAGCTTAGGCGGTGAGCCTGCGCAAAGTTTCCAGCCTGACCGCAGCCAAACTGGACGGGAGATCGACATCTACGGGATTCGCCCTTCGGCAGAAGCACCCGCAGATCCTGAAGTCCGTCCCAGCAAGCCTGGAGCCAGCCGCACGCCTTTGACTCAGGAACCAACAGAAGCAGGCCGTCGTAGTATTGATGCATCTCAAAAGATCAAGCAAATCCAGGCAAGTAATCCGCCTGAGAAAGCCCAGCTTTTAATCAACGATTTTCTTAAGTCTTTGAAGGGTAATTGACAATGGCCAAGAAGAAAAAAGATTGGATTCAAAAGGCTGACATCAAGGAAGGTGCCTTTACTGCAAAAGCCAAAAAACGTGGCATTACATCTGCACAGCTCCAGGAGAATGTCCTGGCTAACCCGGATGAATACGACGAAAAAACAGTGAAGCAAGCCAACCTTCGTAAGACGTTGGTAGGATTGAAAAAGAAGAAAAAAGAAAAGAAGTAAATGAAGGACCATCGCCTTGATCTGGGCCGTTATATCCGCAATCCTTTCGATCGTTCAGGCGACATCAAAAAGCGCCTGGACTTCGACGATTTGTTTCGGTCCAAGGCAACCAGCGGTGATTACCCCTGGAACCCATCAAGGTTTACTTCACAGGACTTGTTGAAGCGGTCCCAAACGCGAAAGACAAAACTGAACCCAGACCTAAACTTTGTAGGGAACTCTCCGTTCTTTGATAACAACGAAGATGTTTCATCTGGATATGAACTATTCGAAGGTCTTGGACGTTTTAATCGTCCTATGGATTATGACTTTAATGAAGGCCGGGCCAAAACTGCACAGCGTCCTCAGGACCAGCCTGATTTCAATCCAATGTGGGTTGAAGCGTACGAACTAAGCCCGACCGTTAAGCCTGGGCAGTCGGCAAGTAATCCCATGCCCAGGATGCGGAATCCTGATCCCAATGGATTCCTGATGGCGGCAGCAGAAGGTCGTGTTGAAGCCGAGTCGGAAGACAAGCGTTCCGTTGCTCAGCTACTCGAAGAAAATGGCGATATTCCTGTAGCTAAAGAAAAGAAGGAAGAAAAGGAAGGCGCTGAGCTTGTCGAGGAAGAGAAAGAAACTAACTGAGATAAAATAGATTTAACGAGGGAAGAAAATGCTTAAATTAGCTAATGTGCTGTTAAGAAAACCAGAGCTTTTAAAGCGTGCTGGTCGGATGGCAGCAACTTCTCCGGGGATGTTCAAAAACCCTTCTGCTGTTAAAGGCGCTGCCACGGCAATGGAAGAAGGGGGAAGAGAGCTTCTGAAGGGTTCTCTACCTGGCGCTGTAGCCACGGCAGGTTTTACCACCATGACCACAGGGAATCCCATTGCGGGTCTCGTGGTCGGGACAGCTGACCTTGGTGCGAGCTTCGGTTTATCTCGAGCGTTGGCCGGAAGAACGGGCAGCGTCCTTGGTTTCCCCTTATCGGGAAAACATTATTACCGTGTGCGTGGTGATTTAAAGACAGCAAAAGGTACTCCACGCACCCGGATAGATATTACAGATCCTTCACAAGTTAGTCTTGCATATGAGCAAAGCCTGCCTCAGACGCTGGCCCAGCTCGCTGGAAGCGCAGGTGCCGTGGTGGCGTTGGAGCCACAGTTCATGCCGCAGGCATACAACGAAAGCCAGGCTGTCACCCAACAGCAGCAGTTGGCGCAAATGAAATATCTAAACAACATGAACATGCCTAATACGGCGGACGGGACGCTGTACCAAATCCAGGGTATTCCTCAACGCCGCGAACAGGAATCCATGGTTCCAATGTCGGGGATGTATCGATGAGTATCGTTCAAGGTTTAAAAACAGGCTTTAGAAAAGCCGAAGACGTAATGACGCGTAGGCAAGACTACCGTCATAGTGTTTTGGATCCTAGATTCTTTAAAGATGTTACAAAAGGATTAAAAATAGAAGATCCTGTGACAGGCAAAAAACACGTTGCTGTTGAGCCTGTTAAAAACCCTGCAGAATTTGCAGGTGCCTATGCGGCTCGTCTTATGACAGACGTAGGTACTGATGGCACACGTCAGTTTTACTGGCGTTACAACCATCCCTTAGCGATTGCAGAAAAAGTAGTTGAACAAGCTGTTCCTCAGCTCGCTGACATCAAGAGTCCTGCTAAACGTGGAGCATTGACAGGAGCAGTTGGAGGTGTGACGGCAGCGTCTTTAGGTACCTTTGATGTCACCAACCCCGGTGAACTCTTCCGTCCCAAGGGCTATGCTCAGAGCTATGCAGAAAAAGGTTCAGAAGATCGTCGCCAAACAGCAGAGCCTGGAATGGAGTTGTTTGACCGGTTATTCTTAGGCCGCCGTGGGCGTCCCCTTAAATATGCAACAGCGAAAGAAGAGCTACCAAGTTTAACGCCTGAGCGTTATTCAAAAGCGTTGCGTAGCCAGTATCAAGATCGTGGCCTGTTGGGCTTAGGCTTAATAAAAACGACTGATGAGAATCTTCAAGGCGAACCTGAAGTTAAAATCGCAGGTTTCCCAATTGGTCTACAGGCAGTAGGAGCTGCAGCAGGCGGGGCAACCGCTTTGCGCCAGGGTTTAAGCCGTGGACTTAAAACGCGTGTTGCTGCTCCTGTAGCTCTTGCAGGTGCCATCGGCGGAGCCGCTGCTGGCAAGCTGGTCAACTTAGGTATTGCTAGCGCAAAGAACAATCCTGAAAATCTGCCTTCTACTCTTGAGTATTGAGGCTGATAAAATTAAGTTAACAAGGCAACCTATCGAGTGGAATGAATACTTTTATTTCCTATCCAGATGGCGGGGTAAGTGCACCCCCTACTGGTAGGTATCCAATTCAATTAGCTAATCCTTTAGGAAGTGCTGCCAATCCTGAGGTTATTTTTCCTAGAGCGGTAAGCGGCTCTAAAGGGTTTGACTTTTCAAAGCTGTTAGGCAGAGGCAAGGCAGTAGCAAAGGCCGCCCCTGGGGTTGTTGGTCGTTATGCCCCTCTCTTAGGAGGCGCTCTTGAGTTGGCCCAGGGAGATGTCCCTGGTGCTATTGGCGTTACTGCGGGTGGTTATTTAGGTGGTGCATTAGGCACCGCAATTATGCCCGGTGTAGGTACCGTGATTGGAGCAGGCCTTGGCTCCATGGTTGGCGGTGGCCTTGCTGATGCTGTTTCCAGTACTGCAGGTGGTTTGCTTCCTGATCTAGAGATTCTTGGAGTTCCCTTAGGTGAACGGGCTAAGCGTCGTAAAGAAAGTGAGTATGCCCGGGGTGAAATGAAGAAAGACCTTGAGTTGCAACAGCAGCTTCAAGGCCAATACTTAAATAAAACCCTTGCACCTTTCCTCGATTCTCAGCGCCGTGCACAGGTCACTGCTCAGCAATCGCTGTTGAACACGCAAGGAGCTATTTACCAGAAGCTTGCACGTCAGGCTGGTAACTACCAGCTGGCTGGTCAGGGCATTGAATCCAACACCCGCTTAGCGGAAGCTTCTCTGACCCAGAATCCTTACGCTGGTTCTGTTATCCAAGCACCTAACATTACTTTCGGGAGGGGTTGATCATGGCGTATAGTTTTGCTGAGCGTAGGCAACACGGTTTAGGTAAAGGTCAGAACGTTCCTTTGATCTATGGTCCTCCCGTACCAGGTACTGACCTGGGCAATGCAGGCGCTATCAATGCCGACATTAAGACCGGAGACCTTGGCGTAAATCCTGTCAGTATTCCCGGCTATACCTTTCCCGGAAATTACAACGCGGCTCTCGACGCATTTAATACGAACTTTGGTGCACAAACTTCTGCTCCTGCGGCCACCGGTAAAGACGCCGATATTATTACTGCAGAAGCCGTAGCCAGAGCTTTAGATCCAGAAGAACGCAGGAAGCTTCTTCAGGAGCTGCGTGAAGGGCGTCGCGAGGATATGCGCTATGCCCAAGAGCTGGGCAAAGAGTCTGCAAAAGAAGCATTCAAGTACGAAATGCTTGGCCGCATACCTGATACCATTGGCGCCGCACTTTCTGGTCAAGGCCAATTAATGCGTGAAGGTTCCAGGGACATTGCAAACATCATGATGCGGGGTATGGACAGCATTCCTGAACCCCGTGCTGCAGCCAATAATTACCAGCGCCCTACGTTTAAATATTTCAAATAGGTTGCAGTAAACTATAGACATGAGCTTCTTTAACCTCGACCCCAACTTAAAACTAAACTCCAGCTTCGCGCCACAGGGTCTTCTTGAGTCTTCTCTTGGCAAATTTTCAGGTGGCTGGGGAGTAGATAAAAGCGGGTTGGGCGAGGGGATGAAAAGTGGTATTGACAAAGCTAAAGGTGGTGGAGGTATGGATCCGTTTAGTATTGGCCTAGGTGTTGCTAACTTAGGGGCAAATATCTTCGGTGGTATGGCCCAGCGTGCAACGCAGGCCAATATCGCCAATGCCCGTATGGCGGCTTCTGCAGATGCGTTGAAAAACCGCATCATGGAAGGCCGCAACATGGCCAAGTTCCAAGAAGCGGGCGCTATTGGACAACGGGTCTTTGGGGAAACTGCCGCAGATTTAGACCTTGGCCGCCAAATGCAGGCAGCTAAGTTTCAAGCGGGTCCCCTCGCTGAGATGCAACTTGCTGGAAACATGGCTGAACGCCGCGCTATTCTTGGCTTGGAAGGCTCAGAAGAAGCAAAGGCACTCCGCCGTCGGGCAAACAAGCAACGCCTGAAAGAAAGTCTTGCTCAACAGCAAGGGCAGATGGCTGGTATGTTCGGACGTATTGCTCCGGTCGATGTCGAAACTTTGTTTGTATAAGGAGTAAATCATGGGCGGCGGTAGAAGCGTAACTTATCAGTCACCGAACATCCCAAAGGATGACTCCTTTGAGAAGTATCTGCAGTACCAACAAGGCAGAGAGCAAGCTGCCGAAGAACGTGCTCGGCGCGAAAAAGCTGAAGCAGCAGCTGCCGCAGAAGCCCGTAAAGAAGCTGCGCGTTCTGGCTTTGGTGGCCTGAAGACTGGTCTTGAATCCCAGCTGCGTCAAGGCTTAATCAGCTACAACGACGCAACCAGTCAGCTCCGCGATTACCGCGCCAAGTACGACCTGGCACCGGACGAGCAGTCTGTCGCTGACTTCACCAAGATCTACACCCAGGAATTACTCCCTGGCCGCCGTGAGACCGGCACCAAGGCAGCCTACGAAGAGATCCTTGGACGGGCTGCAACCGAAGAGGAGCTTTCTAAAGCGAAAGAGCGTTTTGGCACCGGTTATTACAGCGACGTCAAAGACCTGAAGGACTCCCTGCTAAAAGGTCAGGAGTACCAGAAGAAGTTCAACAAGAGCTACCTGGAGAACTACTACGACACGCAGTTTGGCCAACAAACGCTTGATGATAAAGGCGAGCGTACCGGAAAGCGTACGTTCCAATTCGACAAGAGCTTGCTGCCCCAGTACGGCGGTGATCTTGAAGGCCGCACCAGCATTAAGACTCCTGATTTCAAGGATCAGTTTGTTGGAACCCCTGCAGAAATTCAAGAACAACTGCAGAATGTTCGTGACACCCGTCAGTATCTGTACAGTGCTGGTTTAACCAACCTCCAGGGTGAAATCAACAAGGAGAACCAGAAACTGAAGAACGAAGGCCAGCAGAAACTGCAGAAGATCAAAGAAGAGGGTGGCCTCTATCGTTCCCTTGTCGGAACGTTTAGCTTCTAAAGATTCACTTGTTATAATTAATCTAGTTCCGTAATTAATAAGGAAATGACTTCGTCGACCCCCACTGGACAAAGCGCGTCCGACGACTACTTTGATATTCAAAAGTTCGAAGATCTTTTGTCCCGCCTGGAATCCTCTAAGGGTCGCCAGCAGCGTCAGAAGTCTCTCGAAGGCCGCCGTGACATCTTTGCCACCGGTCTGGCTGGCATGATGGGCAATTTCTGATAATTTCCTCTAGGATTTTGTAAGCCATGACTAGCAGCGTACCCGCAGGACAAACCGACGTCGATGATTGGTTTGATCTAGATAAGTACAAGCAAGCTGCTGGCGTGGCTTACGAATTTTCCAAGAAGAAAATGGAGAGTGCCGGTGAGCAAGAACGAGAAACCATCGGTAGGGGCGCAACCGAAAGCCGCGAATCCGCAGCGCAACAGCAGCGATTCCGTCAAGAAGACGAAAAGCGGGACTACGAACAGGCCCAACGAGCTTATCGATATTGAGTTATTCGACACTTGGGTCGATAACTTAGACGCCGCCACGCAGGAATCCTTCTGTGCTTTTTGCTCTGATAACTACTCAGTTATCGAGATCTATTTGTATGCCCGATTTCTGGGGTACAAAGGCAGTATTCACCCGTGTGATCTCTGGGTGAAAGCCAATTACAAGAAGCCTGATCACCGTAAAAAACTCCTGTACGAAATCGACGAGATGCAGGAGGACATCCGTAAGCTGCGCGAAGACGTAGAAAACGGTGCTGTCAAACGCGATGCAGGCGTTGCTCGTGTTGCTTCCATGCAGAAAGAACTCCGTGGCCATATTGACCAGGTGGAGAAGTTCACGAGTACCCGTGACCGGAAAGGCTTGTTGATGGCTGGCGCTGATCGTGCCATCCGTGAATTGATGTTTATTTTCAAGGATGACCCCATCGAGATTCCCTTGGAAGAAGCAACGATGAGTGTGTGGGCCAGGATGCAACTAGAAGAGTAGTTGCACTAAAATAGGTTCATACGTAGAGCACTATATGTGCGCCTAGGAATTAACAATGGCGAAAAAGAAAATGCCACCCCAACTTCTTGAGTACTTCAAGAAGAAAGAAGCGAAGAAAGAAGACGGCAGTGAGATGTCGGACAAGGAGAAGCGTAAAGCTGCCTTAGACAAAGCACGTAAATATAAAGAACAGAAGAAAGACAAAAAGGAAGAAAAGTAAGATAGCATTCAGTTAGTGACTGTTTGTTGTCGTGCCTAGTTATACGCACCTTGCATACCGTAGAAACGCAAAGGCTGCGGCACGGCGTCAACAGATTAAGAAGCCAAAGAACGCGGAACTTCTAAAGAAAGCCCGTGAAGACTTTGGCTTTTTCTGTGAGTACGTTGCAGATAAACCCCCAGCTGAACACCACAAGCACTGGCACCGGCACTTCGTTACTGAAGAAGACAGTTCCTGTTTAATCAAGATTGCTGGACCGAATGTTGACCTCCTGGCACCACGGGGTTCTGCCAAGTCAACGGTCCTTGGTCTATTGACGGCATGGGCGATTGGGATCCACACCCACGCCAAGATGCCACTGCAGATTCTGTACTTGTCCTACACCGTGGACATTGCACGATCCAAGTCTGCAACCATCAAGCGGATCATTGAAAGCAAACGGTACCAAGAGGTTTTCCCTTCTGTTCGTCTGCTGAAGAACGTCACCAGTAACGAATACTGGTCTATCGACCACAAGTTTGCAGGCATCGACACCACTGGTGAAGAACAATTTACTCTCTGTGCTGCAGGCTTGAAAGGTTCGGTGACCTCCAAGCGTTCTCACCTGGTGATGATTGATGACGCCATCAAATCAGCCGCTGACATCGCCAACCCTGACATCCGGAAACAGATGCAGGAAAACTGGAACGCCGTTATCGCACCAACGATGTTTGAAGGTGCACGGGCTATCTGCCTAGGTACGCGCTTCCGCCATGACGACATTCACTCCACAACGTTCAATGAACAGAACAACTGGAGTCAGATTGTGCTGTCTGCGATCTTGAATAATCCTTCAACAGGGGAAGAGGAATCGTATTGGCCAGAGATGTGGTCACTGGATTACCTGAAGGAAAAGAAAAGACAGGCACCGATTGCCTTCTCTTTCCAGTACATGAACCAGGTCGTCAGGCAGAACGAACTGTCGTTGGCACCAGAACTGATTGTGAAGGCAGAGATTGCAACGGAGTTTGACACGTTAGGCGTCGGGGTTGACCTCTCTGCTGGTACCAAGGAAAAGAACGACTACACCGTCATGATTCTTGGAGGCCGCATTGGGGATCGCATCCATATCATTGACTATCGCCGCATTCGAGTGATGGGCAACCTGGAGAAACTAGACGCCCTCAAGGAACTGCTAAATGATTGGTCAATTATCGGGATTGACGAAAACAAGAACTACTACCCGACCTACTCAACGTGTGATGTCTGGTCAGAAGCAGTCCAGTACCAGGCTTCTCTAGAGGCTGATTTCAAGCGTGTTTGTCTGAATAACGAAGGTCTCTACAACTTGATTTGGCATCCCGTGAAAGGTTTCCGTGCAGACAAGTTGGCACGTTTCCGTGGAATCATGGGCATGTTTGAAGACCGGAAGATTATCTTCAACCGCTACCGGAACTTCACAAATCTCTTCGAGGAACTCACGAACTTCGGCGTAAGTAGTCATGACGACTGTGTGGATGCGTTGGTGTGGCTTGTTAACGGTCTAGCGCGGAAAGGGCAGCTGCACCTCGATTACTGACCGTAGAATTAAAAAAACGATACGTTCAGTGGGACCCGAATATATCGCTGCGTTTGCAACCCTTGTGGTGTCCTCCTTTACTGGTGGGGGCTGGGTTGCAAGCAAGATTATCGACCGCCAGAAGGAACGTATTCAGCAGTCATTCGACTACATCAGTTCACAAAAACAACGAATCGACATGTTGGAAGATCAAGTTAATCGCATGCCGTTGGACTATGTGCTGAAGGCCGATTTCCTCAGAGAAATCCAGGACATGCACGATAATTTTCGACAAATTAACAATAAGCTTGATAAGCTTATGGAAAAGATTTTTGAGAAATGAGTTACATACTCGAAATCGAAGAAGACCAAAACGGCGATCAGTTTGTAACCTTCCCTGATGAAATCATGGAAGAACTGGGTTGGGTTGAGGGCGATATCCTTGAGTGGAACATGAAAGGTGACGGGATTGTTCTGACCAAACTCAACAATCCAGCCGGATACGAAGTTATAGAAGAGTAAAATAAAAAGATCGAGCGAATAGATCATGTATTACGGCGGTGAGGTAAACGTCCCCGGTGCTCCAGGGAATCTTGGCAACATGGCCGGTGGTCCTAGTTTTGATATTCGCCGTGGCGCTGGTGCGCTTGGTGGCCGTTCTGGTGAACAGCTGCGGCGTCTTTATGAAGGCGGTACGCAACAGAATGAGAAGTTAAATGAAGAGCTTCGTCAGCGTGGGATTATGCCCGGCGGTCCTCAGCTTCCCTTAGCAGGCATCCCTGGATCTAGTAATCTCCCTGGTGCTGTCGGCAACATGCAAGGCATTGCTAATGCAGGCTTCTTTGGTGGCCCGCAGTTCAATCAACCTGGTAATGTAAGCCTGCCTGCCGGATTCCAAAACAAAATGGTTTCCTGATGGCACAAGACGACTCCAAGTACACAAAGCCTGGCTTGCGTGAGCGCATCAAAAAGCGCATCATGGCTGGTTCCAAGGGCGGTAAGCCTGGTCAGTGGTCTGCCCGCAAAGCTCAGATGGTTGCCTCTGAGTACAAAGAAAAAGGTGGCGGCTATAAAGGTGGAGAGGGCAAGAAGCAAAAAGCCCTGAAGAAATGGGGTAAAGAAAAGTGGATGACCAAAGACGAGTACGAAAAGCGCAAGAAGGCACGTAACGCAGCCAAGAAATATAAGGACAGTAAGTAATGGCAGACAAGGCAATCCAAAAGGACGGTTCCACCAAGCGCTACTTGCCTGAAAAGGCATGGGCGTCTTTATCCAAGGAAGAAAGGGAGGAAACCGATGCCAAAAAACGAGCCGGAAGCCGAGAGGGAAAACAGTTTGTCGCCAACACCGAAAAAGCAAAAAAAGCGGGGCGGGCGGCACGGCGTTACAAAAACAAAAAAGCTGGTTAAACGAGCCCTTAAAAACGCAGAGCTGTACACACCTGCTGAAATCCAGTATTTCAAAAAGTGGCTCGGATATAAGAAGCGGGAGAAGACTGCTAAGATCAATAAAGACAAATAGGAAAATAGTTGGATGGCTGTAGACGCTAAAGCCAGACTGAAAGAAATTATTGATTCCTATCTGGACAAAGATGGGGGCGCCCATATTGACACGGGCATCGTTGCGTCTCACCTTGCCCAAATGAAGTTGTTCGGCATCCGGCAGGGTGTCGAGTTCTTTCCTGCACAAGATAATTTCGGTAGTCAGCGCAAGGACTTCATCGATCGTGTAATCAAATACAACCAGCTTGATACCCGCTTAGATTCCATCTGGGACTATTTTCTGTGTGATGGCCAGGGGATGTTTTACATCCGTCCCACACAAAACAACTACAGACTCTATTACTTCCGTCGTCACGAGTACCGCAGCTTTTACAACATCGATGGCGAGCTAGACGAAGTCGTCATCATCTACAGCTATAAGGTCCGCCAGGGACTTGGTTATCAACAAGATATTGAATCCAACACAATTAGTGGGCCTGCCGGGATGGGCCGTGGTGGAATCAAGCGTTATATCCGCCTTTCCATCAAACGGAAGACCATCGAAGAAACTCACTCAGAAGGTGAGATTTCTTTTGACACGAACTACCAAGCCATCCAAGGCAAAACTAAAACGTTCAAAAATTCACTAGGCTTCATTCCTTGTGTTGAAATCTTCAACAATGCCAAGGGCTTCTCTG
>Ga0255751_10004423_pt1 | contig 12721 bp, 13 predicted proteins | sample 071ome_20_FD_179951 | JGI IMG/M metagenome (GOLD analysis project Ga0255751, IMG submission 179951) | Coastal salt marsh microbial communities from the Groves Creek Marsh, Skidaway Island, Georgia - 071412BT metaG (version 2) | ecosystem: Environmental > Aquatic > Marine > Intertidal zone >...
GATTAGAAGTAAGAGATGATATTACTCTTGTTGTTTCTAAAAGAAGATTTGATTTATTAGTTGATCAGAAATCAAACACACTGGCACAAGATCGACCAAAAGAAGGTGATGTTATCTATATGCCTGTATTCAAAAAGATGTTTGAAATACAGTTTGTTGAAGATGAAGATCCTTTCTATCAGATTGCAGATATTCCATTATTTAAATTAAAATGTACAACGTTTGAATACTCACATGAAGCATTAGATACAGGTATTTCAGAGATTGATAATGTTGAAGATACACTATCAACTGATGTACTAGCACATCAAATATCATTAGAAGAAGGAGTTGGTACAACAGGTTCTCTATTATTAGAAACACCTTCACTATCACAATTACAATTAGATGGTACTGATACTCTACAATCAGACGCAGGTTCTGGATTAGTTTTAGATTCTGTTGATGGCACAAGTACCGATGCAGGTGATGATATATTACTTGAAGATGATTTAGGTGATTATAATTATCTCATACAAGAAGATTATAGTGTTGATAATAAAGATGATGGTGCTCAGAACTTAGAGTTTACACAAGAATCTGGACTAGATACAGAGTTTGATTCTAGTGATGATGTCTTTGATTTTACCGAAAGAAACCCTTTTGGAGAACCTACTAAATAGAACTAGGAGAATTAAAATATGTTAACAGATAGTTTTTACCACGAAGTTGTTCGAAAAACAGTTGTAGCCTTTGGTTCACTGTTCAACAACTTATATGTTGTTCGCAAAAACAATTCTGGTAAAGTGATTCAAAGAATGAAAGTACCATTAGCGTATGGTCCAAAACAAAAGTTTCTTACACGATTAGACCAAGATGCTGGTAGAACAGCAACAGACGTAAAGAAAACTTCGATCACATTACCAAGACTTGGTTTTGAAATGACAGGTTTGTCATACGATGCTACGAGAAAGTTAAATCGTGTACAAAAGTTTAAGAAAGTCAAAGGGGCAGATGATAAGTCGATGACATCTCAGTATATGCCTGTGCCATATAATATTGGTTTTACATTATATGCTATGGCAAAAAATTCAGATGATGCATTACAAATTGTCGAACAAATACTACCTTACTTTCAACCCGATTATACAGTCACATTAAATTCTATTCCAGAAATGGAAATAGTCAGAGATGTTCCTATTATATTAAATGATGTATCTTATGAAGATTCTTATGATGGTGATTTTCAAACAAGACGTGTTATCATGTACACTTTGTCTTTCACTGCAAAGAATTATCTCTATGGTCCTGTGACATCATCAAAAGTGATTAAAACAGTACAAGTTGATCAGTATGCAGATATGCCCGTGAATACACCAAAGAGAGAACAGAGATACACAGTCACACCTGATCCAATTGATGCAGACGGTGATGATAACTTTGGTTTCAATGAAACAACATCATTCTTCCAAGATGCAAAAGAATATGATCCTGAAAGTGGAACAGATAAGAATGTGTAATAAATTATGTCAAGCACTGATGATAAATTAAACGAAGTATTAGAAATCGCTGACTTACCAGAAAAAGTAATTAAAACAACACCAAAAGTTCCAAGACCAAAAGAGAATGAAGATGTTGACAGCGATTACAAATATAGTAGAGAAAATCTTTATAATCTAGTAGAACGTGGACAAGATGCCATTGATGGTATATTAGATTTAGCACGAGAGGGCGAGCATCCGAGGGCTTACGAAGTTGCAGGTCAACTAATTAAAAACGTAGGTGAAGTAACTGAAAAATTATTACAGTTACAAGAAAAGATGAAGAAGTTAAAAGATGTGCCAGACAAAGCACCAAAGAATGTCACCAACGCTTTGTTTGTCGGTTCAACAACTGAATTGAATAAACTTCTCAAAGGAAAATCATTAAAGACAGATGAGTAACACAGAGATTTATCTCGGTAATCCTAATCTTAAAAAGGCAAACACTAAGACTGAGTTTACCAAAGAACAGATTGAGGAACTTCAAAAGTGTATGGAGAATCCAATATATTTTATTGAGAACTATATTAAGATTGTTACACTAGATAAAGGTCTTGTACCATTTGAGATGTATAACTTTCAAAAAGAAATGGTTGATACATTCCATGATAATCGTTTTACAATCTGTAAACTACCTCGTCAGTCAGGTAAATCAACAACGATTGTTTCTTATTTAATGCATTATGTGATGTTTAATGATAACGTCAATGTGGCGATACTTGCAAACAAAAGTTCAACTGCTAGAGATATTCTCGGAAGATTACAACTTGCTTATGAAAACTTACCTAAGTGGATGCAACAAGGTGTTTTAAACTGGAACAAAGGTTCTTTAGAATTAGAAAACAATAGTCGTATCATTGCCGCCTCAACATCATCAAGTGCAATTCGTGGTGGATCTTTTAACGTGATATTCTTAGATGAGTTTGCTTTCGTACCGAATAATATTGCAGAACAATTCTTTAGTTCAGTTTATCCTACTATCTCATCAGGAAAAAGTTCAAAGGTAATGATTGTATCTACACCTCATGGTATGAATATGTTCTATAAGTTATGGAATGATTCTGTCAATAACAATAATAGTTTTAAAAATATTGAAGTACATTGGTCAGAGATACCAGGTAGAGATGAGAAATGGAAAGAAGAAACAATTAAGAATACAAGTGAAGCACAGTTTCGAACAGAGTTTGAGTGTGAGTTTTTAGGTTCTGTTGATACATTAATTAATGCATCTAAATTGAGAATGTTATCTCACAATCCACCGATTAAATCTCATTCAGGTTTAGATGTTTACGAAGAAGTAAAAAAAGATCATCACTACATGATGACAGTTGACGTTGCACGAGGTGATTTAAATGACTATTCAGCATTTGTTGTATTTGATATTACACAGATGCCTTATCGTATTGTTGCAAAGTATAAGAATAATGAAATTAAACCTTTAGTGTTTCCTAATATCATCAATCAAGTTGCAAAGAATTATAATCAGGCAGAGATACTGGTTGAGGTCAATGATATTGGTGGTCAAGTCGCAGACACATTACAGTTTGATTTAGAATATGATAATATGATTATGGTATCACAACGAGGTCGTTCAGGTCAGATTGCAGGTTCTGGATTCTCAGGTAAAGGATCTCAAATGGGTCTGAGAACAACCAAGGCAGTAAAGAAAATTGCTTGTTCCAATCTTAAACAGATGATTGAATCAGACAAATTGATTATTAATGACTTTGATATTATCGCAGAGTTATCGACATTCATTCTCAAAGGTACATCAAAGTATGAAGCAGATGACGGATGTTCAGATGATTTAGTTGCGTGTTGTTTATTCTTTGCTTGGTTAACTACACAGATTTACTTTAAAGAATTGACAGATAATGATCTAAGAAGTCGTATATTTGAAGAACAACAGAATCTTATAGAACAAGATATGGCACCGTTCGGTTTTGTTGATAATGGTATCGATACAGAGTTTACAGAGGATACGATTGATGAATATGGTGTTCGTTGGACACCTGCAGTGCGAAAAGGACTGTAAATTTTGATTATTATAAATAGTCGTATAATTACTAAATTTAGTAAATAAGGAGAACAGACAATGGCATTTTTAGTATCACCCGGTGTTCTCGTAACTGAAAAGGATCTAACAAACGTAGTACCTGCCGTAGCTACATCAATTGCAGGCATCTCTGTTGTTAGTGAAAAAGGGCCGATGGATGAGATCGTTGCGATCTCAAGTGAACAAGAATATGTTGAAACGTTTGGTAAACCAGACAGCAACACATTCGAGTATTTTTTTAGTGCAACCAACTTTCTACAGTACGGAAACGCATTAAGAGTGGTCAGAGCTGTGACTGGAAACCTAAACGCCGCTAGTGGCGGAGTAGGTGTACAAATCAAAAACACAGACCACTATACTAACAATTATGCTGACGGTTCAGGCTCATCAGGAAGTTGGGCTGCAAGAACTGCTGGCGCTTGGGGTAACAACCTCAAGGTATCTATGTGTACAAATTCTACTGCATTTGAACAAACATTATCCGCAAGTAACTTAACAGCTGCATCTGCTTCAAAAGGTGCAACTTCAATTACTGTTGATGATGGAACTGCTTTCAATGTAGGCGACTTACTAGAGTTCGGCGATACAAGTGGAAACTTTAACGCTTCACCTTCTGGTGAGTATTATAAAGTTACTGCAATTTCTTCTAACACCTTGACAATCGCAAGAGTAAACACTAACGTTGAAAGTGGATTATCAGGCGGTCAGACAGGTTTAAAAGATGCTGTGGCAGACAATGCATACATCAAAAGACGTTGGGAATATTTCTATCTCTTTGATACTGCTCCAGGAACATCACAATACGCTTCAGACAATGGTGGTTCAAATGATGAACTTCATATCGTTGTTGTTGACGAAGACGGTGGTATCACTGGCGTTGCAGGATCAATCTTAGAGAAATACGAAGGTTTATCTCAAGGTTCAGATGCGAAAAACGCTCAAGGCGGAACAAACTATTACGTAGATGTTTTATACAATAGTTCAGAACACATCTATTGGATGGATCACGAAACTACACTATCAGGTGCTGGTGCAAGTGTTGTAAACAATACATTCGATAACACAGGCACAAATTCACAAACTGTTTTCAGTACATCACTTTCTGGTGGTACTGATGATAACGTACCAACTGATGGTGAATTAGAACTAGCATATGATAAGTTTGCTGACACTGAATCAGTAGATGTTAACTTTATCATTGGTGGTCCTTCACAAACAAACGCAGATGCAACTGGCGACACAAAGGCAACAATGTTAATTGATCTTGCAGAAACAAGAAAAGATTGCGTTGCTTTCGTATCACCTGCACGTGCAGATGTTGTGAATGTATCTGATCCTATCGCACAAACAGAAAACGTAGTTGCTTTTGCTGATGGTTTACCTTCAAGTTCATATGCTGTAATCGATTCAGGTTACAAATATCAATACGATAAGTATAATGATGTTTACAGATATGTTCCATTGAATGGTGATATTGCTGGTCTATGTGCAAGAACTGATCTAGTTGCAGATCCTTGGTATTCACCAGGTGGTTTCAACAGAGGTCAGATTCGTGGTGCATTAAAACTTGCATACAATCCTACACAGGCACAGAGAGATATTCTTTACAGAAAAAGAGTAAATCCTGTAACTTCATTCCCTGGTCAAGGTATTGTATTGTTTGGTGATAAGACTGCATTATCTAAACCAAGTGCATTTGATCGAATCAATGTAAGAAGACTTTTCATCACTTTAGAAAAGGCAGTATCTACTGCATCTAAATTTCAACTCTTTGAGTTCAACGATGAGTTCACAAGAGCACAATTTAGAAATCTAGTAGAACCTTTCCTAAGAGATGTACAAGGTCGTAGAGGCATCACAGACTTCTCAGTAGTATGTGATGAAACAAATAACACGGCAGACGTTATTGATAGAAATGAATTTGTTGCAGACATCTTTGTAAAACCTGCAAGAAGTATCAACTTTATCAAACTTAACTTTGTTGCAACAAGAACTGGCGTTGCGTTCAGTGAAGTCGTAGGAGCATAATCATGGCAAACATTTCAGATTTCGTTTCTAAACTTAAAGGCGGCGGTGCAAGAGCTAATCAGTTCAAAGTGACAATGCCTTTCCCAGGATTTGCTGCTGTAGGTGGTGAAACAGAAAGTATGGCATTTTTATGTCGTGCAACTACTTTACCAAGTTCAGAGGTAGCAGAGATTACTATTCCTTTCAGAGGAAGAAATCTTTATGTTGCTGGTGACAGAACATTTCAAACTTGGGATACAACAATACTTAATGATACTGATTTTTTAATCCGTAATGCGATTGAGAGATGGTCTAATGGTATCAATAATCATTCTGATAACGAAGGTCTAACAAATCCAACTGATTATCAAGTTGACGCATTTGTAGATCATTTAGACAGAAATGGTAATACTATTAAATCATATACATTTAGAGGTATGTTTCCAATAACTCTAGCACAAATCGATCTTAATTACGACCAAGCTGCAGGAATTGAAGAATTTGCCTGTACTTGGAGATATCAGTATTGGGAATCAAACACAACTACTTAAAATAGTAGTTAAAAAGAGGGTATAAATAATAGTATGGCAGAATTATTTGGATTTTCTATTACCCGAAAGAAAGACGAGAAGGCAACGTCCCAAGACTTTACGTTGCCTTCCGTTGATGACGGTTCACAAACGGTCATCGGTGGTGGTGGACACATCGGGCATTACCTTGATATTGAAGGTAAGATCCGTGATGAAGCAGATTTAATTAGACGATATAGAGAAGTCGCAATGCAACCAGAGTGTGATGCGGCTGTAGAAGATATCGTAAACGAGGCAATCGTATCAGACGAAATTGAACCTCCTGTTCGACTAAACTTAGATCGTATCAAAACATTTTCAAACGACTTAAAGAAAAAGATTGCAAAAGAATTTGATGAAGTGTTACGCATCTTAGAGTTCGAAGAAAAAGGACACGACATATTCAGACGTTGGTATGTTGATGGTCGTATGTATTATCATAAAGTTATCGACCCAAAGAATCCTAAAGATGGTATCAGAGAATTACGATACATCGATCCTCGTAAAATTAAAAAGATTAGAGAAATTAAAAAGAAAGACGGACCTATTAAGATGCCTGGTAACGCACCAGACCCAATGGAGTACAAAGAATATTATGTGTACAACGAAAAGGGTGTAGGTGGTTCAATGAACACAGGTGGTATTCGTATTCATAAAGATGCGATTGCATATTGTCCTTCAGGTTTAGTAGATCAACAACAAAATATTGTAATGTCACATCTACACAAGGCAATTAAACCTGTTAATCAGTTACGCATGATTGAAGATGCTCTTGTTATCTATCGTATTAGTAGAGCACCTGAAAGAAGAATTTTCTATATTGATGTCGGTAATCTACCAAAGATTAAGGCAGAACAGTATTTAAAAGATGTAATGAATCGTTATCGAAACAAATTAGTTTACGATGCATCGACTGGTGAAATTAGAGATGATCGACAGTATATGTCTATGTTAGAAGATTTCTGGTTACCAAGACGTGAAGGTGGTCGAGGAACCGAGATTACAACACTACCTGGTGGAAATAATCTTGGTGAGATAGATGATATCAAATTCTTTCAAAAGAAATTATATCAATCATTAAATGTACCTTATTCACGTTTAGATAGTGAAGCATCTGGTGGTTTACAATTAGGTAAGGCTGCAGAAATATCACGTGATGAAATTAAATTTACAAAGTACATTCAAAGATTAAGAAAGAAATTTATTCATTTATTTTCTGATATTCTGAAAACACAATTAATTCTAAAAGGTATTGTGAGTGAAGATGATTGGAATAGTACAGCAGATTATATTAAGTATGATTTCATACAAGATGGATATTTTTCAGAAATGAAAGAACAAGAAATTCGTGGCTCAAGATTAATGCAGGCGCAAGAATTGTTCAATAATCAAATGGTAGGAAAAGTTTTTTCTATGGACTATGTTCTTAAAAGTGTTTTACGAATGACAGATAATGAAATCGAAAAACAAAGAGAACAAATTAAAAAAGAAATTGATGATGGCATTATCAAAGATCCATACAATGATGATGCACAAAACAATTATTAAGGAGTAAGCAATGAGTGAAACAGTAAAAAATATGATTGATGCTTTAGATAAAGACGATCACATCGAAGCAGAAACACAATTCAAATCAGCACTAGTTGATAAAGTTGGAACTGCATTAGATGATAGAAGAAAAGACCTTGCGAAAACTTTCGTAGGAACAGGAGAAACAACTGATGCCGATAGCGTTCACACAAATACTGAATCAGATAGCTGAGAAGAAAGACGGTTATAAGAAAACAAGAGCGTACACAAAATTATCTCCACGCATGAAAGCAGAGATAGACAAAGTGTTTAATTATGCTCTTGATAAAAAAGGAGTCCTTGACCTAGATAAAATGGGTAAAGCAATTGCTAAATCTCCTGCAAAAAGACAACTAGACAAAGTTATTGACGACTTCATCTCTTATGGTGATAAGTCAGCACACATTTAAGGAGAGATAAATGAAACTAAAACTTTTAGGTTCTAACGTAGATAATGCAAGTGCAAACAACATTGGTGAAGCAACACTAGTGCGTGTTCACTGTACAGCAGCTGCAACATTAACACTAAGACTTGCAGGTGGTGGCGCAATTGTAGGATCAGTCTATATTGGTGCAAATGAAACCGTATTAATAGAGAAAAACCCTACGGAAGAGATAACTTGTGCAACTTCAAAAAGTACAAAAGTTGCGTATAATGCTTAGTTTTAAAGCACAAAAAGTTATAAATAATTACTAGGTAAATAAAAATGAAACTTATTACGGAAGAAGTATCATCTGCTGAATACATCATAGAAGAAGCAGATAACGGCAAAAAGAATTACAAGATACGAGGCATCTTCATGCAGGCAGATATGAAGAATCGCAATGGTCGTGTCTATCCAATGGAAACACTTCATAAAGAAGTAAAACGTTACAACAAAGAGTTCGTAGAAGCAAGACGTGCTTTTGGCGAACTAGGTCATCCTGACGGACCAACTGTCAACTTAGAACGTGTATCACACATGATCACCAGTTTAACACCGGAAGGTAAGAATTTTATTGGTGAAGCAAAGATTATGGACACCCCTTATGGAAAGATTGTGAAGAATTTAATAGACGAGGGTGCAAAATTAGGAGTTTCTTCCAGAGGCATGGGGTCGCTGGAGAATAGAGGCGGTTCAAACTATGTAAAAAGTGATTTTTACTTAGCGACAGCCGCAGACATAGTCGCAGATCCTTCTGCTCCAGATGCCTTTGTACAAGGTATTATGGAAGGTAAAGAATGGGTTTGGGACAATGGTGTTATACGAGAAGTCGATATACACGAAATGAAGAATACAATTGAGAGAGCAAAGAGAGTAGAACTCGCAGAAAAACAAGCTGCTGTGTTTAAATCTTTTCTTTCAAAATTGTAATATTTATAAATATTATATTATTAATTCGAATTAATAAGGAGAGAGTTAATGTCAGAAGTAGAACAAAAGTTAGAGGAGTTAGAAGCAGTGGCGACACAAGAAGTTGCTGAAGCTGCAGCTAACGAACCTACTAAAAAGGCAGTTGCTCCAGAACCTTCACATATTGCTAAAGCATCAGGCGAAGTAACAGACACAGGTCCGGCGGTGGTTTCACCAGACGCACCTAAGAAAGATTACTCAAAAGATGTTAAGCCTACGAAGGATCAACAGAATGCTAAAGCTGACAAAGGTGATTCTGCTCCTGTTTCTCAAGGTTCTTCAAGTATTAAACCACCTAAAGAATCTATTGCCGCTGGCGACCAAGTTGACCATGAAGGCGAGAAACTCGCAGAAAAATCAAAAGATGCTGAAGCAGAAGAAACTGCTAAAGATAAAATTAAAGAGATTAACGTCAAAGAAGATGTTGATGCTTTAATCAATGGCGAAGACAATCTTTCAGAGGAATTCAAAACAAAAGCTGCTACTATCTTCGAAGCTGCTATCAAATCAAAAGTTGGTGCAGAGATCGACAGACTAGAAGAAGAATTTGCTAAGAATTTAGAAGAAGCCAAAGAAACAGCTAAATCTGAGTTAACAGAAAAAGTTGATTCTTACCTTAACTATGTGGTTGAGGAATGGATGAAAGAAAACGAACTTGCTATTGAAAAAGGCGTAAAAGGTGAAATCGCTGAAGACTTTATTACAGGTCTAAAACAATTATTTGAAGATCACTACATTGACATTCCAGATGAGAAGTACAACGTACTAGAATCTCAGGCAACTGAGATTGACGAACTCAAAGGAAAGTTAAATGAAGCAACTTCAAAAATCGTTGAACTGAATAAAGAAGTAGGTGAACAAACTAAATCATCTATCTTTGAATCCGTTTCAGATTCACTTGCTGATTCTGAGAAGGAGAAGTTTAAGGGTTTGGTAGAAAGTATCGAATATGAAAATGCTGATTCTTACAAAGAGAAATTAGAAACTATTAAAGAATCTTATTTCGTAAAAGAAAAAGCACAGAATAACGTTACTGAGACCAATGACGCCGAGGGCGGACAGATTGATATGACTGGTCCTATGTCAGCATATACAGCCGCTATCTCAAGAACAAAAGCAAAAAAGCTATATTAAAGAAAGTAAACAAGGAGAGAACAAATGTTTCTATCAGAATCATTACAAGAGAAGTGGCAACCAGTTCTTGAGCACACCGATCTTCCTGAGATCAAAGATGCTTACAGAAGAGCTGTAACAACTGTCATCCTCGAAAACCAAGAGAAAGCTTTAAACGAAGACAAAGCATTCCTTGGTGAAGCTGCACCTACTAACGCAACAGGTTCAGCTATTGCGAATTGGGATCCAATTCTAATTTCTCTCGTTAGACGTTCTATGCCTAACTTAATTGCATACGACATCTGTGGTGTACAACCAATGACTGGTCCAACCGGTCTTATCTTCGCTATGAAGAGCAGATATGCAAGTCAGTCAGGTACTGAAGCGTTATTTAACGAGGCAGACACAGACTTTTCATCAAGAAATGCAACATCATCATCTACTGCTGATCTTACTGCAGGTACAATACACACTGGTTCTAACCCAGCTGTATTGAACGATTCATCTGCTGGTACATATCAAAGAGGTAGAGGTATGACTACAGCATACGGTGAAGCTTTAGGTGATGCAAGTGGAAACGCTTTTGCAGAAATGGCTTTCTCAATCGAGAAGACAACTGTAACTGCAAGATCACGTGCATTAAAAGCAGAGTACACAATGGAACTCGCACAAGACCTTAAAGCAATTCACGGTTTAGATGCAGAAACAGAATTAGCAAATATTCTATCTGCTGAAATTCTTGCTGAGATCAACAGAGAAGTTGTAAGAACAATTTACATCAAATCTAAAAAAGGTGCTACAGTAAACACAACTAACTCAGGAATCTTTGACTTAGACACAGATTCTAACGGTCGTTGGAGTGTTGAAAAGTTCAAAGGCCTAATGTTCCAACTCGAAAGAGATGCGAATGCTATTGCACAAGATACACGTAGAGGGAAAGGTAACGTAGTTATCTGTTCTTCAGACGTTGCTTCTGCTTTACAAATGGCTGGCGTACTTGACTATACACCTGCTTTAAACAACAATCTAAACGTAGATGACACAGGCAACACATTTGCTGGTGTATTAAACGGTAGATACAAAGTGTACATTGATCCATATGCTGCTAACCAAACAGCAAAACAATTCTATGTAATTGGATACAAAGGTACATCACCATATGACGCAGGTCTTTTCTATTGCCCATATGTTCCATTACAAATGGTACGTGCAGTAGGTGAGAACAGCTTCCAGCCTAAGATTGGATTCAAAACTAGATATGGTCTAGTAAGAAACCCATTCGCTGAGAGTTCTGCTCAAGTATCTGGTGCAGATACTACTGGTACTGATAACAGTAACATCTACTACAGAAAAGTACAAGTTACAAACATTATGTAATTTGTCTTAGATTGTTGGTAACTTAGTTTACCACAACCACACCAAGGGGGAGATTCTTCGGGATCTCCCCTTTTTTATTTGCATAAATAATAGTATGACAACTACAAATGCAACAGTTCGACAACCATCGGGAAACGAATTAGATTTCGCATCACCGACACAGTTTCGATTTCAAATACAAAAACTTCCAGAAGTTCAGTTCTTTTGTCAAACAATCAATATACCAGGTATATCTGTTGGTGGGTTTACACAATCAACACCACTTAGTCAAATTGCAATTGCAGGTTCTGATATTACATATGAAGATTTGACTGCGACATTTTTGATCGATGAACAGTATCGAAATTATAGAGAAGTGCATACATGGTTAAAAGGATTATCTTTTCCAGAGAATCATACACAGTTTCAGAACTTATTAAGTGAAGGTTCTGATCGTATGCCAAGATCACAAAGTCGTGGTGTACAAACTGAATCTGGTAAAACATATCCTGCGACACCAGATGCCGCTATCTATTCTGATGCGACATTGACTATATTAACATCAAAGAATAATCCTTCTTTAGAAGTTCGTTTCAGAGATGTTTTTCCAAAGTCAATCAGTAATGTGTCATTAACAACACAAGACACAGAGGTTGCTTATCTAGTTGCAGATGTAACTTTTGGATACAAATACTACGACTTTTATACAATATAACTTGACAAAATCATTTTTTTGTGATATAATATACTATGGATTTAGAAAAACTACAAGAAGAAGCAACTAAAGATTTACAGATAGACGATACAGAACTTGATATGGAATCAGTTCGTACACCTATCATTCACAATAAATATCTCAAATATCTTTCTAAATTTTCACTACTTCTAAAGAAAGCGGAAGACGATTATGATGTTCTTGCAAAAGACAAATGGGAATACTATACAGGCAAAGCAGATGAATCTGTTTACAGAGAGAAACCATTTAATATTAAAGTCTTAAAACAAGATGTCGATAAGTATATTAAATCAGATGCTGAACTAATCAGACTATCACAAAAAATAACATATCTTCGAACAGTTATAAATTATATAGAAGGCATCATAAGAAATATTAATAATCGAACATTTAATATAAAG
>Ga0255751_10004424_pt1 | contig 12721 bp, 20 predicted proteins | sample 071ome_20_FD_179951 | JGI IMG/M metagenome (GOLD analysis project Ga0255751, IMG submission 179951) | Coastal salt marsh microbial communities from the Groves Creek Marsh, Skidaway Island, Georgia - 071412BT metaG (version 2) | ecosystem: Environmental > Aquatic > Marine > Intertidal zone >...
TACCGAACGAAGGATGGTATTCTATACCTACACTTCGAGCATGGTGTGATTGATATGACCATGCCTTTGACCAACCTAAAAGAGTGGGAAAAAATTATAGCTGAAACTGATTGAAGTCGAAACGGGGTTCGCCCCGTCGTCGGGAGATATCCTACCCGGCCTGATGAGACAGGATTAAGTATGTCGCGGATGAATAAGTGGATGTCGCTCTGAGATATGCAATTATTCGTGACTGTAGTATACTGGTTACACTGAAAATTGAATTGGAATTATTATGATTTTTATGCGTAAATCAATTATAACTGGTATTGAGCGTCATATGTCGCTCGATGTGACACAAGAGCAATTCGACCGCTACCAAGCTGGTGAGTTGGTGCAGAATGCATTTCCGCACCTTTCTGCTGACGAGCGCGAATTCATCATAAGCGGTATAACGCCCGAAGAATGGGCGAACGAACGCCTTTGGTAAAGAGGAATAGTATGTTAAACCTTATTGAGTTCTCCAAGAACCGTAAGACTGGTAATTGTGCTCAGTCTTACCGTGCAGGCCCAGGCAATATGTTGTCTACCTGTCCGACCGAGTGTAAGTTAAACCCCAGCCCGAAAGATGGTGCATCCGAAGTAGATTATGACTACCTCGACGCATTGCTTCGCGCTGTGCCAAAAAATGGTGTGAGCTTTACTTATACTCATTTTCCGGTTTCAAAGTGGTTCAAGCAATTTAAGGCTCGTCTATCGACTGGTAAGCCGACGACTGTGATTAACTACAGCTCGGATACTGTCGAGGGTGCCTCGATTGCAAGTAAGCACGTGCCTACTGTTGTGGCTCTACCTGTCGAAAAGGTAAAACACGATAAGACGTGGAACGAAAACGATACCCGTTTTGTGGTGTGTCCTGCGACTTATAACGACACGGTGACCTGTGAAGGTTGCGGTGGTGGTGTGCCACTATGTGCGCGTCCGACTCGTGATTATGTGGTCGTGTTTCCTGCTCACGGTTCTGCGCGTAAGCGTGTGGGTACTGAGAAGGAAGGCGGTTGTTACGCCTGGGGTGGTTACACTCGCATGACCTGGTCGAAACTGGCCAAGAAGCTTCAAAACAGTACTGATGGTGAAAAACTGCTCGATTGGGTTAAGAATCTAAAACCTGGTCGTATTCTTCGCCATCACATTGCTGGTGATATTGGTGCAATTAAACAGGAGATTGTATAATGCTTTGGGATGATTTTGAATATGATTATACTGAGGAAGAGCTCGCCGAAGAGCTCGAGCTCATGGTAGAGGAAGGTTACCTTGGTTGTTATGACAACGAGGAAACTGGTGAAACGATTTACTATGTGATGGAGGAACGTCACTAATGAAATATCCGAATATTTCGGTGAAACTGGTTGGCACTGACGGAAACGCCTTTGCCATTCTCGCAAATATGAAAGGGGCCTTGCGAAAGCATAAGGTGTCTGGAGAGGATATCGAGGCCTTTTTGGAAGAAGCTATGTCTGGGGATTATGACCATCTCCTTCAAACTTGCATGAAATGGGTGAATGTAGAATAATGTTTTGGAACCGTTTTGATATTGTAGAGGCTCACTACCTCTTTTGTCGCGATTACCATGTTGGTATGTGTGACCTTTACACTCGATTGTGTCATATTCGCGAGTATTTTAGACCTGCACCAAGCCTCGAATATGACACCCTGTCAGAAAACGGGCAGGTCATTTACGATGGTTTGGTGCTTGACCTAAATCTTGGCAATTTTTACACATTTTAGTCGAAACGGGGTTCGCCCCGTCGTCGGGAGATATCCTACCCGGCCTGATGAGACAGGATTGAGTATGTCGCAGATAGATAAGTAGCTGTCGCTTCCAGATATGCAAATATCTATGGTTGTAGTATAATGGCTACATTGAATGATTGAACATTTTAATTGATTGGAGATTGATTTATGCCTCGTGGCGTACCAAAAGCTGGTTATCGTAAAACTAAAGCTCGTGTGGCTCGCATGGCCCTTGAACCTACTGGTCCTCTTGATGTGGTTACAAACGAGACCGATGCCGAGATTCGACAAAAACTGGCTGACCGTTTTGATATTCTGTCGGACATGACCACTGCGGCGCTTGATAACGATATCAAGGCGCTCATCGTGTCTGGTCCTGCTGGTCTTGGTAAGTCTTTTACTGTCGAAGAAAAGCTTAACACGGTAGACGATGCTCGCAAGATTGTTATTCGTGGTATGGTGAACAAAACTGGTCTTTACAAAACATTGTACCAGTATCGTCACCCTGGTTGTGTGGTGGTCTTTGATGATGCCGACCGCATTTTCTTTGACGATGACAGCCTGAACATGCTCAAGGCCGTGTGCGACACGATGAAAGAACGTCGCCTGTCTTACCTGTCAGAGTTCAAGTTGGTCGATGAGGAATCAGCAGAGGTCATTCCAAAACAGTTTGTTTTTGAAGGCACCATCGTGTTCATTACCAACTATGACTTTGATGATATGATTGGTCGTGGTCACAAGATTGCACCTCACCTTGAAGCCTTGGTGTCGCGTAGTCACTACATTGACCTTGCGATGAAAACGCGCCGTGATTATATGATTCGCATTCATCAAGTGGTCGAAGACCACGGCATGTTGCGCGCTCATGGTCTTAATGAAAAACAAGAGCGTGAGGTGATGGAGTTTATTGACAAACACCAAAACCAATTGCGTGAATTGTCTCTGCGTATCGCCATCAAGATTGCCAACCTGGCGAAGTCTCGACCTAACAAGTGGCAAAAGATGGCTCGTGTAACCTGCTGCAAAGGAGTAGCATAATGAATTGTTTTGACATTGAACGCATGCGAAGCGGCTACCTAGCCGTAATACCAAAAGGTCAGTTAGGTACATGCGGTTGGTATCCAAAAGCATGGCAATGCGTGTTTGTGAAAAATCCTGCAAAGGCAGTTGATACCTTTTTGAAAGTGAATGATAACTGGTCTTTAGAAGACCTTAAGGGAGAATGGTAATATGGCAAAACGACTAACACTGACTGATTTTATCTCGCCCGAAGACGAGGTTTCTGCGCTCAAGAGTATACCTAATACTGAATATTGGCACGATGTGGTACACAAGGCTTTAGGTAAATTTATGACCGAATATGCCTTATGTGTTCAGGACTTCAAAGTACGAAAACGATACCGTGGTCCTCGTTGGCAGGGTGTGCGTGATTGTAGAAAGGAAGATGGTTGGTCCTTTTCGTTGTATATTGATGACTCTTTACAAGCTCGTTCGTTCGATAATGCTGTACTGATTTTGGCTAATGAAATTGAAACTGCTGGTGTTTATCCGTTGGAAACTGGTGAGATTACATTTAGTGAATGGTTGAAAGAAACGGACTTTGCAAACCCTTACAATTCAATGTTTGTGAGCCATGAATGGTATGGTCTTTATCGTGATGAATTGGAAAGGTACTTTATCCGTATGTCGCAAGTGAACCAAGGTTCCTACCGTGATATGTTTGTGGACTTTATTCGCGAAAAACACATGTCGCAATTAGATAAGTAGCTGTCGCTTCCAGATATGCAAATATCTATGGTTGTAGTATAATGGCTACATTGAATGATTGAGAGGTGAGACAAATAGGCATGATTAGTTACTCCAAATCTCGGTTCACTTTCGAATCTAATGAGATACCGTCATATCGTTCTCCGCGTGCTGACCACTCGGATATTCCGAGTGCTAGTGTTAAGGCACCGAGCGATACTTCTAAGAAAGAATCTGTACACTATACTGGCGACTACCTGATTGGTATTGCTTCTCTACATAAGAGCAATTCGGTGCCTGTGGTAAAAGGTTCGGAAATGATTGAAGCTAGTGCGAAGATGCGGAGAGGTTAATGTTATGGAACCTATGAAAATTGGAATTACTGGTACTAGAAGCGGATGTACTAAAGCGCAGTTTAGCAAATTACAATCTATTCTGGAGACTTATACAAATACTACGGAATTTCATCACGGCGATTGTGTCGGTGTCGATGCCGAGGCTGCGCTTCTAGCAAAAACGCTAGGAATGAGGATTGTTAGTCATCCTTCAGAGAAGGATGAATTAAGAGCTTATGTTCCTTATGACGAGTGTAAAGAAAAATTTTCTCACTTTAAGAGAAATAGGAACATAGTCGATAGCGTGAATCTTCTTATTGTGATTCCGTGGCAAAGTGAATGGTCTAGCAAAGGAGGCACATGGTATACTCATGACTATGCTAGACGGCGCGACAAGAGACACGGTGTTAAAACTCTAATAATATGGCCGGATGGTACAACTGAGTATAAAGAAAAATGAAATTTGAAGACCTTAATTTTAAGAACACAAATCATATGGGTGTTCCTGGAGTACAAGCATGGGTTACGGTTGGACAACATAAGGTATCAATCGTAAGAAGCTCGATGAGTTACGGTGGAGACAGAGGACTCTACGAAATGGGATTCTTCGACCCAGAGACCGACGATATGGTCGAAGTGCCTGGTATCACTAACAACGATACTGTGGTTGGTTTTCTTACCGAGACTCGGGTAGAGGAAGTCTTGGAAAACCTGAGACTCATATAAGGATAACATATATAAGACATTGCTCTTGAAGCATTGCTGGCGATGCGCGGGATTTGTAACCCCGATAACCAAGTTCGATTCTTGGCGAGAGCACCAAATTACGGATGGGCATTCCTTGGAGAGATAAGCTGGCTGTAACCCAGTGGCCTAGTGCTGAGTAGGTTCGAATCCTACCCCATCCACCAATTTTATTCCTCGGTAGCTCAGTTGGTAGAGCAGCTGACTGTTAATCAGCCTGGCGTAGGTTCGAGCCCTGCCCGAGGAGCCAAACATACGTGTCAGAATTGTTTTCTGTCTAGTCGGTGAGCATATACCGATGAAAAGAAGCAAGGTAACTCTTGTGAAAAAATGGCCGATGGTAGTAACCCGCATTTAGTAAGGTGCGTTAAAATGTGAGGTAGCGTGGAGAATGATTGTACTACAAGGACTTGATTTCTAGGAAGCGTCTCACATCTTACTCATAGCAGGTGTAGTATAATGGTATTATCACGGCCTTCCAAGCCGAGGACAGGAGTTCGATTCTCCTCACCTGCTCCAGTTTTACTCGGTGTGGCGCAGTTTGGTAGCGCATCTGGTTTGGGACCAGAGGGTCGGAGGTTCGAATCCTTTCACCGAGACCAATTAATGGAAAGGTGGCAGAGTCTGGTTGAATGCACCGCACTTGAAATGCGACATACCGAAAGGTATCGGGGGTTCGAATCCCTCCCTTTCCGCCAAGTTATAACGGGGAATAAGTGTTGACGGGGGCACGCAAGATTTGCATTCTTGAAGGAGGGGTTCGATTCCCCTATTCTCCACCAATTTAGGACTCCTTCGTCTAGTCAGGTAAGGACACTACCCTTTCAAGGTAGGAACACGGGTTCAAATCCCGTAGGAGTCACCAATTTTAATGCGCCCGTAGCTCAACAGGATAGAGCATCGGCCTTCTAAGCCGAGGGTTGCAGGTTCGAGTCCTGCCGGGCGCGCCAATTTATAGGTCTGTGGTGTAATGGCAGCACTAGAGGTTTTGATTCTCTCAGTCTTGGTTCGAATCCAGGCAGACCTGCCAATTTTGTTATAGGAGTATTATATAATGGGTCTTGACCAATACATGTGGAAGCGCATCAAAGATGGTGCAGACGAAGGTGATACCATCGAGGTCGCATACTGGCGCAAGGTGCGCCACATTCAAAACTGGATGGAAGCCAAGTGGCGTGAGAATGGTAATACTGGCGAGTTTAATTGTGAAGCTTTGACCATGACTCATGCGCTATTAGATGAGTTAGAAGAGGATGTTAAGAATTTGAAAATTCTCCGATATGATGGTGATGGGTTCTTTTACGGGTCTTATGACTTCTCAAAAAAGGATGAAAAGTACCTTTTAGATACCATTGATAGATGCCATGAGGCAATCGACCAAGGGTATCATGTTTATTACGATAGTTGGTGGTGATTATGAATAAAGTGAAATATTTTACTGACGGTGTTCCAGTAGAAACTGAAGCAAAGCGTCAGGTCGAAAACGTATCGTCTTTACCATTTGTAAAGCATGTAGCTGTAATGCCAGACGTTCACTACGGTAAAGGCGCGACTGTTGGCTCTGTTATCGCTTCGCATCGTGCGGTGATACCTGCTGCGGTGGGTGTTGACATTGGTTGTGGAATGATTGCGGCGAAGACTTCGCTTCGTGGTTCTGACTTACCAGATTCGCTGAAAGGCATTCGTTCTCAAATTGAGAGCGTAGTACCTGTTGGTATGAATCGTAACAAAGAGATGGACAACCATGCGAAGTTTCACTGGAACCGTTTACAGACCAAGTCTTACTTGGTAGAAGACCAAAAGAACCCAGAGTTACAACTTGGTTCGTTAGGTGGTGGAAATCACTTTATCGAATTATGCTTGGACGAAAACGAAGATGTGTGGATTATGCTTCACTCTGGTTCACGTAACGTGGGTAATATGATTGGTCGCAAGTTTATAGAACAGGCTAAGAAGGACATGGAGAAGTGGTTCATATCTTTACCAGATAATGACTTGTCATATTTGGTAGAAGGTTCTGAACACTTTGACCAGTATGTGGATGCTGTGAGCCAAGCACAAAACTTCGCATGGTCTAATCGCCAAGTGATGTTGGGTCGTGTGGTCGATGTTTTGCGTTCTGTATTTCCGGATATGGATTTGCTTGAAAATGCAATCAACTGCCATCATAACTACATTACAAAAGAAAATCACATGGGTAAGAACTTGTGGGTCACTCGTAAGGGTGCAGTGCGAGCTCGTGACGGTGATTTAGGTATTATACCTGGTTCGATGGGTGCTAAGTCTTTCATCGTAAAAGGTAAAGGTAATGTACCGTCCTTACACTCGTGTTCGCACGGTGCAGGTCGTAAAATGTCCCGTAATGCGGCGAAGAAAAAGTATACAAAGGATGACTTGATTCGCCAAACAAAAGGTATTGAATGTCGAAAAGATAAGGATGTTATTGACGAAATACCTGGTGCATATAAGGACATTGATAAGGTAATGGCTGCACAAAAGGACTTGGTAGAAGTACAGTATACTTTAAAGCAGGTGATGTGCGTGAAGGGGTAATCTTACCCCTTCTTTTTATAAGAGGATATAAAGTGAAAGATATGTTTTTTGAGGAGGTAAAGGAGGATTTTGAGTATATTAGAAGGCGCACCGAGTGCCTTGAAAGAAAGCTTGAACCATTGTTTAATGATTTACACCGTATGTCGCAGGTAATAGATGCCATACAAAACCATTCCGATTGTACGGAAGATATGTTTGCAATGATAGAAGAGGAATTAAAAGATTATGCTAAATGAAAATTTGAATACAGGTATGAAACGCCTGGTGAATACCGTGGCCCGTATTGAAGACGACCTATTGTCCATTCATGAGGACATTGCCGAGGTATTTAACGCCCTATCCAGTTTGGATGAAACCTTTGAAGAAAGTGGTCCATCGCTCGATGTAGAACCACACGTTCTGTTAAGTGGACCTTTCAAAGGTAAGACCGCTCTACAGTGGTTCTCTGGTAACTTCGCACATAACGATGTGACCATCCCGCGCTCGTCAATTAAAGAAGCCTACGACTACTTTGATGTTCCACGACACAAGCGCATCCCATATCAGTTCTAAGAGTTCTTATATCTCTTAAATTATTATAACAAATAGGGGGTTGACAAACCCTTATGGATATGTTATAATGGACCCGCGTTAAGCAATAACTTTAATTAACTATGAGGAAATGAAAATGCGTAAAGCTACTACAAAACTTGAATCTGTTCAAAGTCAAACGAAGGTCATTCCTATGACCCAGATTAACGATCTCTTGACCAAAGGGTTGATCGATATTGATCCTGCGTTTCAGGCGAATGAATTCGGCACCCGTTGGACGCCCGCACACCAATCGAGTTACATGAGCAATGCAATTCGAGGAATGGCACCATCGCCATACATTCTTTGCGATGTAAAAAGGAGTCTGGACCTTGCTACAGAGAAGGATTATATCTCAGATATGCGGTACTTCCAGGGTTGGTTGAACCAGGGAACTTCTTACCTAAACATCGATTCAAACAATCGATGTGGTTGCACACAACAGTTCTTTAAAGGAAAAGTGTCTCTTATGGAAGGCGAGTATTCTTGGTATGACGACGAAGGAGATCGCGTAGTTGTAGAAGTCACAAAAGGTAACAAAAACTTTAAAAACCTTTCAAAAACACTTCGCGACCACATCATTAACGATGTTAACGTCGCTGTGACAGTTATTGCTACAGCTCGCAGAGACCAACTGTCCGAAATGTTTTTCGGCATCAATGACGGTGTACCGTTGAACAACCCAGAGCAGCGCAACTGTTTCACCTCAAACATCGCAAGTGTGATAAGGGAGAGTGCTCGGGAGTACCGAGACTTTTTCAAATCATGGTACAAAGGCACACAGATTAATCGTCGTGTGGTTGACGACTTTCTCATGTCTCTTGCTATGATTGATTATGGTATTTCAAATGACATCAGGCTGGAGAAAATTTCGTGCACAGCTCCAGCTAAACTTGATGCTGTTTATACCGATTCAATGGTAGATAAAAACACCGGTAAGTTCGCAAAGCGTCTCAAAAAATTCATGTCTTTTGTCATGAAGCACGACCGTCTCAAAGATCTAGCTAAGATTAACTCGATTTTTGACCTGTATGTGATCTACGCACAAATTTGTAAATCTCATAACGAATTCAGGTTCGCTGAGGGAAGAGAGGAAAAGTTTGTTGACACCTATGTGAAAAGTGTAGGCAAAGCTATGCAGGACCCAAGAGAGTTTAAAGTGTCTGAAGGTACATCTAAAAGTTTCGACTTCATGCTTGGTGGTCAAAAGTCTTTGAGTAACTACCATCGCAATGATATCATTCGTGACCACATGACTCCTGAAAACTACTTTATCGAAATTGATAAAAAGCGTAGTCTAGGAGATCGCAATTCAATGTTTGTGCAAGCGGTAAATCAAGATTTTACTACACCTGGTGGTAAGGTTATTGAACCTGGTAAACTGCATACTTCTGATTATCACGCAGGTCACATCGAACCACACTCTCAAGGCGGAAAAACAACCATGGAAAACATGGCCGTACAAACTGCTGAAGAGAACCTGAAACTAGGCGCAAAAGCGATAGCAATAGAATAAAGTTCGCGTCGTATAAATAAAAGTGGATATGCCGAAAGGGTATCCACTTTTAATCACTCGCTAATATAGGAGAATCAATATGACTATCACAAGAAGTCCATTCCCATCTTACAGCCCTTTTACAGTAGGATTCGACCGCGCTCTGCGTCGTCTCGATTCACTATCTGAAACAAAGGCACCATCTTATCCACCATATAACATTGTAAAGATAGACGATGACAATTATATCGTTGAGCTTGCAGTGGCTGGTTTCACTGAGCAAGACCTGTCTATTGAACTCAAAGAACAGGTGTTGACTGTGACAGCTTCGGTCGAAAAGAAAGAAGAGGCTGATTATGTGCACCGAGGTATCGCAAAACGAAGCTTTGAACGCGCATTTACTCTGGCTGATACAATCGAGGTGGTCGAAGCCAGTTTGTCTGATGGTATGTTGCGTATCGAATTGCGTAATGTAATACCAGAACATAAGAAGGCAAGAAAAATCGTTATCGGTGAACGAAAACAACTCTTGACTGAGTAATACATAAGGGGACTTCGGTCCCCTTTTTTTTGGTCTCGACAATATGAAACAAATTAAATACAACATTTTTGATACAGAAACATCACAGTTTGTTGAACATGAAGTCGCCAACAATTATTGTACCTATGACGATGATGGCCCTTTAGGTTATAAGGTCTATAATGATATAGTTATCAACCCGTTCAAAGATATGTTTACTGTTTCCGGTACTACATTAAATCACTTTACACTTTTAAAGGATTTCGAGACAGTAGAATCCGATTCTAACTACAGAGCCGACAATCTTGCTACAGAATTGACCCAATGCGGGCCGCGCCGATACAACTGGGCACTCGAAAGACGCACAAATTTAGAACGAAGAAAAAGAATGTTACTACAATTTGTGAAAAAAAATGATAAGATGCCCTCAATAGACAAAGAAGTTTTGTTTTTAGGTTCTGCTCTTATTATGGAATCAGAAAAAAACAACATACACTGGGGGCATTTTCTAATAGATATTTTGCCTAAAATGTGGTGGTTAAAAAACAATGATTACAAAGGCGACATTGTACTAACCAGTTTTTATACAGAAGATTCGATACAGGAAACTTCCTTTCTAAAATTATTACAAGCAAAAAATGGACACCATGAACCTATTCCGTTCAAGAAAACCCATAATAAAAAATTAGAAAGTTTCTTTCAGTCTTTTGATATCGATATCGAAAGAGTCATTATATTAAGGTCGCCTACAAAATACTCTAAAGTTATAGTACCCGATAGTTCTTCAACCTTTGTGAAAGCTTATATACATGAAGAGTTCAAAAAAACGACACACCATATAGCAAACAAGTTAATAACAAAAAAGAATTCTCCTAAAAAAATATTCTTTACTAGAAAAAAACTTTCTTCATCCAAAATTATAGGAAGTTACGAGATAGACAAATTTTTCGCAAAAAAGAATTACGAGATTATATCACCAGAAGAACTCAGTATAGGCGAACAGATAAACCTAGTGACAAATGCTACTCACGTAGCAGGATTTTTAGGTACGGCTATGCACAATTTAATATGGACAGAAGGTAAAAAGGTCACTATTATCAATAGACTTTCTGACGAAAAACTAACAGGACAATATATCATCTATGCTATGATTGACAGTATGTTTAATCACGAAACACTTTATGTACCTAGATTTTACTATAGAAAGATACCTGATGTTGTTGAGTGGTGGGAAAGTGGCGAATATTTGAATCGGGTATGGCCAATAAATACGGAAAAAATAATATCAGTATTGAAAGATATGGACTTATAAATAAAGTCATGTTAGGTATAGGAACACCGTGATGCTCACATTCTCAGAATATCGTATTTTATCAGAAGCTGCTACTGATACAAAGAAACTCACTCATCTTGACCATGTAGAAGACCACGCCCACAATTCCGGGGACGAGGGTTTTCACCACGCATTTCATTCACTCATGAACACGCACCATGCCTTGAAAGGTAACCAGCGTGAAGGTCACTCAATCACAACCAAGTACGATGGTGCACCCTCAATTGTTTGGGGCCATCATCCAGAAAACGGTAAGTTCTTTGTTGGTTCTAAATCTGTTTTTAATAAGAACCCTAAGATAAACCACACTCATGAAGATATCGAAAGAAATCACGGTCACGCACCTGGTCTGGCACAGAAGCTTCACGGCGCATTAAAACATCTTAAAAAGATAACACCAAAAGGTAAAGTGTATCAGGGTGACCTCATGCATTCAGGTGTTAAATCAAAATCAAACCCACACGGCGACGTAGAGGAACACAAAGAATGAAAACGTACAAAGAATTTTTAGAAGAGAACCTAAAGAAAATGGGTGCTTTAAAAAGGAAAATGAAAGACACCATGGATTCTAAAAAAGAACTTCGCCTGTCCAAATTAGAAAGGGATGGTCATTGGCACGATACTGACGATGATCACAGTCAGACTCATCAAGAAGTAGAAGATGATTATTACGATGCTAAACATGACCATAAGAAAAATGTGAAAAAATTACAAGGTCTAGCTAAGGCTGTGAGAAAAGATCCTCAGGGTCAACAGCATATGAAAGATATGGTGAAGAAAGGTAAAGAAAGACAGGATGCTAAAAGAGATAGTCTTCGCAGCGATAAATTAGCAGTAAAAAAACCAATCAGTAAAGATGATACAGTCGATTCTGGTAAAAGAAAAGGTAAATTACAAAAGTGGAAACAAGACGCTTTAATTAGAGATAAGAGAAAGTTTAGTAAATAACCATGAGCAAATATTCCTTTACACCCAATACGATTACATACTCTACACCTAAGAACTCAAAGCATGGTAAGGCCATTGCAAAGTCCAAGATAGGTGTTGTACCACATACTGAGTACAAAGGTCACAGCCTTGAGCATATGGAAGCACATTACAATGCTGACACTTCGCAACTGCATCATCACCCAGATGTTCATGTAGTATCACCTCATGTATCACACCATGGTGAAAGACACCCTGGTTATACCGATGATCATGAGAAGAAGTTTATGGGTCATATGAAACAGGCTACAAAACACTTCAATAGTAAAGAAGAGGGACATGATGAGGCTGTGAGCGCTCATAAACACAATACTCATCTGAATACCTATATCAATAAGACTGTGAGAGAAAGTACAAAACCTACCGTTGCGGGTTATAAGGCCCATCTAAAGTCTGAACACAAGAAGATGGAAGATAAGGTAAAGACTGATAAGGCCAAACAACAGAAACGCGATATGGCCAAGACTCACACTGACCATGTGGATGCCAATAAACATCACTTCAAAAGAGCACTGGACATTCATCACCATTTACAACAAGCTAAGAATACACTTGTAAATGCTATGTCGTCGCACACTGAGTTTGAGCATCATGTTGCTGGTAATAAAACAAAACCGGAAGGGTTTGTAACCAGTCACGATAACAAACCAAGTAAGTTAGTAGAC
>Ga0255751_10004426_pt1 | contig 12718 bp, 8 predicted proteins | sample 071ome_20_FD_179951 | JGI IMG/M metagenome (GOLD analysis project Ga0255751, IMG submission 179951) | Coastal salt marsh microbial communities from the Groves Creek Marsh, Skidaway Island, Georgia - 071412BT metaG (version 2) | ecosystem: Environmental > Aquatic > Marine > Intertidal zone > Salt...
GACCACTCATGCCTTCAGGCCACAGAAACGCGATGGTGGCTTCCAGCATGGACAGCCTGATGTGCTGACCCTCTCCGGAACGCTCCCGATGAAACAGCGCAGAAGAGATAGCCTGCGCGGCCGTGAGGGCGGACACCTTGTCGGCCAGGATGATGCGAAACATGTTGGGGCGACCCGTTTTTCGATCTGCCTGAATGTCGGTTGCACCGGAGAGGCCCTGAATGATCGGATCGTAAACCCGTTTGTGGGAATAGGGGCCGCTTTCCCCGAAGCCACTGATGGACACGAAAATGATGCCGGGATTGATCTTACGCACGGCTTCTTCGCTGAATCCCATGCGTTCGATCGCGCCGGGCCGGAAGTTTTGCAGCAGCACATCTGCGCCTTCGATAAGACGCCAGAGCACCTGTTTGCCCCGATCTGATTTCAGATCAAGTGCCAGAGATTTTTTGTTGCGGTTGCAGGAGTAGAACGTCGACGGCAGGCCGTTATGAGGCTCACCAAGGTGGCGGAGCTGCTCGCCGGCCAGGGGCTCCACTTTGACGACTTCCGCCCCCTGGTCTCCCAGCATCATGGCGGCCACCGGTCCGGAGACCATGCTGGTGAGGTCGATAACTTTGATTCCATTGAGCGGGCCCATAGTAACTCCGTGTGCTTGCTACTGGCGCGGCTTGTTGGCTTCAGCCGCACGCAGGTAGGCAGGTCTCAGAATGATTCGGTCGCGATAGGTCTGCAGAGAGCCTGCCAGTGGCAGCTCGTAGTTCAGAACCCAGTTCAGGCAGGTGGTTAAAAAGAGGTCGGCCAGCGTGAATTTGTCCCTGAGCAAAAATTCCCGGTCCGCCAGCGCCGTTTCGACAACTTCAAGCATACGCAGCACATACTCGCGGGCGGACGCCATGGCTGCAGGCGCTTCGCCGTAGATATTGCTGAGCGCGCCGTGGCGGCGCATGACGTAAAGACTGGTTTCATCGAGTTCGCCATAAATGAAACTCAGCCACTCATCTTCCTTGGCCGCTTCCTCAATCGATTCGGGGGCGCTGAGCACGGACTCGTCGCCAAAGCGGGCCACCAGATAACGGCATATCGCAACCGTTTCGGATAGTTTGACCGGTCCGACCTCGCAAAACGGGATCTTCTGTTTCGGGTTCAGGGCGGTGTAAGCCTCTGTCCTGGTCTCTCCCGTGCGGGGACCGATCGGCTCAAGCCGGTAGTTCAGGCCAAGTTCTTCAGCGACCCAGATCGGTCTCAGGGTGCGCGCCGTGCCGGCGCCCCAGAGTGTAAGCTGGATGTGATCAGAATCTTCCATGTGCAGCAGTGTAATACAACAGTTGAGGTAATGGAGAATTTACAGGGCAACAAGTTCACCCTCTGTATTGGCCTGTGTGAAATCAAACCGGTTTGTCGCGCTGTCCGACGACCTACACCCGCGGCGCAAAACGCGGTAATCTCTCCAGATGAACTGAAGTCAGAGACAGTCGCTTAAAAGTGGCAAGCCGACTGGCATGATGTGAGGCGATCACCAGAATAACAAACCCACATGGAGGCTATCCTGTGACATCCGGAATCAGCAGACGACAATTTCTTTTCGGCAGTTCGGCCATCGTGGCGGCAGGGGCTGTCCAGAGTATTCCCGGCACGCCTTTTTCACCCTCTGTGAATCTGATGAAAAGTGCGCTGGGGCAGGGCGGCCTGCCAATGCCTGCCGCGCCGGTTCGCATGAGCTCCAATGAAAATCCCTGGGGGCCCTCGCGGGCTGCCCTGCAGGCAATCAACGCGGCGATACACGAGGCCAATCTCTACACGTTCTTTTTACAGGACGAAATGGCGGGTCTGATCAGTGAACTGGAAGGGATTGGTTCCGAGCACATCAGCGTGGGCGCCGGTTCCGGGGAAATCCTCAAGATGGGCGGCCTGCTGGCCAGCATGCAGGAAGGCTCAATCGTCGTGCCAGATCCTACTTTTGAGGACCTGCCGAGATACGCGGGGAACAATGGCTGTGAGGTAATCCGCGTTCCGGTAAACGGGCAGATGGCGATTGATCTCGAGGCCATGGCCAGTGCCATCCGCAGCGACACCAAGCTGGTCTACATTTGTAATCCCAACAATCCGATCCCCACCATCGTTGAGAAAAATGCGCTGAGAGACTTTGTGCTGGAAGTGTCGCGGGACCGCATGGTCTTTGTGGATGAGGCCTATCATGAATTCGTCGACAATCCGGATTACAGCAGCATGATGGATCTGGTCCGGGAAGGGCACCGCAACATTATTATTGCCCGTACCGCGTCCAAGATTCACGGTCTGGCCGGGCTGCGGGTCGGCTTCGGCTTCTCCCACCCGGATCTGGCAGCTGAAATCAATCGCCGGATGACTGGAACCCTGAACATTGTGGGGATGCGCGCTGCGCTCGCCAGCTACCGCGATAAGGAGCATGCTGCGTTTGTGTTGCGCACCAACAAAGAGGCGCTGGAGATTACTCAGGGCTATTTTCGCGAGGCAGGCATCCGGCACATCGATTCCAATGCCAACTTCACCTTCGTGGAAACAGGGCACGACATTGCTGAAGTGCAGGCACGCTTTCTTGAATACAACATTCGGGTCGGCAGGCCATTCCCGCCCTTCCGAAACTGGATGCGGTTAAGCATGGCGAAGCCGGATGAAATGCGCTACTTCGTGCAGACTTACAAAAAGCTCTACGGATGAGCCGGCATTCGCTGTTCTTAACGTCCACGAGTCAGCGAAGCTTGCCATCGGATCAGGTTGTGACACGCCCGGTTCCCCGTCCTGTGGGCGCATCAACAAGTGTCGTTCGGGCTCCTCAGCTGAAGCTTACTCTGAGCAAAGCTTTGCGTGTATTGCGTAAACTGAGTCTGGAATGGTGCCGCAGCCGAGCCCGAATGGGTGGAATCGAAGCAACATGAATGACTAATTCAGCTCATGAAGGCGCTCTGGGGCTTGGCAGATGATCTTCCCCAAACTTTCTCATCACGCGCCCAATCTATTTTTTAAATAACGCGCGGGGAGTGCGAGCGCACCATAGCAAATGATCGCTATCAAGAGACTGGTATTTATCCCGCTCCACATAGAGATCGCTACGGCGAAAACTGTCGCCAGAACGCCGGTTGCCCCGTTTATTCCCCACATCCAGGGGAGGCTAGAAATTCATTTCCCCGGAAAACCTCTGGAAGATCCCAAGCGCAATCTGTCTATTGGCAATTACCCTGACTCGGAGCTGCGCATTGATGTCGTGAACGGAGGCCTGCTCTGAGTCCCATTTTATAGCGATGCCTGTTGACGCATTGCAAATTCATGTCTGCTAATCACATTAGGTCAGTGGTTGTGTATAGTGGCAGTCGCTCATCGCGCTGCTTGATTCAGTCTGCAATCCGCTGAGATTTCTCGGAGACAACCCTATGCTTGGCCATACTTTTTTGTTGCGAATTTCTTATATTTGCTGTCTCACTCTGCTCACCCTCTGCGCGTCCGCGTTTGCCGATACCGCCGTTGAAAGGGTCGGATGGCCGGATGTCATCTACGACTCCTCAGTGCCCACACTGGAATCGGTGCTGGGCTATGCCCCGGGCGATCAGATCACTTCCATCGAGCAGGCCCATGCTTACCTGCGCGCGCTGTTAGAAGCACAGCCGGCGCGAACACGACTGATTGAATATGCCCGCAGCTGGGAAGGCCGGCCGCTGGTCTATTTTCTGATCGGCAGTGAACAGACCATGAGTCGGCTTGACGAGGTCAAGGCCGGCATGCAGGCATTGGCCGACCCGGCTGAACTGTCCGGCAGTGAAATTGATGCGCTGGTTGCTGAGTTGCCTGCTGTTGTCTGGCTTGCCTATGGGGTGCATGGCAATGAAATTTCCAGCACGGATGCGGGCTTGCAAACCGCCTATCATCTGCTGGCCGCTCAGGGAGAGCCCTTCGACACCATCGGTGACAACACGCTGGTGGCGATAGACCCCAGTCAGAATCCGGACGGCAGGATGCGTTTTGTGAACCACTTCCGTGAAACCTATGGCATCGAGCCGAGCGTTTCGGCGATCGCTGCCGAGCGTCGCGAACCCTGGCCGGCAGGACGCACGAATCATTATCTGTTTGATCTGAACCGGGACTGGTTGCCGCTCACGCAGCCGGAGGTGATCGGCAGGGTCAAAACCTTTCAGGAGTATTTCCCGCTGGTGCACGTCGATATCCACGAGATGGGAACCGACTCAAGCTATTTTTTTCCACCGCCGGCCCAGCCTTTCAATCCCCATTACGTCGATGCGCAGCAGGAAATGCTCGACGCCTACGGCCGCAACAATGCCAAGTGGTTCGACCGTTTTGGCTTTGAGTATTTTACTCAGGCCGTTTATGACGCCTACTACCCGGGCTACGGCGATTCCTGGCCAGCGTTTCAGGGCAGTGTCGGTATGACCTTTGAGATGGCCTCAGCGCGTGGGCTGGCGGGCGAGCGTCGTAACGGCGAGATAGTCACCTATGCCGATGGCGTGCAGCGCCATTTCGTGACATCGATTGGAACGGTAGAGACCGCATCGGTAAACCGGGAGACCTTCTTGCGGAATTTCGTTGAGTATCGACGCAGTGCGGATGCCGGCGAGCATGGAGGCCCACGCGAGTATGTGATTCCACTGACCGGCGATCGTTCGGCGGTCCACAAACTGGCTGCCAATCTGGTGCGGCACGGCATCGAAATCCGGCGGACGACCGAGACAGCCCGGGCCTGTGATGTCGAGTTGCCAGTGGGATCGTATCTGGTGACTTCCCGGCAGCCCGCCGGTCGCATGGTGCGCACTTTCCTTGAGACAGAAAGCCCCATGGCGGAGGAGTTTCTTGCTGAGCAGGAGCGTCGCCGGTCACTGGGATTGCGGGCAGAACTTTACGATATCCTTGGCTGGTCGCTGCCGAGTTTATACAACGTTGACGTGATCTCCTGCGATCGTGTCAGCGTCGGCGAAGAACGCTTCGAGGGAGACGGCATCCCCGCCTACGAGCCACCGGGGGCATCACAGCTGGGTTGGCTGGTGCCATGGGGCAGTCAGGCAGCGGGCCGTTTTCTGGCGGCAGCGCAGCGTGCCGGGCTCAAGGTGCAGGGGGCTGATGAGGTCATGACTCTGGGCAATCGCAGATACGATCGCGGTACGCTGGTGGTGCGCCTGGCGGACAATCCGGATTACGACGCTGGGGAGTTGCACAGAATGGTCAGCCAACTTGCACAAGTGAGTGGTGCAGAGGTGGTGGCGACAGACACCAGTTACTCGGAAGAAGGCGTCTCTTTTGGCAGCCGGAGCGTCATGGCGCTGCCGGCGCCCAGAATTGCCCTGGCATGGGATGATCCTACCGTCTCTTATTCGGCGGGAAACACCCGATTCGTGCTGGAGCGGCAGTTCGGCTATCCGGTGGAGCCCGTCCGTGTCGAGCATATTGCCTCTGATGAACTCGACCGGTTCGACGTGCTGATTCTCCCCGACGGAGGCAACTATACCGGTGTGCTCGGCGCCCGGGGTGTTGAGCGTCTGAAGAATTGGGTCGAACGTGGTGGCGTGCTGGTCGCCATGAGCGGTGGCATGCGCTTTGCGGCCAGTGATGCAGTTGGCCTGCTTCCCACTGATCTTGAACTGCTGGCCGGCGGCAAAGAGGCGAATGATGAGGAAGGTGATGTCGTGGGAGGCACGATATTGGCAGATCAGCAGGCCTATCAGCAGGCGATTCTGCCGGAAGCGCCGCGTCCGGATTCCCTGCCCGGAGTGTTACTGCGGACCAGGACCACGCAGGACACCTGGCTGAGTGCAGGGGTGACAGACGGCGTGGCTTTCATGGTGGAAGGTCGGGATGTCTATCGCCCTCTGACTCTGGATGAAGGTTGGAACGCGCTGTATTTCGAGGCGCCCGAGAACCTCGGGGCAGGGGGACATCTGTGGGCCGAGAATCGTCAGCAGTGGGCCTTCAAACCTGCCGTGGTCCAGGCCAACTACGGTGACGGACTGGTGATTGGCTTTGTTGCCGATCCCACCTTCCGGGCTGCTCTTGATGGCGCCAACGTGGTGTTTCTGAACGCGGTGCTGCGGGGTCCGGGCCATACTGCGCGGGTCCGATGAGGCACTGCTGGACGGCTGAGGGAAGGCGCTGCCTTCCCGACTGAACCGATGGCGCTGATTGCTGAACCGGGTGGGGCAACAATCAGCAGCCCGGGCTGTGGCCCGGCCGGCATCGCCGAACCACTGACGAACAATCCGCTCAGCTTTCCGATGCGTCAGGTCATCTGATCTGCGCCGGACATATCTCCGTTTTAAGACCGGTTCAAAACTTGGTATAAACGCAGATCGGAACAATCCCCTTCGGGAACTTTGGAGCAAGGCATGAGGATAGGAGCACCCAAGGAAACAGCTCAGGGTGAGGCGCGTGTTGCGCTGACGCCGGAGAGCGCCGAGCGTTTGCAGAAACTCGGTTATGACTGTCTGGTGGAAAGCGGGGCCGGTGCCGCGGCGTCAATCACCGACGCGGCGTATGAGGCGGCGGGCGTCAAGATAGTCGACACGGCAGCGGAACTCTGGAGTGATGCGGATGTCATCGTCAAGGTGCGCGAACCCTCTGCAGACGAAGTTGAAGCCGCGCCTGACGGCAAAACGCTGATCAGCTTTATCTGGCCTGCAGCGAATGAGGCTTTGCTGGAAAAGCTGAAGGAAAAAAATATGAGCGTGCTGGCCATGGATATGGTGCCGCGAATCAGCCGGGCCCAGAAGATGGACGCGCTCTCCTCGATGGCCAACATCGCCGGCTATCGCGCCGTGGTCGAAGCGGGCAACAATTTTGGTCGCTTTTTCATGGGGCAGATGACGGCGGCGGGCAAAGTTCCGCCTGCCAGGGTGCTGGTAGTCGGCGCAGGCGTTGCCGGTCTTGCCGCGATCGGGACGTCAGTGTCGCTCGGCGCCATCACCATGGCCTTCGACGTACGTCCGGAGGTGTCCGAACAGATCGAGTCCATGGGAGCGGAATTTGTCTTTCTGGATTTTGAAGAAGAGCAGACTGACGGCGCTGAAACCGGGGGATATGCTGCTCCGTCGAGCCCGGAGTTTCGCGAAAAGCAGCTGGAGAAATTTCGCGAGCTGGCGCCTGAGGTGGACATCGTGATCACCACCGCGCTGATTCCGAACCGGCCGGCCCCCGAGCTGTGGACCGCAGACATGGTAGCGGCCATGAAACCGGGCTCGGTTGTTGTGGATCTTGCGGCCGAGCGGGGCGGTAACTGCAGCCTGACCCAGGCTGATGAGAAGCTGGTTACCGATAACGGTGTGACGATCATTGGTTACACGGATTTTCCCAGTCGGATGGCGACCCAGTCGTCGAATCTCTACGCGACTAACATCCGCCATATGCTGGATGATCTGACGCCGGAGAAAGACGGCTCGCCAGTCATCGACATGGAAGATGATGTGATTCGTGGCGCTCTGGTCACCCATCAGGGGGAAGTCACCTGGCCACCGCCCCCACCCAAGGTCAAGGCGATCGCCGCCGCGGCGCCAAAGAAAAAAGAGGTTGAGGAAAGCGCTGAAGAGAAAGCGGCCCGTGAGCTGGCGGAGATGAAGAAATCTCTTAACCGGACCGGGCTGCTGCTGGCGGTTGGGGGAGCGCTTTGTCTTGCGCTCGGTGCGGTGGCGCCGCCCAGTTTTATGCAACATTTTATTGTTTTTGTGCTGTCCGTATTCATCGGCTTTCATGTCATCTGGGGTGTGGCCCATTCGCTGCACACGCCGCTCATGGCTATCACCAATGCCATTTCATCGATCATCATTGTCGGTGCGCTGCTGCAAATTGTCTCCGGCAGTTTGCTGGTCATGCTGTTGGCTGCGCTGTCGGTGCTCATGGCGTCGGTTAATATATTTGGCGGTTTTCTGGTGACCCGTCGGATGCTTGCCATGTTCCAGAGGAGTTAAGGAATGCATACTAACGAAGGACTAGTCACCGCAGCATACGTTGTCGCTGCTGTGCTGTTTATCCTCGCTCTTGGCGGCTTGTCGAATCAGGAAAAAGCCAAGCGCGCTATCTGGTACGGCATCATCGGGATGACTCTGGCGGTGGCTGCAACCGTCAGTGCTGCGGGTGGACAAACGGTACTGATTTCTCTGATGGTGATTCTTGGCGGGATTGGCGGCTGGTTCGTCGCAAATCGGGTTCAAATGACTCAGATGCCGGAACTTGTCGCGGGTTTTCACAGTCTGGTCGGTCTGGCTGCAGTCTTTATCGGGATCAATGCGGATCTCGAGATGGGTGCTGCGCTGGCGGCAAGGGAGGCCGGTACTGCTGACCAGCTGGCGGGCTTCGCCGCCACCATCGCTGCCAAAAGCGCGGTTGAGCTGAGTATTCTCAAGGTCGAACTGTTTCTGGGCATATTGATCGGAGCGATTACCTTTACCGGGTCCATTATCGCGTACGGCAAGCTGGCCGGCAGACTCAGTTCAGCGGCGCTGACCTTACCGGGCCGACACGCGCTGAACCTGGCCGCGCTGGTGGCCTGTTTTTTCCTCGGCTATCTCTACCTCGGCGGCGCTGGCTTGTGGACTATGCTGCTGGTCACGCTGATTTCCGGGGCGATCGGCTGCCATCTCATTCTTGCGATTGGCGGTGCCGACATGCCGGTGGTGGTTTCCATGCTGAACTCCTATTCAGGCTGGGCCGCCGCCGCTATTGGTTTCACACTCGGCAATGATCTGCTGATTGTCACCGGCGCGCTGGTGGGCTCTTCGGGCGCTATCTTGTCCTACATCATGTGCAAGGGCATGAACCGCTCTTTTGTGTCGGTGATTCTCGGCGGCTGGGGCGGAGAGACCCAGGCAGCCAGTACTGTCGAGGGTGAGATGATCGAGGCAAAAGCAGATGCGGTGGCGCAGGCGGTTCAGGATGCCGACAGCGTGATCATCGTGCCGGGCTATGGAATGGCGGTTGCCCAGGCGCAAGGGTCCGTGTCAGAGCTCACCAAACGATTGCGTGCGCAGGGCAAGACGGTGCGCTTTGCCATCCATCCCGTTGCCGGGCGATTGCCCGGGCACATGAACGTGTTGCTGGCGGAAGCCAAGGTGCCTTACGACATCGTGCTTGAAATGGAGGAGATCAATGACGATTTCCCCGAGACCGATGTCGTGATCATCATAGGCGCCAACGATATCGTCAATCCTGCCGCGCAGGATGATCCGGGCAGCCCCATCGCCGGTATGCCGGTGCTGGAAGTCTGGAAATCGCGTCATGTGTTCGTCTGCAAGCGGGGTCGGGGCACCGGTTATTCAGGCATTGAAAATCCCCTGTTTTTCAAGGAAAACACCCGGATGTTCTATGGTGACGCGAAAGCTTCAATGGACGACCTGCTGCGGGAGCTGGACTGATCAGGTCGGGCGACCGGGTCGGCCAGTCGCATTAAAGACTCACACGGCTGAATCGCTTCAGAGCCTCAGCATGAGGGCCCGAAATCGGGCATCTGCGTCATTTCACCCGGCCCCGGCTCCGTCACTGGCCCCTGTTACTGGCCGAAGAGCCGCGCTGGCGGACAATTTGTGACAGTTTACTACTTGGAAATTGCGCATTCCGGCTTCAGAATACCCTCAGATGGTGAAACTGCGGGTATTGTCGCAGCGTATCCCCTTTTCTCGGCTTGTTGAGGAACTAACCATGAGAATAGACAAAATACTGGGCTTCGGTGCCCTGATGATCGCTCCCGCTCTGGGGAACGCGCAGGCGTCAGATGATCATCCGACCTATGCCAATGAGGTGTCTCGGATTATTCAGGACAACTGCCAGATCTGCCACCAGCCCGGTGCGATCGGCCCGATGTCGTTTACCAGCTATGAAGAAGTGCGCCCCTGGGCACCTCTGATTCAGCTCAAGGTGAAGAGCCGCGATATGCCGCCTTATCAGTATGACCGGGACACGGGCGTGCAGGAACTCAAGAACGACTGGCGTCTGTCGCAGGAGGACATCGACACGATAGTCGCCTGGGTTAATGCCGGATCGCCTTTGGGTAACCCGGAAGAGCTGCCGCCACCCCGAGAATTCCCCAGGAAAGGCGAATGGCGTCTGGCGGCGGATCTTGGTCAACCCGACCATGTCATCCGATCAACCGCTTGGGACGTGCCGGCGGAGGGACAGGATCTCTGGTGGGAGCCGGTTGTGGATTCCGGCATTACCGAAAGCCGCTGCATCAAAGCGGTAGAGACGCTGCCTTCGGCCGCTGCGCAAGGCTCGACGCACCATGCCAACTCGCATTTCAAGATTCTCGATGAGGAAGGTGAGTGGGTGGACAGTGACCGACTGTCAGAGTTTGCCCTTGGCAAGCTCGGCGAAAAAGTCCCCGAAGGTGCCTGCCGCAGAGCGCCTGCCAACTCTAAGGTTGAGTGGGAGATTCACTACTTTCCGGACGGAAACGCCGTTCCGCAGGATCAGGTCCAGGTAGGCATCTGGTTTTATGATGAGGAAGACGATTTTGTGGAAGAAGAGTCGTATAAGCAGGATCTGCGCGCCTACCGCCTCGACGGTGGTGGCGACTACATGATCCCGCCCCACGGCACGCTGATGACTCAGGGCTTCCATTCCTTTGACCATCCGGTGCGCATCGACAGCTGGCAGCCGCATATGCACCTTCGCGGTGTGGCGATGTCTCTGGAGATGTTCAATCCCGAGACGGGTCGCAAGGAGATGCTGAGTCAGGCGTCAAACTGGACTGCGGCATGGAACCACAGCCATACCTATGAGGAAGGCTATCAGCCGCTGGTTCCCGCAGGCGCCACGCTGATTATCTCTGCCTGGTACGACAATACCGAAAACAACCCCATGAATCCGGATCCGGATCAGTGGGTCGGAGCGGGGCAGCGCACGACCGACGAGATGTCCCATGCCTGGATCGCGGTGACTCATCTTGACGAAGAGGGCTACGAGAAACTGCTTGTCGAACGTGAGGAGCGCGACCAGCGCAGTCTCGCCGGATCCGACGACTGACAGACCGTAACGTCGACTTCGAGAGTAAAAAGCCAGGTGACTTCGGTACCTGGCTTTTTTTTGCCTCTGTGGCGCAGAACCGGGGCGTCCGTTCAGGCCGGCCGGCTTCGGGTGGGGCAGGCCTGTCACCACCCGCCATACCGATAAATGTCGCTCTCCCGGGTTGGTCAGTAAACCATGGCTGTTCACCCGGTTCGCTGGATAAGCAGATCGGGCACCGGTATCCTTTGTCAGGCAAGTCACTTTCAAATCAGACTGTGCCTTGCGCGATATCCGAACCGCTTAAAAACGCGCCGGATTTCTGTGCCCTGGCCGCTTTGGGCTCCGGGCTCTGATCAGTTATCAGTGCGCAGTGTTCAGTGTCAGAAGACAGCGTCATCGGGGGGAGCTGTGTTTTTCTTTTCGCCACACAAGGACATCATCGGGCATACCCTTGCCTGTGCCGATGAACCTGTTCAGGCCAGGCACAGTACCCTGACAGACGGGACAGAAGTAACCCTTCTGGATTGTGGTGTGATCCGGATTGAGCCGAACACAGCGAGTCAACTCTCTCTTGTCATTTCCTGCGGCGTTCATGGCAACGAGACAGCGCCTATAGAAATTGTGTCGCAACTTGTCAGCGATTTGCTGTCCGGAGCAGTCAGCAGTGCTGTCCGGGTTCTGTTCATTCTTGCGAATCCCTGGGCCATGGCGGAGGACAGACGTTTTGTTGATCTCAACATGAACAGGCTGTTCTGCGGTCAGTGGCAGTATGAAGATCTCAGTCTGAAAGAGGTGAAGCGTGCCGCCAGGCTGGAGGCTTACGTGGCGAATTTCTTCGCCGAGGAACCGGTTACCGTTGAGCAGCGGCTGCACTATGACTGCCACACAGCAATCAGAGCGTCGGCCAGAGAGCGCTTTGCTGTGTACCCTTTTGTGCCTGACCGGGTGCTCCCTGAACAACAGCAAGCCCTTCTGACCCGTGCTGACATCGAAACCGTCCTGCTGCAGCAGGAGCCTGCCAACACGTTCTCTTCTTTTACTTCAGTTAAGCAGGATGCGCAGAGTTTTACTCTGGAATTGGGGAATGTCATGCCCTTTGGCGCCAATGATTTGTCGCGCTTTTCTGGTATCGACCTGCTCCTTCGGGCTTTGATCTGCGGTGAAGAGTTGCCGAACTCACCGGCAGGTGGCATGGAACAGTTCGTGGTGCATCACACCCTTGAGAAATCCAGCGAAAACTGGACATTCCATGTGCCCGATGATGCGCCGAATTTTTCAGAGTATGCGCCGGGCAGCCTGATTGCCGAAGACGGGGGCGTGCAGTATCTGGTCGGAGAGGAACCGGAGTACGTCGTGTTTCCCAATCCCCGGGTCAAGGTCGGCGAACGGGCAGGGCTGATGCTGCGAAAACTGAGTAGGTGAGGAAGCAAATAAGCGAGGAGCGAGGCAGTCTGACGTCCAGCGCCACCCTAACGCTCTGAGAGCCGGGTACTGTGCCGGAACTGACAGCCCGGCCGGTCTGTCGCAGGGCCGCGTTAGACTAACCGGTGGAGAGGTATGATAGTCTTGATCCCCTGTACAGAACGAACCCTGGCACGCTTCAGGGAGAGCGGGTTTGTGAATATCCATTGCAAGTCAAGCAAGCGCAGATCGATTGGAGAGGCAGCATGCACAAAAGATTTCAGTCTGGCCGCCAGACCAGAAGAGAGTTTCTCAAAAAGACGGCAGTTACCGCAGTGCTTGCGGC
>Ga0255751_10004432_pt1 | contig 12714 bp, 9 predicted proteins | sample 071ome_20_FD_179951 | JGI IMG/M metagenome (GOLD analysis project Ga0255751, IMG submission 179951) | Coastal salt marsh microbial communities from the Groves Creek Marsh, Skidaway Island, Georgia - 071412BT metaG (version 2) | ecosystem: Environmental > Aquatic > Marine > Intertidal zone > Salt...
CTAAGAATATATAATATGAAATTGTTAATCACCGGCGGTGCCGGCTTTATTGGTTCTGCACTGGTTCGTCATCTAATCGAAAATACAGACCATATCGTCATCAATGTAGATAAATTAACTTATGCAGGCAATCTTGAATCTCTGACTGAAGTGGAGAATCACGAACGCTATTCTTTCCATCAATTGGATATTCTGGATCGTGACGGTATTGATGCCCTGCTGGCATCAGAGCAACCGGATGCCATTATGCATTTGGCTGCTGAAAGTCATGTGGATCGCTCCATTGATGGGCCGGCTGATTTCATCGAAACTAATATTGTAGGAACCTATACTCTGCTGGAAGCCGCGCGTAAGTTTTGGAAAGAAAGCGGTAAAGAGAACTTCCGTTTCCACCACATCTCTACCGATGAAGTGTATGGCGACCTTGGTCCTGAAGGATTATTTACAGAGACTACGCCTTACGCTCCAAGCTCACCTTACTCGTCCAGTAAAGCCAGTTCCGATCATTTAGTACGTGCTTGGCATCGTACTTATGGTTTACCTGTGGTTATTACTAACTGTTCGAATAATTACGGCCCTTATCAATTCCCAGAGAAATTGATTCCGGTGATTCTGTTGAATGCATTGGCTGGTAAATCACTCCCTGTATACGGCGATGGTTCGCAAATCCGTGATTGGTTGTTTGTGGATGATCATGCTCGTGCGCTGATGGAAGTCGTGGTTAAAGGTGAATTAGGTGAGACCTATAATATTGGTGGTCATAACGAGAAGAAGAACATTGATGTGGTAAATACCATTTGTTCCATTCTTGACGAGGTTCGCCCTGAAAAGCCGAATGGTATCAGCAAGTACAGTGACTTGATTACTTTTGTTAAGGATCGTCCAGGTCACGATGTGCGTTATGCCATTGATGCGACCAAGATCAAAAATGATCTGGGGTGGACGCCAGAGGAAACCTTTGATACAGGTATTCGTAAAACCGTGCTTTGGTATCTGGAAAATATGGAGTGGGTTGAGCATATTCTTGACGGTTCATATCAAGGCGAACGCCTTGGAACGGATGCTTAATTTAGCTGTTTGAGGAAGACAAATGAAAGGTATTATTTTAGCGGGTGGTTCGGGGACGCGTTTGCATCCCATCACCAAGGGTGTTTCCAAACAGATGTTGCCTATCTACGACAAGCCGATGATTTTTTATCCTTTGTCGGTTTTGATGTTGGCCGGTATCCGTGAAATTCTTGTGATTTCAACACCGACAGATTTACCTGGTTATCAGCGCCTTTTGGGTGATGGATCAGAATATGGTATTGATCTTACTTATGCTGAGCAGCCTTCACCAGACGGTCTTGCACAGGCGTTTATCATTGGTGAAGACTTCATTGGTGATGACTCAGTATGCCTAGTGCTGGGCGACAATATTTTCTATGGTCAGTCTTTTGGGCAGCAATTAGAACGAGCGGCTCAACGTCCTGAAGGGGCGACAGTTTTCGGTTATCGTGTGCATGATCCTGAGCGTTTTGGTGTAGTAGAGTTCGACGATCAAGGGAAAGCCTTGTCTATCGAAGAAAAACCGGTCGAACCAAAATCAAACTACGCGGTAACGGGTTTGTATTTCTACGATAACGATGTGGTTGAAATTGCCAAAAATGTAAAACCATCGGCTCGTGGTGAACTTGAAATCACCGATGTGAATAATGAATACCTTCGCCGTGGCGCGTTGAATGTTGAAACGTTGGGCCGAGGTTTTGCCTGGTTGGATACAGGAACACATGACAGTCTGTTGGAGGCTGCGACCTTTGTTCAGACCATTGAGCATCGTCAGGGACTGAAGGTAGCGTGTTTGGAAGAAATCTCCTATCGGCAGGGGTGGATCTCAAAAGATCAACTCATCTCTCAGGGGCAGGCGCTAGCCAAAACGGGCTATGGTCAATATCTTTTAAATCTGGCGGCTGAATAGTCACTGAACACATTTATTAACCGGCTAAAACGAATGAACGTTATTAAGACAAAACTCGAAGGGGCTGTGATCATTGAACCAAAAGTATTTGGTGATCATCGTGGCTTCTTTATGGAAACATATCAGAAGGATCGTTATCAGGAAGCAGGCATTCCATTGGAGTTTGTTCAGGATAATCACTCTCGTTCCTCTAAAGGGGTACTGAGAGGCCTTCACTTCCAGAAAACTAAACCTCAAGGTAAGTTAGTTCGTGTGGTCCGGGGTGAGGTGTTTGACGTGGCTGTGGATATTCGCAAAGATTCACCAACCTATGGTCAATGGGAAGGTGTCATTCTTAGCGAAGAAAATAAACGTCAGTTCTATGTGCCACCCGGTTTTGCTCATGGTTTTGTTGTGCTATCTGAAACGGCTGACTTTGAATATAAGTGCACAGATTATTATGATCCGAGCGATGAGGGATCTATTCTATGGAATGATCCTGATCTAGCCATTCTTTGGCCGGTTGAGGAACCACAATTATCCGAGAAAGACAGTAACGCTCCTTCTTTTAAGGATTTCGATCAGATTGGCTGAACTTCAATCCATCGCTGATAAGCAGATTTAAGGAAATTTAACTGTGAAGATTTTGATCACTGGTGCCAAGGGTCAAGTGGGCTCCGAGTTGGTTATGCAAGCCCAGTTACGCTCTCACGAGGTCGTCGCTACTGATAGGGAACAGCTTGATATTACGGATCAATCTGCTGTATTAGCGTTTGTTGGGCAAGAGCAGCCTGATGTGATTATTAATGCCGCAGCTTATACCGCAGTAGATCAGGCTGAATCTGATCAGGAGCTAACTTATAAGATTAACGCAGAAGCGGTTAAATTTCTGGCAGAAGTCGCTAAGGCAATCGACGTTCCTTTACTTCATATCTCAACAGATTATGTCTTTGATGGCACAAAATCAGAGCCTTACGTCGAAGACGACCCAATCAAACCGGTTAATCTCTATGGTGCCAGTAAGCGAAAAGGTGAGGAATACCTTGAGCAATCCGGAGTGAATTTCGTTAACCTCCGAACCAGCTGGGTATTTGGCCTTGAGGGGAATAACTTTGTCAAAACCATGATTCGTCTGGCATCCGAGCGAGACGAATTTGGTGTGATTGATGATCAGTTAGGTGGGCCAACCTTTGCGGCTGATATCGCATCAGCTCTGCTAGATATTGCTGAGCAAGCTCAAGAGAACGATTTTGATCGATGGGGGACCTACCATTTTTCAGGAATGCCGTACGTAAGTTGGTGGCAGTTTGCCGATTATGCGATCCAAAAGGCGTTTGAATTGGGGCAAATTAGTGCGTTGCCGAAAGTGAATCGACTGACTACAGATCAATATCCAACTCCGGCGAAACGTCCTCATAACTCCCGTATGGACTTGTCGAAGGTTCAAGAGAAACTTGGTCTTAAACCGTCTGATTGGCAGTTTGGTGTAGATAAGCTTCTGTCAAAAGCCTGATTCGTCAGGCTTTATCGATTTATTTCTTTTCCTTTCGTGTGTCGATTAGAGGATTTCCAAACCTTTGAATGTACTTCTCTGCTAGCTTTTTCCCGCCTAGGTAGCTTATATGGTCATCATCCATATAGAGGGGGGTGTTACCAAGTACAGAGTAACAGTATGACTCGTCGCATTGCATATCTTTAGGGTCTATCAATTCTACTTTGTCTTCCGCTGCCAGTTCCTTGAAAAGTTGAGAGTAAAACTCTTGACGTTCCTGTACATCAGACCTTTTTATTCGACAGTTTTTGTTTTCGCTAATATTCTGTGGTGCTTCTTTTCTAACGCTTGTCTGTTCAGATCTCAGTAGGCAGTAGGTATAGTTTGTATTTGGGAATTCCACAACAGTGTCCATCACGATAGTTCTTGCTGGTTTGTTGTTAAGATATTCCAGTGTTTCCATAAAGGATTGTTTGAAGGCGTTTCGTGCAGATTCTTTGCTATAGCCTTCAGTTCCTGAGTCTGAAAGAAATCTATAAACCGGTTTATCTCGGCTTTTATCTTCCGAATAGCCTTCTGATAAGATTGGCCAGCGTCCTGCAAGAATGATTATTCCTTGGTAGTTTTTCAGTACCTTTTGAACGTATTCATTTCTTGTCTTGAAATCGCTTTCTTTCGAGATGTTTCCTTTTCTTTCTTTGAATAGATTTGTGTTTATCAGAAAAGGAGTTCCGTGCCAGTTGATCATTAGTCCTGATAAATGGGCATTGTTGGCCAGAGTTTCAAAGAATCCATAGGAAGCATCAGCGTGAGAGTCACCAATAACTATAAAATCAGGCATGTTGGTTTGAGGCTTAATTCCAAAGAAGCATTCTTGTTTCAAGGGAATATCCTCGATAGATCCAGGGCGGCAAGGGGGAGGGATATTTGGTGACGATTTTATAGTTTCTATGAGTTTTTGGCTTTTAATTGGGAATCGCTCAATATAGCCATCGCTTTTCTTGACAAACTCTTTAAAACCAAAGAAAAGAGCAATCGGGATAAGATAGATAATGATTAGCGAGATTCTAAAGGACCATTTAAAATTAAACCTGAAAGGTTGTTCAACGAATTTCCATGTTAGATAGGCTAAAAGAGTTGAGCTGGCAAAGATAATTAACTGAATCCATTCTGACAGTTCTATACCGCTGTATTTTGTATAGGCAATAAGAGGCCAGTGCCAAAGGTATAAGGAATAGGAGATCAAACCGATAAACACCAGAGGTTTGAAAGTAAGGATTTGGTTGGCGCTGCCCTTTAATGGGCCTGAACCTGTATAAATCAGTAATGCCGTTCCCAGACACGGAATAAATGCGTTAAATCCAGGGAAATAGTCGAGCTTATCAATACCAAAAAAAGCATAAAGGATCAGTCCTAGGCCCGCTAAGGAAATTAGGTTGTTTAGGGATTTACTGCTTTTAGTGTTATTAAATTGGAAGATCGCTAGCGCTGCCCCCATGGCCAGTTCAAATAATCTGGCCGGTAAAAGTAAATAGGCAGATTGCGGTGTGTTGATTGCCATCCACTGGGAAAGTATTAGGCCGCCAATGACCAGAATGGATACGAGCAACTTGGTGTGCAGTTTAACCTTAAAAGCCAAGATCAGTAAGGCTGGCCAAATAATGTAGAATTGCTCTTCGGTTGAAAGAGACCAGGTATGTAGTAATGGCAGCTCACTACTGTCAGCCGCAAAGTAGCCTTCGGTTTCGTTATAGAAAAAGAAGTTGCTGAAAGCAATCAAGGAATATAAAGCACTTTTGCTGTAGCTATATAGGGTTTCTGGTAGTAGGATGTACCACGCCGCGAACGTGCTGAATATGAGAACGGTAAGTAGGGCTGGTATCAATCTTCTTATTCTTCGAAGATAAAAGTCTTTATATCTGAATGTGCCATTCTTTATCTGGGTATTAATAATATCGGTAATCAAATAGCCGGATATTACGAAAAATACATCAACTCCAGTAAACCCTCCCGTTATGAAAGGAAGCTCAATGTGGTATAGCAGAACACCTAAGACTGCTATTGCTCTCAGGCCATCGATATCGGCTCGATAGGAATTAAGTGGCATGTTTCGGTGCTCTGGAAAAAGAGGCGATTATAGTTAACTCTGAGTTTCAATGTAAGATTTGAATATAGGTCTTTGAATGCTGTTTAGTTCGTATCCATTTATCTTTGCCTTCTTACCTGTGGTGTTAATAGGGTTCTACCTATTGGCTAAGCAAGGGTTGTTTAGACCTGCTTTAGGTTTTCTTACGGTTTCTTCTTTATTCTTCTATGGCTATTGGAATCCGGTTTATCTGATTCTGATCATGTCCTCTATTTTGGTGAATTATTTACTGGCGATTCGAATAGTAGATAATCACAATAATGAGGCTAAGCATAAGCATTTATTATGGGGTGGCTTGGCTTTTAATATCGGGCTGATTGGCTATTTCAAATATAAAAATTTCTTCCTTGATAACCTGAATGGGGTCTTTGACCTCCAGTTAGAGAACGTTCCTGTACTATTGCCTCTGGCAATTTCATTTTTTACGTTCCAGCAAATTGCCTATTTGGTGGATGTATACCGTGATAAACAAGCAGAAAGAAACTTTCTGAATTATGCCTTGTTTATTTCCTATTTTCCTCAGTTGATTGCCGGGCCAATTGTTCATCATCGAGAGCTACTGCCTCAGCTCAGATCTCAGGAAATCTTCAAGTTAAATTGGATGAATGTGGGGGCTGGTCTGACCATATTCAGCATTGGTTTGTTCAAGAAAATCATGATTGCCGATAATCTTGCACCAAGTGTTCATGCTGTTTTTGGTATGGCGGAAGCCGGGCAGGACATTAGTTTGTTTGTTGCCTGGGGCGGAGCGCTTGCTTATACCTTACAACTGTATTTTGACTTTTCGGGTTATTCCGATATGGCCATTGGTGTGGCTTTGATGTTTAACATTCATTTGCCAGTTAACTTTTTATCGCCCTATAAATCGAAAAGTATTATTGAGTTTTGGCGTCGTTGGCATATTACTTTGTCGCACTTTTTGCGTGACTATATTTATATTCCGTTGGGTGGTAACCGAGCAGGAGAAATCAAACGGATGTCGAATATGATGACCACTATGTTAATCGGTGGTTTATGGCATGGTGCAGGTTGGACGTTTGTATTGTGGGGTGGCTTGCAAGGCGCGTATCTGGTCTTGAATCGAATGTGGATTGACTTTCTAGCAGCGATTAAATTGTCATTTCTTCGTGAGTTACCGGGATATTGGTTCCTGGCCGGTTGCTTAACCTTCCTCTGTGTCATTCTTGGGTGGGTGTTATTTAGAGCCGAGACCTTATCGGGTGCAATGAATCTCTATCATGCAATGTTCTCTCTGGATTTGGTGACTTTGACGCCTAAATATGTAGATAAGGTGGCTAACGTTCTACCTTTCATGGCTATTACTCCAGATGCAGCAGCCTCTAAAATCATGGGTCTGGATGAAGCAAAAATAATACTGGCTGGTCTATTGATCGCTTTCTTCCTGCCAAATGTTCGCGAGATGTTTTATCTCAATAAGGACAAAGAGAGAAAATGGTATCGACTGGTCTGGAAACCGTCACTGTTCTGGATTTTAGTTGCTCTCGTAGCTTTGTTCTCTTCAATTATGTCAATGACGAATGTCAGTGACTTCTTATACTTCCAGTTCTAGGTGTCGCTATGAAAGGGAAATTGTATTCATTGTTAATCATTGTACCTGTTGCATGTTTTGCATTGGTTTTGGTTGGATTGTCATTTTATTTACAGCCATTTTATGGGGATTTGACTAGGGTAGGTGGTTACCCTGAAAACCTATATGGCTGGAATGAACCTCAGTTGGGTTTTTCTGAAATAGGTACGTCTTACCTTGATTATCGAGAGGTAGACGATGAAATTGATTATTTAGTTCTAGGAGACTCCTTCAGTCATATTTGTGGAGAGAGCCGAGAAACAGCTGCCCTTGGCTGCTTTCAGTGGACTGCCTTTTTTAAAGATATAACCGGTTATAATGGCTTTACTTTTCATCAGGATAGCTTTTCTATCAAAGAGTTAGCATGGCGAAAAGGGCAGGGTTATTCGCCTGAAGAGTTGATCTCAAAAATCCAGGCTTTGGATTTAAAGCCAAAGTTTGTCGTATTTCAATCTGTTGAGAGGTTAGTGGCATCCCGATTACAACGATATGCCCGTATTTTAGGGTGTGGTGATTCTGAAGAATTGTTAACTCCTCAATTAAGGCCTTATGAGTCTGCAGATCTGTTTGAAAAAGCCAGAGTAAGAGCTAAAGATGCCTTGTATTATGATTTAAATGCTCCGATTGCAGTCATCAAACATCGTCTTTCGAGAAAGAAACAAAAGCAAGTAAATCTTATACCTGTAAATACCGATTTATCCCTGTTTTCAAGTGAGATTAAAGATGAGGTGTTAGTATCTCATGATGATTTCAAGTTGAAATATAGATTAACCGATGACGATATTGTTGAGGCGCGCTGTGGATTAAAAGCTTTTTCGGGATTTGTGCAAAGAGAGCTGGGAATACCTGTTGTATTCGCAATCACGCCTGACAAAAGTTCTATCTACCAAGAATGGTCTACTGGTTATCAATACCAAGTACCTTCAATTATTCCAAAGTTGGCTTCGGACGATGTGTGGTTTATCGATTTGCGGGAGCCAATGATTGAGGCGGTAAAAAAGGGTGTTACAGATGTCTACATGCCCAATGATACACATTGGGGGGCTAATGGGGCGAAAATCGCTTCGAACGAATTGATTAAATTGTTGGATCAAATGAAAGCATCGGGTAAATAATTTAGACGATGTCTTTTCGTTGGTCGACGATGTATCTTGCTGTTCGATCAGCTTCTTGTAGCGGCTCTTTTTGAGCCGTTTCTGTTTCTGAGGAACCCACTAAACTGACTAGTTTTTCTGATCGCAATTGATCGATGCTTTGATTGATCCGGTTCGGTTTGGGTTTTTCTAGCTCAAAGATTTTTACGGTTGCTCCACAACTGAGTGCTTCATAGATCATGGAGACACTGTCAGGACTTACCCAGACTTCCTGATTTGACTGAAGTTGTTTCGGCAACCAGTCAGCGTCTGTTTGTTCAAAGGGAATGGCTTCAATTGGCAGATTAGTTTCTGCAAGCGAACTTAAAAACCCATCAGGTGTTCGACGAGATGTAGTAAGCGTCCATGACCTTGAGGTAAATGCCAGGTTTTCCGATAACTGAGCGATGATCGATTCTGAATCCCATCGATAGTGTTTCGATTCGCCTCCGATGAGAATCAAACCTTTATTCGGGTTAAGGTGATTCGATGGCTGGACGCGATTAATTGCTCCTTTGGTGAGAAATACTCGCTTGCTAGGAGGTACATTGTCATGTTCAGGAATAATGCATAGATTGAAACAGCTCATCGGTAAGCTTGGCTTCATTAATACCGCAGTAAAGGCTTTTGATTTCAGCTTTAGAGTTAATAATGTCCAATGGGTTCTGTGACCAGCGCCCAGAATAATGTCAGATGAAGTAGGTTGATCGAAATAAGGTACATTTTTTAAACCCAGCAAAATCAGTAAGCAAGATAAGAAGCTTAATGGCTCAAGTAAGGTATAGCTTGTTTCCGCGCGTACTTTGATTAATGCTTCAGCCAAACCAATGGTTTGATTTTGGTGGCCAGGTTTTCCATCTGACACGATAAAAATCGACATGAGTATTCTTATTACCGAGATGATTATTCGAGGCAAGATTATATCAGAAGTCTATCTTTAATCTGTGGTAGAATTCGCTCGTTTTTTGTTTACGTATTATAGAGGAACGACTATGTCGGTTGATTCTGGTCGTACAGGCTGGCAGACGTACAAGCGATTATTGGCTTATGTCCGGCCTTATATCGGTTATTTCATCATTAGTGTCTTGGGTTTTTTCTTGTATTCAGCCACTCAGGGGATGTGGGCTGAGTTGATGAAATACGTGGTTGATAACCTTGATAACAGTAAGGAAAATCTCAACTATATTATCCTTCCCTCAGCTATTATGGGGATTTTTTTCATTCGTGGTTTAGGAACGTTCCTAGGGAACTATTATGTAACTGTAATTTCCCGAGCCTTGGTGCATGTGCTCAGGGTAGAGATCTTTAATAAAGTCCTATATTTGCCTGTGGGGTATTTGAATCAGACCAGCTCAGGCCATATTTTGACTAAAATTACTTACCATGTTGAGCAGGTCACCGCGGCGGCTACGGATGCAGTAAAAGTAATCATCCGGGAAGGCTCCACTGTTGTTTTATTATTTGCTTATCTCTTCTATCAGAACTGGATGTTGACGTTAGTCTTTGTTGCTATAAGTCCTCTAATCGCACTGGCTGTGTCCTATGCCTCTAAACGCTTCAGAAAGTTAAGCCATCGGATTCAAAACTCGATGGGTGACATTACTCACTCGGCATCGGAAGCGGTTCAAGGCTATCAGGTTGTGAGAACCTTTGGTGGTGAAGCGTTTGAATCTGAACGTTTCTTAGGCGCCAGTGAATACAACCGTAAGCAATCTTTGAAGTTAGCGCTTACTCAGGCGTTAAATACTCCGGTCATTCAGTTGATTGTGTCGATGGCTCTGGCGACGCTTGTTTTCCTAGCGCTTCACCCAACGTTGCTAACTCAAATGTCGAGCGGTGAGTTTGTGGCGTATTTAACGGCTGCTGGTTTAATCGCTAAGCCTATCCGCATGTTGACCAATGTGAACAGTATTATTCAGCGAGCCATTGCGGCATCGGACGAAATCTTCAGCATGTTAGATGCTGACGTTGAAATAAATGACGGCACCATACCTATTGATCGAGCTAAAGGGCAGTTGAGCTTTGATCAGGTTAGCTTCGAATATGAGGCAGGTAAACAGGTTCTTAATAATGTGAATCTTGAAATCAAAGCGGGCGAGACGGTGGCGATTGTAGGTCGTTCAGGTAGTGGTAAGTCTACCTTAGCCAGTTTGTTGCCTCGCTTCTACGATCCAACGTCTGGAGAGGTTCGTCTGGATGGCGTTAAGTTGGACGATTACAAGTTGGAAGAACTCCGCAAACAGATCGCTTTGGTAAATCAGAATGTATTTTTATTCCAGGGTACTCTGAAAGATAATATCGCTTACGGTGATATGGCGGATATGCCAGAAGAGCAAATTATGGAAGCCGCCGGTGCTGCCTATGTTAGCGAGTTTGCCGACAAACTAGAATTTGGTCTGGATACTGAAATTGGCGAGAAAGGCGTATTGCTTTCTGGTGGTCAAAGACAGCGTTTAGCCATTGCTAGAGCCATTCTGAAAGATGCACCGATTTTGATTTTGGATGAAGCGACTTCAGCTTTGGACAATGAATCAGAGAAGCATATCCAGCAAGCCATGGACAGAGTAATGGAGGGTCGAACGACCATTGTTATTGCTCACCGTCTTTCAACCATTGAGAACGCTGATAAGATTGTTGTGCTTGATCATGGTGAAATTAAAGAAGTGGGTAATCATCAGGAATTACTTGCCAAGAATGGTATCTATGCGGGATTGCATGGACGTCGTTTTGAAGATTGATAAAGTTTATAAATAATAATTAAAGAGACAAAAGGATAGCCAGTGTCCCCTAAGGCAAAAGCGATTTGGGCGCTTTACAGTTTTTTATGGTATTTGATATTACCTTTCGTGTTGTTGCGCTTGGCGTATCGCTCATGGAAAGCGCCTGCTTATTCAGAACGAGTGGCTGAGCGATTTGGTATTTTTAAATACAATTCCGAAAAAGAAGCGATTTGGGTTCATTCTGTATCCGTCGGCGAAACTCTCGCTGCTGCGCCTTTGGTAAAGCTGCTTCAGAAAAAGTATCCAGAATGTCAGATTGTTGTGACAACTATGACGCCAACTGGGTCGGAACGTGTTCAGGCTTTATTTGGTGATTCTGTTTTTCATGTTTATGCACCTTACGATTTCCCGTTTGCTGTTAAACGTTTTCTAAATAAGACTCGTCCTAAAATGGCGGTTATTATGGAAACAGAGCTTTGGCCTAATACTTTGAAAATTGCCAAAGATCAGCAAATTCCTGTGGTATTAGCGAATGCTCGCTTATCTGAACGTTCTGCTGAGGGGTATCTAAAAGCCGGTTTTGTTACCGAGGCAATGATGCAATGTCTGACTTTGGTTGCTGCTCAAAATGAACAAGACGCTGAACGCTTTAAGCGCATCGGTGTGACTGAAGACCAGCTCTATGTGACTGGCAGCATCAAGTTTGATGTCCAGATTCCATCAGATCTTTCTGATCAGGCGTTTCAGTTAAGAAAAAAACTGGGTGAAGACCGGGATGTGTTAATCGCAGCCAGTACGCACGAAGGTGAAGAAAGTCAGTTGCTCGATCTTTATCAGCAATTAAAACGTTTTGTACCTGACTTGCTGTTAGTGATTGTTCCTCGTCATCCTGAGCGATTCCGAACGGTAGAGCAGTTGGTAGTTCGAAGAAACTTAAAACTCGCTCGCCGCAGCAAAGACGAGGTTTGCAGTCCTGAAACGGATGTTTATCTCGGTGATACCATGGGTGAGATGATGTTGATGTATCAAGCATCTGACCTTGTGTTTGTTGGCGGAAGCCTGGTTGAGCATGGTGGGCACAACCCAATGGAGCCAGCGGCGCTAGGTAAACCTATCTTGTCAGGTGTTCATACCTTCAATTTTGAAGAGGTTATGAACATGATGGTTAAGGCGGGATCAGTAAAACAGATCAAAAACAGTATTGAGTTAATGACGGAAGTGCAGAACCTGTTTTCTGATGGCGAGCTTTACCAGAAGATGTCGAAAGCCAGTATTGATGTTGTTAAGAAAAATCAGGGTGCGTTGAAGTATTTATCAGAGCTTATTGATAACGAATTAAAGCAATAATGAACGGATGTCGTTCTGTCTTGTCCTGAAATAGTGTCAACCTATATCAGAACAAGACATAGTTTAATCCGATTAAACTGCTGTCAATTGGCTGAACTAAAGGTTTTTAGTTACTTCTACCGTCGTAACTTTTTCACCTGTTAGCCAGTTATTCAGTTGTTCAATATCTGCTTGAGCTAACTGACCTGATACCAGCTTAAGCTGGAAGTTTGCCACAATATAATCGTAGCGTGCGTCAGCCAGGTTTCGTTGTGCTTCGTACAGATTACGTTGCGCGATTAATACGTCAACAATGTTACGAGTACCTACTTCATAGCCTAGCTCAGTCGCTTCCAGTGCACTGGTGCTGGAA
>Ga0255751_10004433_pt1 | contig 12714 bp, 8 predicted proteins | sample 071ome_20_FD_179951 | JGI IMG/M metagenome (GOLD analysis project Ga0255751, IMG submission 179951) | Coastal salt marsh microbial communities from the Groves Creek Marsh, Skidaway Island, Georgia - 071412BT metaG (version 2) | ecosystem: Environmental > Aquatic > Marine > Intertidal zone > Salt...
AGAGGAAGACGAAGAGGAAGAGGAAGAGGAGGAAGAAGAGGAGGAAGAAGAAGCGCCGAAGAAGAAGCGGCGCAAACAACGATAGAAATACAATAAAATACTACGGTATGTAAACGCGCGCTATATCTAAATCTAAATTCATAAACGCTAAATTACAGTCCTATCTTCCCATTTCGGCGACGTCCACGACTCGATCCAATCGGCGTTAGTAAAATCCGTACAATCGCCGCTGTTGAGCTTTGCCATCAGTTCTAAAAAGCTCGCGCAACACAAAGCACCTACTGGAACGACACTTTCCATAAACTTTGCCAACTCTTCTTCGTTGTCGTTCAATCGCAGAGGCAACCACTCGCCGCTGCCTTCTTGCACTTCGCCGTCGAGGAACGCCATTTTCTTCTCAGTCGCCGCGTCGAGTTCCAACTTGTAACAGTGACCGAATATGTTCATGTATTTATCGCTGTACGCGAATTTCCGTATCGGTTGTAATCGCTTACTCTTCTCCGCGGGAGAGCGCGCGCAAATGGACAACTTCACGCCAGAAATTCCAAGTTCCTCTTCAATTTCTCGAATCGCGCACTGCGCGTACGGATCGAAGTAAGTCTGTCCGTGATTTTCCCACTTGATAAAATCTCTCGCCGTTTGCACGCCCGACGTGCACACGTCGTACATCCCCGGCCACACGTCTTTCCTCTCGCTCCGTTTCGTCGAAAACAACGCTAAATTCCCTAAACTCGTCGCGCTCTTCATTTCCTCCTCCGTTTCCCGCGCGCGTTCCTCCAGTCTCGCTCGCGCTTCCTCCGTCTCCAACACCAACGACGCGTCGTCGTCGTCGTCGTAATCGAAGCCTTCCCGATCGAACGTTTTCTTCTTCGGAAACACAAAGCGTCTCTCAAAATCGAGATACGCCGCCATCGTCGCTTCGTCCAAGCGCTTTTGCTGCTTTTGCTGCTCGTCGTGATACTCTTTACGTTCGCTTCTCCTCGACGTCACGAGCACGTAGCTTCCTCGTCCTCTCAACCGCTCTTCCACCGTCTTCTTTCTGGGCACAAAATCAACGACGACATCTTCCTCGTCCACGATCGCGCACAGCTCTTCTTCTCCGAGAAGAACGGACTCTGGCGGCATGCCGTGGTCTTTCACCGACCAAAATCCAAATCGTCGAACCGTTCGCGAGAAGAGCGCGCGGTCTTCTTCTTCTTCTTTTGAAGACGATTCAGACGACGACGACGACGATAACGCGCAGCAACAACAACATCTTCTTCTTCTTCTTCTCGATGTCGTCGTCGTCGCCGCCGACTTTGAGCGCGACGACGGCGAATTCGAAAGAAGAGCGAAAGAAGACCCTCTCGTCGCAGCGGTAGTCCGCATGCGTTGTTTAATCGGCAGACAAATGGGGTTTTAAAGCGTTCTAGGGGATTTTCCGCGTTCGATTTTTTCCAATTTCAACACAACTTCTCTCGTCAGAAAAAAAGGCGAACATCGTATCGCGCTTCTGCGTCATCGTTTAATGGACGAAGACGTCCTCCCGCACCCGCGCGCTCTCGTCGCGCTCGTCACCGACGACCGAGACGAGGATTTCGAGGACGTCGCGAGAAGTCTTCTAAATTCGTCTTCTTTTTGCGTTTTAGACGCCGAACGGTTTTTAAGTTCGTCGTCGTCGTCGAAGAAATCGAACGACGAGAGTGCGCACAACTTCTTCTTGCGAATAACGAAAGCGCACGAGTGGATTTTTGCGCGCTCGTCAACGCAGCGAGGGTCGTCTAAACCGTCCGTGGCGATATATTTTTTGAACGTGAACGACGTGATCGACGCGCCGTCGCCGAACGCGTACGCGCGAGAGGCGCAGAAGATTGAACGATTGAAAGCGAGATGTAAAGAGAAGAGAGTCGGATTGATGTTTTGCGCGGTGAGTCGTCGATCAAAGCGTAACGAGAACGACGACACCTCGGGTTTTGGCGAAGAGAAAGAAGACGTGACGTACGCTTTGAGCGAGAGAGTTTTGGCGGTTTTGACGAGGTTAGCTGGTGGGAGTGGGAGCGAGTACGCTTCTGCTTCTTCTTCTTCTTCTTTGGCGGCGACGACGAGGATCGTCTCGCTGACTCGGCGCGGGAGCGACTCGCGGGAGAAGTGCTTGAAGCAGTTGGCGCGAGCGACGGAGGAGTTGATGCAGGAAGTGCTGGTGAACGAGGCGAAACGAGCGATTGGGAAGTGCGACGAGATTGCGAGCGCGTTTGAGAGAGATGTTTTGGAGAGCGGCGACGTCGTGGACGAACGGGAAGTGCGTTTGGGGAGATTGGAGGCGCGATGTAAAGCGAGTAGGTATTTGTTTAAAGCGGCGAGTTACGCTGAGTTTAGAGGCGATACCGAAGCCGCGATGAACGCGTTGAGTGAATGCTACGAGAGATTAGTGACGTACGCGGATGAAGCGTTGCCAGAAGTGCTTCGCAGTTTCAAGGAAAACAGTAATACCGCGAATTACGACGATCACGCGAGACGACGACTGTGGAGAGTGTGCGAGACGCTGAGAGTTTTGACGTATTGTCGATCGAGAATGTCCTCGATGCTATTGAGCCAAATAGTGAAGACTATGGATACAAACGCGAACATCGAGGTGAATAAAGCGATCCAAGAATTGGCGAGAGTGGAGAAGGAACACGCCTCGTTCGTAAAGAGGTGCTTACCAATGAAAAGAAACGATACTCTTTTACCGATGAACGCGCGGGACGATTTAGGTTTGTTGAAATGTTTCACGGCGTATCGCTTGACTTTGCGCGCGAAAGCGGATAAATCGTTCGCGGACGTGCTCGCACACACGCTTCACGCGAATCCAAACGTGTACGACGCAATCTTCAACGACAACTCGCAGTTTCAACGCACTTCCGTGGCGAAATCGACGTGCTTTGATTTGAGATTAGATCCAGGCTTCTATTATCAAAGTGCGTTCGAGGCTCTCGCATCGCGAAGAGAGTTTCTGCAATCCTCGGGTTTAGGAAAGAATCTTTCGGTTGAATCTACGACAAACCAAGTTGCACTCGCGCACGGACGATTTTTGGGTACTTTCGAAGACAAAAGTAAAACAATCACGGGAACAGGTCAAAACTACGTCGAGAATCACGGCGCCGGAAACGCGCAAATACCTTCGATTGAGTTAGGGCGCGCCTACGCGCGCTTTGAAAACACCTTCTCGCCTCTCGAAATGCTGGAAAAAGCGAAAGCGTATTATGAGGGAAATCCAAGGTATGGATCGTTTCGCCGTTTATTGACCGTCGTTTCGAGCGATTACGCCTTGGAACTCTTCTACGCAAACAACACGGCGACGAACAAGGAGAAGGTTTTGCATATTTTGACTGCGTGCGCGGAAACGTATAGGAAAGAAGGATGGACCGATTTACTCGAGGAAACTTTAGAGCGCATTTTGGTGTGTATAGAAAAAGACGACGTCGAGAACGCAACACACCGAGTGCACGTATTATTAGAATTACACGGCATTCAGTATTCCCGCGGCGGCGATCGCGGAGGTGAAACGCGAGCATCTCGTTTACTTGCAGACGGCGACGCGATGAAAACGCAATCTTCATCGCCCGTCGTATTTGAGATATCTCGTGATTCATTAGCGTCTCACGCATTCAGAGCATCTTGTAGCTTCAGCCACGATGCGTCCCGTAATAATGCCGTTCGCGCAGGCGACTGCGTTACGCTAGCCGTTCGCTATGCTCTTAAAGGCTTTACCGGACACGACGCGTTTTCCGTGGCGCAGATTGAAGCGCACTTTTCTGATGGAACGAAAGCGACGACGACGACGACGACGATGACGACGACAAGTGCCACGAGAGATGGCATCAACGACGATGTCGTGGTATATATACCATTCACAGCGCAATCTAAAACGCAAAGTGACTTTGTCTTGGAAGTTGACGCGCTGGATGTTCTCACGAAATCTGGTATCACTTTTCGATTCCCGAAAGCTTCGTTGGAAACGCTCAAACTCGTTGGACACACGAAATCAGTTTCGGTGAAAGAACTCGCTCCTCGCGCAGAGTTGGCGATTACGAGCGAAGGGAATGATGCTAAAGAAACGACTGTTCTCTTTGGAGAAAAGAAGACGCTGGCGGTTGTCGTCACCGCCGTGGATGGGCTAGCGGACGCCATCGTCAATCTTTCCATCGACGAAAGTTTGCAAGAAGTTTCCCTCGGAGGTGAAGACGATGGGGTCGAAAAAAGAGGCGAAGTCACCGCGAGCTTTGAAAACCCACGAATAGTTGTCGGTTCGCTTTCGAAAGGCGAGACGAAACGCGTAGACGTGAACGCGACGTTCTTCTCGAATCGCGACAAGAACAGGAAGAAATCTCGAGCGACTATTTCGGCGCACTTAACATGTAACTTTGGTTCTCCTGAGTTGGAAGGTGAGGCAGAAGTTTCTCTATCTAGACGTCGCGTCGTGGCTGCGGAAACTTCAAAAACGTTCACATTCACAGATGCGCTCGAAGTTTTAGATTCGAAAATCTTTGCGCCGTGCGGCACGTCGCCGGTTTCCATACTCGTCGAGAAAAATGTTGAAGATGACACCGCGGAGAATGTTGATTTGAATGCACAGAATAAATCGCGTATGAACGAAGGCGACGTGCGTTTGACGAATGTTCGCGCCAAAACGTCGGGTCTCGTCGTCGTGGACGATGCAAGTACAACGCGATTAAATCCAGGCGACGTGTACACGCAAATGGCGACGGACGAAAACGTGCAAAGCGTTTCGTGGCATCGCAAAGACGATGCGCGCACACCAGCATCACCGAACAGTACGTCTTCTCTGTCCATAGACCTTCTCGGCGAAGGTCGTCGAGTCGAAGTTATGAACATTTGCGCTCGAGTGCCCGAATTCATACAAGTTGGCGTTGCCTTCGAGTACGTCGTCGAGATGAAAAATCTTGATCTAAACGTACCTCGCGATTTCATGGTCGCGGTCAAAGACGCGCCTGGTTTTGTGATGGCGGGCGAATCAAAAACCACGAAAACGGCAAACCCGGGCGAGAGTTGTTTCTTGCGTTTGAAAATAGTAGCCGTCGCGAGCGGGGAGAGATTCTTACCTTTGGTGTCGATCGCATGTCCCAAGTTAGCTGCGACCTGGACAAACACTCGGCAGCAAAGCGTGCTCGTTTTACCAGCAGCGCTCTAACGACGCGTAGCATGCGTTAGTTGTAATATATGAGAAAGAAATCGTACATAAGCACGCGCGATGATTCAGCTTTTTTAGCTTTTGAAGAAGAGTTGCATATTTTAACGTAGTTATGGGCATTTTCGTTGAGATTGAATACTCTCACTCCTCTTGTATATATTTTTTTAAATAAAACAAGTTTTCTTACATCATGTCGATTCCTGCGTCGTCCACGCCGTCGAAAACGTCAATCCACGCAGAAATACCTTCCATCGTCGGCTCCACAATCAACGCCTGGCCTTCCACTCCGAACCCTTTGGCAGCATCGCTCATCGCCTCCGCTACTCTCTCCGCCGTAATCGCCGCTATCGTGCTATCTCCAATCTTCCCGTTCTCGTCTCCACCAGTCATCGCTAATACCGTCGGTCCGGCGCCACTCAAGAAGCAACAGTGCGCCCCGGCCCCGATTGCAGCCGCAATAATCTTATCTAACCCAAACTGCTTATCCCCTCTTTGATGTTGGTGCATGATATCTTGCGTGCCAATTTTCATCAACCGAAAATCGCCTTTATTAAACGCGTTGATTAACGTCGCCGTTCTCCCGATGTTAAACACCGCCTCCGCTTGCGTAAGCTTATCGCTAAGCGCCGCTCGCGTTTCGCTCGTTAAACTGTGGAAATCCGGAATAAAAAGCGCGCACAACATCCCCTCGGGAATATTCACCGAGCTCGTGATCCATTCGTTGTTATCGCTCAGCGCGATTTGAAACCCGCCAAAAATCGCCGGAGCGACGTTATCCGGATGCCCCTCCACCTCGCACGCTAAATTCAACAAATCTCTCTTCGCTCTCGCCGTGCTCACGTCTGACCCGGCCAAAGTCATACCCGCGGCTAAGCCACACACCAACGCCGCGCTCGACGACCCCAAACCTCTCGCCGGAGGAATTCTATTCGTGCTCGTAAATTTCAACTTGCTCACGTCCAACTCTCTCTCGCCGTTCGATTGAAACCTGTACCCTTTCTTCACCGCTTCAATCACCGCGTTGCTCTCGTCTCGCGGTAAAAAATCGCACCCTTCCCCTTTCAATTCCAACTGGAACGTCCCGTCCGGTGAAATCTCCACGGTTAAATCGTTTCTTAAATCCACCGCGAATCCGAGCGAATCGAATCCTGGACCAATATTCGCCGTCGTCGCCGGCACAGAAATGCTCAAACACTCGTTCGGATTTAACGCGATTGAATCTTCCGAAGACTTGAAATCCGGTCGCTCCCACGCGTCGATGTCGGAAGACCATCTCAATTTGCGGTCTTTCGCGACCGGCCCGTTGCCTCCGCCCGCTTTCGTGACGACGACAAAACATCTTCTTCTTCTTCCTTCTTCGACCCTTCTTTTTCCCGAAAAGGCGACTACGAATTTAGTTTTGGAGGAGGAGGAGGAGGAAGAAGAAGTGGACGAGCGCGACGACGCGCAAGAATATGCGCGCGCACTACCTCGCGCGGCCCCGCTGTTGAGCATCGTTTATTTTGGTTATCGCGCGCAGGTGATGCGTAGCAGCGGTGATCCCTTTTATATGTAGATTGTTGGGGAAAAAGTGAACGTTTTTCCCCGTCTTTTGGATAAAAAAGTGCCGCACAGAAATCGTAAAGCGCGCGAAAAGACTCGAACGAACGAACGAACGAACGAACGCCTTTTCTTCTTCCTCCTCCTCCTCTCTCTCTCGTCTTCTCTCTCTCTCTCTCTCTCTCGCGTCTGCGTCGAGTGAAGATAAGACACATATATGAGTACATTTCTCGCGCGATTGACGAAACCGTTCGTCGACTTCATCTTCCAACCGAACGTCCATCGATGCTTCAACGTGAACGATTTACAAAGAGCGGCGCGAATGCGATGCCACAAGTACGTGTACGATTACATCGCGGGTGGTGCGGACGACGAATCCGCGCTGAGGAATAACAGGGAGAGTTTTCGACGAAAATACGACGCGCATCCGTTCGTATTGAACGGCGTTGGACCGGAAAACGTGTGCACGAAGACGAGTTTGTTCGATGGGACGGTTAGGATGGACGTGCCGTTTATACCGGCGCCGATCGCCGGAAACGCGATGTTTCACGTCGATGGCGAAAGAGCGGTCGCGAGGACGTGTAGGAAGTTTGGGACGACGTACGCGCTGAGCACGCTGGCGACGACGAGTTGCGAAGAGATCGAGAGGTGTTTGCGAAGTAGCGGCGAGGAGGAGAAGGCTTCGAGGACGCCGACGCATAAGATGTTCCAGATGTACGTATGGAACGAAGGGAAGTTGGTGGACGACGCGTTGAGGAAAGCGAAAGAGAGCGGGTTCGAGACGCTGGTGCTGACGGTAGACTTGACGTGGTTCGGGAACCGCGAGCGGGATAAACACAACGGGTTTTCGATTCCGCCGAAACTGAGCGACCCGAGATTTATCTACGAGTGCTTGAAGAAACCGTGTTGGACGGTGGACGCCGTGATAGGGTGGAAAAACAGAACGTTCGAGTACGCCGCTTTGAGGGACGATACGAAATTGATGGAGAAACAGAGAGACGATATGGCTGGGTTCGTGAGGGACGTGTTCAACCCGACGTTCGATTGGGAAGACGCCAAGGCGTTGCGAGAGAAGTGGGGGAAGAAGTTCATTTTGAAAGGCGTGCACAGAGCAGACGACGCGGTGAAAGCGTTCGAGTATTTGAACGCGGACGCGGTGTGGATTTCAAATCACGGAGGGAGGCAATTAGACGGGGCCGTGGCGCCATTCGATGCGTTGCCGAGTATTAGGAAAGCGGTTGGCGAGGATAGGGAATTAATCATAGACGGCGGTATTCGGCGAGGCTCGGATATCGCGTTAGCTTTAGCGCTCGGCGCAAACGCGGTAGCTATTGGAAAACCGATCGCGTTTGGCTTAGCCGCGGGTGGGGAGAAAGGCGTCGAGAGAACGTTCACTATTTTGAAAGAAGAATTAGAACGGACGATGGGTTTAGTCGGCGCGAGAACAATCGCAGAGTTGAGAAGTAAAGGTAAAGAAATCTTCGTGGAAAGAGAGCACTTACGAAATTAAATGAACCGGACCACCCGTCTGCTACTGCCGGATACTTTCTATGTATTGCTAAATGTGTAAATATGCGAGCTACAAATCATCTGCTATGTATAGACTAAAACAACTATCGCGGTATTATCATCGTTCGCCGCTATTCGCTTCTTCCATTTTCACCATTATCTCTAATCTCGAGCGCAAATCCTCGTTTCTGTACGTCAAATCGTACCACTCCCGACTCATCCCGGCTTTCTCTCTCTCTTCGTGCGCGAATGGTCCTTTCAAAACGTCCGGCGCGCACCTCTCCACCGCCGATAAAAATCGCTCCCCCAACGCCTCCTCGTTACCTCTCTCGATGTTCTCTTCTCTCGCGCAAATCTCCCGAAACCAATGCACGCCGACCGCGACGTGGTTCAACTCTTCGTTTGTGATTCTCTCCACGATCGCCGCCGATCGATTATCGCCTCTCCCGACTAACTTCTCTCTCAATCTCGGGCCGGCGTCTAATCCTCTCGCTTCTTGCGCCATCGGAACCACGGCCATCCTATCCAATTTATCCTCTCTGCTTTCGAAACACCCCAACCACAACATGTCGTGCGCGTCCATCTCCCCGTACTCGTGCCCTAACTCTTCTAACCGTTGCAAACACCAGCTCAAATGCCTCGACTCGTCGTCCGCAACTCGCGCAAAATCCAAGTAAAACTCGCGAGGTAACCCTCCGAATCGCGCGACGGTATCCCACGCCAAGTCGATGGCGTTCAACTCGATGTGCGCGACGGTGTGCAACACGTGCGCCGAGAACGACGACAGAGGCGTATTCTTCGGCGACGGCACGGAGAACGGCAAAACCAACTTCGGTTTCACCGGTCGCGCCGGTCGAGACGGGAACGAATACTCGATCCTCGTCGTCTCTCCCTCCTCCTCCTCCTCCTCCGGGATGTCGCCTCGCAAAAATTTTCCAAACGCCAGGTGCGTCAGCGCAATCTTACTCTCGATGCACTCCGTTTCGTACACGATCGTCCTCGCGTACTCCCTGAGCGAAAAACACGTCGCCTCGCTCGACGCCAACGCCCGTCGCACGCGTTCTCGGGCTTTTTCGGACACGTACTCGCCTTCGATCGCGTGGTTTATCGTCTTCTTCTTCTTCTTTCCTTTCGCTTCTTCTTCTTCGCATTTTCCCCAAAGTCGCATCGCGTCCAGAGGCAAAGCGCGGTACGCGTCCACCACCGCGTTCTCATCTGAAATCTTCGCAGCAGTAGTAGTAGTGGCGCGTCGAAACAGAAACGCTTTTCTCCGTCCGCTTCTTCTCGCGGTGGTGGTGGATGCGGCGCAGAGGCAGCGGCATCGATGACGACGCGCCAACGAAGCCGCCGCTCGCATGTGTTTGTCTCTTTTTTTCCAATTTAAAATGAAGAAAATTCGTCAAAGTTTGTCTCTTGTTCAAAGAGACAGAGAGAGAGAGAGTTACCTTTTTCGCAGAGAGAGAGAGAGCACGAAGCGAACGCGCGATGAAGTCGTTCGAGACGAAGGACGACGAGAACGGGGCTCGCGCCGCTCGCGCGCTTTTTTCTTCTTCTCGGGAAAATGATGATGCGCTCTTCGAAGAGGACGAGGAATCGAACTTGGCGGCGATGATGGGCTTTAGCGGAGGATTCGGGAGCAAGAAGAAGCAGCAGCGGCAGTCGAAAACGGCGACGGCGAAGACGACGACGACGACGAGTGGTGGTGGTGGTGAGAAAGAGGACGGTTTTTTACTCGGCGGTGGCGATCGGAGTCGTCGCGCTTCTGGAATGCGAGATGGTGTTTCGAAGGAGAAAGAAGAAGACAAAGACAAAGAAGAAGAAGAAGATTTGAACGAGAGGGACGAAAGAGGAGAAGAAGAAGAAGAAGAAGAATACGAGAAACTTCCAATTTCCGACGAGGTTGAACTCGGGAACCCGCACGGGAAAACGGTGACGACCATCGCGGTCGAACGGACCGGGTCTCGGTTCGTCACCGGCGCGCGGGACGGGATGGTGAAACTGTACGATTTTAACGGCATGCGGAAAGATTTGCAACCGTTTCGTGAGATTGAACCGAACGAAGGGTATCCGGTGCACTCGTTAGCCTGGTCGCCGAGTGGCGACGCGTTTGTTGTCGCCACGGGCTCGAATAAAGCGAAAGTGTTCGACAGAGATGGACGAGAGCTCGGGGAATTCGATAGCGGCGACATGTACATTTTGGATAGCAAAAACACGAGAGGGCACACGCATAACGTGACCAAAGCGTGTTGGAACCCGATCGAGAAGAATTTAGTAATCACAAGCTCGGATGATGGGACCGTGAGGATTTGGAACGTGGATTATTTAGGCGATCCCAGAGGTTCGCAACGGTCCGTCGTGAAGCCGCAATCGGTCAAGCCAGGGAGATTCCGAGCGACGACGTGCGCGTTTAACATGGACGGTAGTTTGATTGCGATGGCGTTAACGGATGGAAGCATACAACTGTTCCCGGCGAATTCAAAGAGAGGAAATATCATGAACAATAATAGCGTAAATAGAAATGGTAGTGGTGGGGGTGGAGGAGGCTCGAATGCGTACAGATCCACCTCGGTTGGTTTAGTTTTACCGCCGAGTCAGCAATGTCACCTCGATAACAACTGGACGTCCATAAACAGACCGAAACAGTTGTTCAAAAAATGTCACCAACCGGACGAGGAAATAACAAGTTTGTGTTTCAAGGAGGAAGATGGACGACATCAAATGCTCTCGAGAGCGACCGATGGGACGTTGAAAGTGTGGGATTTGCGCAACGCGCAAAAACCAGTGAAAGTGTTTGACGATTTGCCGGCGTCATACGGTGAAACGACCGTCGCGTATTCGCCAAACGGGTCCAAGTTTTTCACCGGGTGCGATGGCCAAGACGGTGGTGGCAAGTCCTCTTCTTCCTCCACGGGAAGCTTACACGTGTTTGACGCGCAAACGTTAGAGCGCGTGGCTAAAATTTCCTCCTCGGAACAAAACGTCGTCTGCGCCACTTGGCACCAACGATTGAACCAACTCTTCGTTGGTAGCGGAACCAACGACCGAAAGCTCGGATCTCGTGGTAAAGTGTCGCTCTTATACGACACTAACCTTTCCGCGGTAGACCGTGGCGCCATGTTAGCGATTGGTAGGAACCCTCGCTCGAAAAACGCGGACGATTTTTACCGCCGCGTGGACGTGCAAAACATTTTACACGTCCCGAACGCGTTGCCAATATTCCAAGAACCCATCGACAAATCTGGTCGCAAACGCCGGTTGAACAAAATCGAGCGAAACGATCCAACCATCTCAAAAAAACCGCAAACCGACGGTTCCGGCGCCGGCGACCGTCCGGCGCAAAGAGGTTCCACACTGCTCACGCAACACTTGTTACGAAACGACGGCATGCTCAGCGACCAAGACTGGAGATTGGGTGACGCGAGAGAGTCCATCTTACGCCACGCGAAAGCCGCGGCGGAAAATAACGTTCACACGAACGCAGAACCGAACGAGATTTGGTACGATTCAGACCAGGATAAGGACGATTCGGAAGAAGAAGAAGAAGAAGAAGAGGACGACGACGACGACAACCAAGACGCCGGAGAAGCGCGAGAGAAATAAAATTAGAGTTTATAAGCACGCGTGTAAAATCAATAATAATAATATAGTACGAGGGCGCAACTTTGATATTACAAATCGCGCGCTTCGCGAAAAAGCGCACATCTCGCGCTCACGCAAACACACACACACACACATCATATCCCGCAATCGCGAGTAAAAGGCGAGATTTTTTATCCCGAACCTTTCCAAATACTTTCTCGTCGACGCGTTCACATTTTTTTATTCTCGCGTGCGTGCGCGCGCGCGTTATGCGCGAGGGAACACTTTAGTCTTGCTTTTTCTCTGATTCTCTCTCTCTCTCCTTTTTACAAAGCTTTCCTGACCATATCGGCCACTTCGCTCATATCTTTCGCCTTGAGCTTCGGGAACGGTCTCTTCTCCGTGATCGTCCACACCGTTTTCTCTCCGACCAACACTTCAAACGTCCCCGCGGACGCGTCTCTCGTGATTTCCAATTGCCCGTCCAATTCGTCTTTCAACTTGTTGGCGATGCGGACGAACGCTTGTCACATCTTCGAGACGGACGCTCGCGCTTTTTGATTTTTAGAGGAAGAGGATGCGACTTTTTTCTTAGTCGTCGTCGCGGATGGTGCGGGGGATTTCTTGACGGACGTCGCTTTCTTCTTCGATGAAGCCGGCGCGGCTTTCTTCTTTGCCGCCATGTCTCTCGTTCGCGCGCGTGTTTGTTTTTGCGTGTTAGTTACTGTTAAAAATGTGAGGAGGTTTGCGCTCGATTTCGCGCTCTCGCGTACATTTTCAAATCAATCTCATATATATAAATGCTATTAATTATAAGCGGCTAGAGGACAACGATACTTTCACTCGCACTTTCTCTTTCTGCGTGCTGCTACTTTTTGAACCATTTCGGGACGAAGGATTTCTTGGCCTGTTCGGTC
>Ga0255751_10004434_pt1 | contig 12712 bp, 4 predicted proteins | sample 071ome_20_FD_179951 | JGI IMG/M metagenome (GOLD analysis project Ga0255751, IMG submission 179951) | Coastal salt marsh microbial communities from the Groves Creek Marsh, Skidaway Island, Georgia - 071412BT metaG (version 2) | ecosystem: Environmental > Aquatic > Marine > Intertidal zone > Salt...
GTATTCGCGCCGACATTTTCATTCATCGTCGCGTACCCATACATGTACGAGTTCACCCCTAACTCCCCTCCGAATCGCCTCCCGACCGCTCTCGCCGCCGCCTTCGCCGCGTCCATATCGCACGTCCCAATTGGGTGCACCGAAACGTGGTCCACGATCCCTAGCCTCGGGTGCGTCGCCGAGTGTTTCCTAAACGAGCCGATTTCCAAAAAAGCGGACTGGGCGACTTCGTGCACTTTGTTCGCCACCAGACGAGAGACGACGTCGTTTCGTTTCGCTCGAGCGTTTGCAGCAGTTGAAGAAGAAGACGTGGTCGTTCCTCGTCGCATCCTCTCGTCGTCGACGTCGTCTTCAACACCATCCGTTCTCACCGCAAAGGTAAACCCGGTTCGATTGTACGGCGCATCGACGAACGTCTTCACCAGTTTCACTTCTTCGCATTCTTCATCGATGGTGGTGTTATTAAACCCATTATTATTCGTCGCCGTCGCGATGTTGTTGTTGCTCACATTTTTTTCCCGAAGACTCTTTCGCGTCATCGCGACGGATTCGATGGCTTTCACCACGTCCAAGCGTCTCCCCTCGGAGACGTACACGACGCAAGCCAGAGCGCCTCGAGCAGCGATGGAAACAGAGGAAGGGTTTAGAGGAGACAGAGGAGACGCCATTTTTCTTTTTCCTTCGCGCGTGCGTGTTTATTATATGTATATGCGAGAGCGTTCCTTGTTTCCCCACGCGCGAATGACGAACGAGTGTGTTGATTTTTTTCCCCTAAACGAGTTCTCGTATGAACCCTAAACCCTAAACCCATACTGAAGAGTTTTTTGGATGAAAATTTTCCCTCAAAACACACTCAAAGTTGTCTGCGAGTTAGGGAAAATGAAAGACCATCTTCTACAAAAGGGACCACTACTACTTTCTTCTTCTTCTCGAACAACGAGACGACGACGGCTTCTGGTGGTCGTCTGTCTCCTCTTCCTCGTCTTTGAGTTGTTTTCAATAATTTTCGACGAGAAGAAGAAGAACGATGATGATGTCGTCGCGTCGACTTCTTCATCGTTTTTTGCGATGAAGAAGTTAGGGGGTGGTGGGTTTCATCATCGCGTTCGAGAAGATGATGATGATAGCGAGAACGATGAAATCCAACGCGCGCTGGCCGTGCAACGATCTAACCGCCACGCGCGATCGTCGGAAGTGTCGTCGAACGTGGCGCTGGAGAAAACGGAAGAGTACGCGGAGAAAATCGAAGATATTATTGAACCGTATTATAGGCAAGTGTTTGGGAAATTTGCGAAGCGACTCGTGAGCTTGGACGAGAAGGATTCGTCGAAGAGGGAGGAAGATTTAGACGAAGTGGACATTGGGAACCCGATAATCGAGGACGACGCGTTAGAGCAAGAGAATCGAGATTTAGAGAGGGTGAATACGGAGGAAGATAACGAACCTATACCGGTGGAATCGGTCAAGATTAAATATAAAGACAAGGAGAAGCGAGAGACGTGCGAAAGGGAAGACGTGGCGTTGAGGACGAAGAGTTTAAATAGAAACGAACGGAATCGGATTCAACAGATTAAGCCGAGGAAGTTTTGGGTGGCGAAAGATGAAGCCGCGAACGGGAGGAAGTATTCGCACATGGCGACTATTGGGAGGTGGAACGTGAACGAGACCAAGAAAGGGTTCGCGGTGGCGTGGCAATCGAGCAGCGGCATCGAAGGCATACGAGGCCAGTCGATTTTGATTTCTTACGCGGAGGATATCGATCAGCCGTGGTCGAAACCGAAGAGAGTGCCGAGCATGCAGAACGTGAAGACTGCGGTATGGTCGCCGGTACTTTTTAACCCGCCGAACGAGGAGAACGGTTTGTGGTTGTTTTACACGGAGTCGCAAAACTGTTTGAGGCCGGCGAGGGAGAACAAGAGCGGGTCGAAAATTCCTCCCAGATTTTCACCGGGAGGGGACGTAAAAGTGACGAAATCAAAAGACGGAGGGAAGACGTGGTCGGAACCGCAAGAGGTACACGCTCAAAGTAAAGAAGATTCGCCGGGTATGCCGAAAGTGATCGCGAATAGAATCACCGTGCACACGCAAACCGGGAATTGGGTTTTGCCGTATTGGAAAGAGAAAGCGGAATCGAACGCGTGCAGACAACCGAAAACGCCTGCTTCGCACGGAGTTTTAGTTTCTAAAGATCAAGGCAAGAGTTGGCAGCCTAAAGGAAAGATTAGAGTAGGCGGGACGTGGTTGATTGAAGGCGCAGTTGTGGAAAGGAGAGATTATTCGCTCCAATTGTTTTTTCGAACGAGTAAAGGGAAAGTATACACCGCATTTTCGTGGGACGGCGGAGATACTTGGACCGGGGCGAATCCGACGACGGTACCAAACCCAGATTCGAAAATGGACGCGACGTCGTTTCCCGATACGAGAGAGATTGTCGTCGCCTATAACGACGCCACCGATAAGAATAAGATTAACAAAGGCCGGTGTCGATTGCGCGTGTCGATTTCCTGCGACGGCGGCGTTGGGTTTAAAACCATCACCGAGCTCGAAGAAGGGAGCTTGAAGATGTACATACACTATCCGACGGTCATCACGGACGGTGATCGCGCTATTGTGGCGTACTCGCTGATGGGTCACCCACATTTGCGACAAGGCGATATCGGCGGGATCAAGATTGCGGAGATAAAGTTCAATCCGAAAAGTTTCGAGAAAAAGAAGTACGAGCCGAAAGTTCAACAGGTGGAAGAAGATACGATCTCTTCAGAACGAAGTGGAGAAGAGGAAGGTGGACAGGATTCGGCCGTGAAAACGACGCTTTCGTACGAACTGGACGGCCTCTGAGCGAAGATGAAGAATCAAGTCCGTTAGTTCCTTAGAAGTTTTTTTAGTTTGCTGCAGTAGTACTAGTATTGCTATTCTAAATGAATACGTTATTGTCTATAGTATCAGCCCCATCCGGTAATACCGCCACCGCGCATACCAAAACCTCCGTCGTTATCATCGTTATTATCGTCTGAATCGTCGTCGTCTGATTCGTCGATATCGGACGGTTCAAACTCTTCCATGATTGCCGCCGCGCCGTACCCACCATCTTCGCTGTCGTCGTCGTAATACTCGTCATCGTCCTCGCTACCTTCCGATTCCGAAGCTACTTCGTAGTTTCGAATATCTCGAGAACGTTTTCGGCCGACGGCACCGGATCGTTGCATCGCGGATTGTTGTTCGCGCCGCTTGGAAGATGCTGACATTTTAACGCGTCCGCCTCGATTAATCCTACGTTTCCGTCGAAGTCTTCTCGCATCAAAGCTTCGAGAAATTTCAATCGTCTCAACCTTAGCATCTGCGCTGTTGTCGACGGCGGGAGATGGTGTCGTGGCAGTCGTCGCAATAGTTGCATCTGTCGTTGTATTTGCTTGAGATATCATTTCCTCAGCGGAAAGCGCAGACGTGCGTTTTGCCGCCGCGGTAGCCGCATCGAGCAGCGCTTTACATCGTCGTGGCGACGCGTACACAGCCTTGCAATCAATCAACGCGTCGATACTCTGAACGCACATTTCGAGCATATTTTTTCTCCTAGCAATATCTTGTAAGTTTTGGTTGCTATATTTTGCAAAGACGACCGATAATGCCAACAGAGTGGACGCGGACGCCATAGCGAGTCTCCCAGCCATCACCGGCCCAGGCACTTCGAGTTCGCACACGACACGAACAGCTCGTAAACCGTCCAAAAACAAAGAACACACAATTTCTGCATCCAATGTGATTGTATCTTGATCTTTACTTTGTTGTTGATCACAGCGTTCGCACCTTTTTATTTCGTCTGAGAAAGCTTCGATAGTTTCAGAGGCGACGAGGACGACAGCACCGGGAGAAAGTGCCCCGCGATCGTTGACAATAGTTCTGGCAGCCGCGTCGAGATTCCCTCCACCTTTACCTTCGCTGAGTATAGACGCATCCGCGGAAGCCGCAGAAGCTAAACAAAAGTGCATCGCCGTTTTGTACAAGGATAACACATCTTGCGAGGAGAAAGCTTTCTTCTTAAAGTGAGAGAATCCTCGAGAGACAAGTTCCGCTCTCCCTCGAAGACTCGCAAAGGTTGCTCTGGCGTTATTGCTGGCCTCATCCTCGTCTTCATTGGTAAAAATAGTCAAAAAAGATGTCATTTGATCGTGCGTGTGTGTGTTAGAGAACGACGAGCGCGCCAGTGCGGCATCTCTTGAGATGGCAGAAATGGCGTGTAAAACGTCATCTTCTTTGACCGCGTAGTTTTCTCGATCCATGGAGGCTTCATCATCGACACCGTTCGACCACGCCGCGGCGACTACGTGCGCAATGGCAACGTCCCTCGAAGTTTGAATCGAAAGCAGACGCTGCGATTTCTCGTCGACTTTTTCCAAGTTGAACGTGGAACGACCAAGCATCAACGAAGGATCATCGTCGAGTGCTGCCGCAAATCGCAGCGCCGGGTTGATTGCACGAAGATCGTTCCATTCATTCGCGCGTTCAAGAGCCCATTTTGTGGCGAGCACGCGCCCTGAAGTAGAGAACATCGCATCCCAAACATCTCGCCTCGCGTGGATGCTTGCTGGTAAAAGGTAGGCGCAGTTCAAAAGGGACACGCACGCTCCAACCATAGCCGCGCGCGATTCTTTTGGCAAGCTCAAGAAGCTTATCTCGTCGTTGTCAACTTCGTCGCTTTCTATCACGCGCGGCGTAGACTTAGCACCACTTGCTGGTGTAATGATTAATTTACCGCCGGCGAGGCTCGAGGCAACTTCCGAGCACAGACGCAAGCATTTCGACGTCACTAACATGTGCGCGATATTGTCGGGCGACATGGAGGAAGAGCCATTGCTGGCCGCTTTGGCGATAGCCTGTGCAGCACGCTTTGTGATAGAAACTCGTCTTTCAGCTATCATGCGCTCGCTGTAGCTATCGTTACGTTTATCATCTTCGTCGATTATGGAATTGCCGCTTTCCATTTTGTTCAAAAGTGGCTCTGAATTTTTCAGACATCGAGAACACGCAGCGACCCATTTTGAGGCTGGAATTCTGCACAACTCCACATCTGCCTTCTGACGCGTCCTCGCATCTAGGCATGCTTCGACGTCGACGAGCGCGAGGAGTCGACGAAATGAATCGTCTTCCGACGCATTTCTGTCGATGACACATATCCTCAGCGCTGCTGCAGTTGCGAACAAACTCGAGGTGTTATAGGCTACTTCGTCCGAAATGTGCACATCCACTGTCTTACTGTTGTTGACTTTTACGTTCGCGCTCGAGTTAAAATTGTTCACGTTTTGAGAAAGTTGTTCGAGGAAGCTCGAAAGTTCGAGCGAAGCTCGAACGAGCGCAAACCCGGCCGAGGAAGAGAGACGTTCGGATTTTGGAATCATCGCAAACGCCATCGCATCTAATGGCTTCTTATCAAGGAAGTATGAAAAGTCATCGTTCTTGTTCTTTCCATCCTCGTCGTCGTTGTTGTTCTCGTGGTGGTTCTCGTTTGACAAATCTCCTCCCAGATGTAACTTCTGGCTCTTCAATCGAGGTTCTAGCCATGTTTTCAACACCGCTTGCACGGAAGTGGAGTCTAATTTTACAGCAAGCGCACGAAGAGCATCCATGCCAACGTTGACTACGCAATCGCTGCGCTTTTGGTGACGATGGAAATTCTCATCAATCTCTTCTTCCTCGTCATCGTCATCGTCATCGTTCCCGTTGTCCTCGATGACGATTCTAGTATTAGCTATGCATTTCAAGATATCATGTGCGAGAATGATCTGTTGCGAAGGCTTCAAGAAAAATGGTTTACCTTCATTGATGTACGGCTCGCCCGAGATTTTGTTTTCCAGGAACATTCCCTCAACAACCGCCAACGCGACTAATCTGCTATCAATACTGCCTCGCATCTTACGTTCGAGAAGATCAAACTCTCTCGCGAGAATTGGATCTTCTTTGTTTTCAAACGCCTCCATGCACTTTCGGAGCGCGAATCCGCACGCGTTTGCCCACACCCTGTTCGCATCCAACCCGTTTGCAAACGAGTCGAAACTATCGATGCGTTCAGGAATACACGCGTTAATCTCCTCCATTAAAGCGCGTATATCTTTTTCAAAAACTTCGGACATGTCCTCCCACGATGCAATATCTTCTCTATTCCAGAGATCGAATCCTATTTTTCTCATACGTTCCAATTGTATTTCTTCAAATATGGCTTTGAATGCCCTAGCACTCGAGGCGCACCGATTGTTCTCCAAATTTCTACATGCACTCCGATATTGCTCGACTCGTTCGTCTTCTTCCAGTTCTTCGTCCGTTTTATTCTTTGCTTTGTTTCCTCTGTCGTCGTCGTCGTCGTCGTCGTCGTCGTCGTCGTCATCATCGTTGTCGTTTCTATCCGCTCCAACTTCGCCTTCTTCTGTATTGTCATGCGAATACCAGTCTGCGGTAGTAGTCGCATCAAATTTCTTTTCATTCTCTCCACCACAACCACAACCACCACCACAACCACCAAACGAGGCCGCCGAAGACATCAACAACAAGGTGTTCGGATGTGCCACCAACCTCACAGTCTTCACTATATTTCTCACAGTCCGCATGTATTGCTGAATGTTGTAATTTTCCTCGGACCTCAATATCCAGAAGTGGTCCGGGTCGCTGTCCTCGCTGTCCATTTCCGGTCCATTCTGATAGCCCGGTTCTTTCTCATACTGGTGCTGAAAACTATCCACCAGCGCGTCCACGAAGCCTCTCGCGCACGTCTCGCCGACGATCCACGCTCGCGGCGACTCTCGCATCGAATAGAGCACGTTCAAAAACGCGCACATTTTTTCGTTCACGCGGTTGTTACTCAACTCGGAGTTGCTCTTCACCACGAACAAAATATCTCGAATCTCCACCGCGTCTGCGTTTACCATAGTTCTTAAATGAGCGAACAACATTTTCCTCATTTCCTCGCTCACGGTGAACGCCGGCGCGGAAGCATTCTCCCACGTTGCTCTTCTCGAATTCCGCGCGACGAAAGAAACGCCCTTGGACGGGAGAAACGCGCTCAAAACGATTTCAATCTGTTCTCTCGGACTGAACTCCTGCTTCAATCTCTCCGACGCGCGAGACGCGTTTAAAGACGGCAAAGACGACACGAACGATCTGCACAAGGCTCGACGCTTTTTGTGACTTTTCGTCCTGTCGCTGTCGAATGAGTTTGACATTGAATCGTGTTCATCTCCTTCTTCTTCTTCTTGTTCTTCTCCTCCTCCATCAGAGGGGCGAGAGAAGGATGACATTGCTCTGAAGAAGATTTCAAAATGAAAATAACAGAAAATAAAGAGTAGTTCGACTATTCGAGAGAAAGACGAGTTTGGATTCGCGCACACGCACGATGAATGATTAAATTAAAGTGCGATGTTCATTACTGTTCATTAATGACATGCGTATTTTTTAGTTCTTCTAACGCGCGTTTGTTGCTGCTCTACTTCGCGTGGGGTGCGCTCCTTCATTCGAGGAAATCCGCGCGCTCGCGCGCGCGTTCCTTTTTGCCGCGGGTCTCGTCTCGTCTCACTTTGTCTTTTTGGGCTCGTCACCGTCGGACTCTTTCGCCCTCTCGTTCTCTTCGCCGCTGGACTTTGCCGAACTGTCGTCCTCGCTGGACGTGTCGAACTTACCCTCCCTTTGATACTGCAACGCGAGTGAGAAGCACAAGACGAACATGATCAACGCGATGACGAGCAACCACCAGTACGTGGCTAACCGTTGCACCGGGGAGGAGTTGGAGAATCTGAACATCGCTCTTTGGTGGATGTTTTTCAGTTTACCTGTGATAGGCATAGACGGAAGGAAATTTGGGAGTCGTTTGATGTCGATGAAGTTCATGTCGACGAAAGCAGCGATCGACTCTTCGATGGTTTTGCCTCTCGTATTCCATTTTCGATCGTACCAGCTTCGGTGGGTTTTCTTGTGGTATCCCAAACAGAGAGGGAAGGAGGATTCGAGTGGGCCGAACGCCATTTCTTTATCGAGCCACGGCCCTAGTTCGTCGCCGTCGACGCGAACAAAGGTGATTTCACGGTGTTTGAGCGCGAGTTTGTAGGCGTTTTTCGCGAACGCTTCTAACTTAACATCGCCACCCGATTCGACCAGGAATACCGACGGGCTATCTAAATCGAGGATATTGTTGAAGACAGATTGATCGAGTTTGGCTAACGGGGCGACGATTCTCGTGCGGACGAACGCAGACACGTTGCACGGATGTGTGTGCATCCTCGCCTCATCGTTCGCATCGCCGACGTTCGCGCCATGATTCTGCTGCTCGTTCTCATCTACTCGACACAAAACGACCTCGGTCGTAAACCCCTCGTTATTCCCACCATCCGATTTTGACGGGGAACGTCCATCGTCTTCATCCCCGGGCACTCTCGGGTGCACGGCTAACAAAATCGAATAGCTTTCTTCTTCACGTTTTATTTCCTTCCACGGAAAATGCCTCACGTGAAACGCGTCTAAAAACGAATTCGCATCTTCAACCGTCTTTGGCGCGTCGCTCTCTCCGAACCACGACTGTAAATTTTCCTTTTTCTTCGCCGCCGCGTCGAACGCTTTCTTAATCTTTGAATTCCCTCCGTTCACCATCAAATGGAAAAACATCGCGTTTGACTCGGTCGCTTTCAATTTCCCGTATTCTTGCGCCTCTCGCCAGTCTTTAAACGTCGCGACGTCTGGCGCGCTCGCGCGACGGAGATAATTCAACAGCGCCGCTTGACTCCGACTGCCCGAGTATCGTTTCGCCACGAACAGTTCTTCTTCTCCTCCTTTTCCTCCGCCTTCTTCTTCGTTCTTCTCAAACAGTAACAAAGTCGGGTATCCCGTCACCCCGTATTTCTTCTTGAACGCTTTCCTTTCCTCCGTTTCGCTCTCTTGCACCCCCAACGCGCCTTCTCGCGTCGGATATTTTTTCACGTCTCCGTTCATTTTAACCACGTCCACGACGCTTTCATCGATGCCATCCTCTTCGCGTAATATTCTCAGCGCCGAATGCAGTTCCGGTTCGAGAACTTTGCAGTGTCCGCACCACGGCGCGTACACCGATACGAGGAGTTTAAACTTAGGATTGACTGCCATTCGCTCGCGCGAGAACGCGGAGAAAATGGAGGACGGGACGAGTTCCCGGAGCTTTTGCTCTCCTTTTCCGAGGACGTTGTTTTCATCACTCGCCGCTGCCGACGCAAACGTCGCATCATAAAAAAGACCACCAGGGGGTGAAAAAAAGGAGCCGCTGCTGGAGAGCAAAAACAAAGAGAGAATGAAAAGAGCGAGCGCGGACTTTGAGGATCTCGTCGTCGTCGTCGTCGTCGTCATCTTTTAGCGCGGTGCGCGCGTTGTTTTTCTTTCCCGTTTTTCAACGACTTTTTGTGACTTGTGGGAAAAGTTTTTTACCCTGACCCCTGATTAGGGTTTAGGGTTAGGGTTTCAGTTTTCTCGACCATATAGAAAAAGCGCTCGCACCCGCACTCTTTTGCGTTTCTCTCTCCTCGAAAGAGAGAGAGAGAGAGAGAGAGAGAGTAGCAGCAGCGGCGGGCTGTCTTTTGCTCGAGTCTTTATATATATTTGCGATACATTTTTTTCAGAGCATTATTCAACGCGCGCGCGTGGAGAGTAGCACAAAGGACAGAGAGAGAGAAAACGATGATGGCAGCGCGAAGAGCTGCGATTCGGAAGAAGAAGGAGGAGGACGACGAGGACGAGAACGAGAACGAGAACGTCGCCAACGAGGAAGAAGAAGAGGAAGAGGAAAAGAAGGCACAGAAGACAAAAAAGAAGAAGAAAAAGAGCGTCTCGAAAGCGGTAGCGCTCTCGTTCGAGGACGAAGAAGAAGAAGAAGAAGGAGAAGAGACGTTACCGAAGAAAAAGAAGGATTTGAAGAAGAAGAAGAAGAAAAAAGGACTGGGCGCGTTAGCCGTAGCGGAAGATGGCCAAGACGAAGAGAAAGAAGAGGAGAAACGAACGTACGATGCGGAAGCGTTGAAGAAAGAACTGGAAGCGCAACGACGCGCGGCTTTGAACAGACCGAAAGAACACGCGCAAGAAGAAGCGACGACTGCGGCGGCGGCGGAGGCGAATAATCCGTTTTCGAGAGAAGCGGAAGGCGACGATGATGTCGTTCAAACGGCGGATGATGACGGCGATGAGCAACAAGCGTTACCATCGAATAAGGCGATATTGGAGGCAAAGTTACAACGACGCGCGAAACAAGCTTCCGGTGGTGGGAAGAATTACATACCGCTCGATGTAGAACAGAAAAAGAAGACAAACGCGGCGTCGCTTAAAAATACGATGTTGATGGACATCGATGACGAGGAAGAGGACGCGAACGAACAACGGCAACAACATCACGCCGGCGCGCCACCGTCGTCTTCGAGAAGAATAGCCGCAAACCAACAAAGCATTAATAAATCCACCGAAGAGCGCTCGAACCTCGCCTTGGCGAAGCTTCAAAACGCGGCGCAAAACGCAAAGAGGAAACTGGACGCGTGTTTAGAAAACGTCGAGAGATCGAATCAAGCGTCAGTGAGATCTTCAGAAACTTTGAAAAGTTACGAGGAAACGTTAGAGGAATCAAAATTGCGATACGCATTAGCGCAGGAACTCGGCGTTTACTTCCGCGCCTTGTCTGGAATGCTGGCGGAGAAACTTCCAATGATTGAAGAGTTGGAGGCGCAAATGTTGGAGACGGTGAAAACGCGAGGTAAAAAGCGGAAAGAGACTAGAGAACAATTCAAGATTGAAATTGGCGCAGAGACATGTGTCGCTTTGCATCGAAATGTCAAAGATAAAGACGAAGCAGTTTCTGAAAGCGAACTCTTGAACGCGGTAATTCGAGCAAGCGGGTGCGACGAGGTGAAAATGGACGAACTCGGCAGGGACGTAAATCTCGCGAGGAAGCGAGAGGTTGAAAAGAGATGCAAAAGCCGCTTCGAGGCGATAAAAGATGCAGAAGGCTCGTACGAGAAGGTCGTTTCTGACCAGTTCAACGTTGATGAAGAAGACAATGAAAAGAAAAAGAAATTCGTGGAACGAGTCCAAAGTATCGCAGACATTGCGAAAAATATCCTCTTCAAAGACGTGGACGAGGAGTTTGCGAGCGTGAGTAAAATTTTAGAAAAGATTTCGCAGTGGGAATCAAAAGATAAAAAGTCGCACGACGAATATTTGATTTACTTAGCGGACATTTTCGAGCTCTTTGCGAGAGTGGATTTGTTGAAATCGCGTTGGATTGCGGCAGTTTTTTGTTCTTCATCGTCGTCGTCGTCGTCGTCTAGTGCCGGTAATTACGACGACTTGGTTGACTTCCCTTGGCGAAACGATATCGTCGAGTACGTCTCCGCCTCTAAAAGACCGAAAGGAGAGACGGATTCGTCCGTCGTCGCGTTAACAAATCTCTCGATTGAAGTTTACTCGCGAACAATCGCGAGTCTTTTCGCGAAGTGCATCGACGATGAGAACGTTTGGGACGTTTTCGAGAAGCCGGATCGCATCCCGAAATCCATTCAGCGCGTTTGCGACGACATGTATAAGACCATACAAAGCGAGGCAGATAAGAAAGACGAGACGAAAGGAGATAAAGATTTAATCGATTTATCTCATTTGCGAGAAATGGTAACCGAGGTTAAATTTGGTATCCAGCGTCGTTTAGATGACGCCCTATTGAGTGGCGAATACCCGTTTTGGAACGAGGAGAAATATGCCGCGCTCGATGCTCCCTCCGATCGAAAAACAATCTCCAACGCGTTTAAAGCCTGGAAAGAGAAGGAAGAATCTTCGCTCGAATTCGTCGCGAAAACGCTCGAATGCGTCGAGATAGATAAATAAATGTAGATGTATAATTTAGAGCTTGTTAATAAAGAATAGTTAATTAGTCGTAATAATCATCGTCCCATTTTGTCCCTGCCTTTGGCGAAGGGGTTTGTCGTCCCCACGGCCACCTCGTTCCCTTCTAAACTCAACGCTACGCTAATCAGAACCACGCACAAAGAAATCAGCACTCCCATACAAATTTGCATGAACTTTCCTCCGGTTTGCAAAACGATCCACCTGTAACTTTGTCTCGACAAGCACGGCAACACCTCTCTCTCCGCGTAACTCTTCGACGGATCTCTCATCGGCGCCTGACTGTACATCGCTCCGCTCCCTAAGCAAATGAACAAACTCAGAATCCCCGTCGGTGAGCTGTGCTGGTCCCATATGAACGTGTTCACTAAAATTGTCGCCACTTTACACATGTTCCCAACAATCGCGAACGACGTCGCGCTAATCATGTCCCGCAAATGAAACGACAGAAATGACATCCCCAACCCGGCGACGCAACTCAACAAAATAAAAAACACCGCCCCGAACGTCCACTCCGTGTTCTCTAACACCTGCTTTTCTCCTAACAAGACAAACATCATCAACAAAAACGGCACAGATAAGATGTTCTGGTAATACGTTTGCCCCCACGTCGTCATCGCAATCGACGAGACTAAATGTTTCACGTATATAATCTCAAAAATAGACACCACGTACCACACGACGATCCACAAATACGCTTGCACGCTAAAGTTCGAATCGATGTTCACGTACAGCAACACCCCCATCGCGATCCCGATCAAACTCCCGAAACTCTTCGCCGACGGCAAATCCCTGCCCAAAAATAAGTAATCCAAAACCGCTAAAATCAAAG
>Ga0255751_10004442_pt1 | contig 12692 bp, 11 predicted proteins | sample 071ome_20_FD_179951 | JGI IMG/M metagenome (GOLD analysis project Ga0255751, IMG submission 179951) | Coastal salt marsh microbial communities from the Groves Creek Marsh, Skidaway Island, Georgia - 071412BT metaG (version 2) | ecosystem: Environmental > Aquatic > Marine > Intertidal zone >...
AGACGTAGGGGCCGCGACTTGGCATTCCTATTTTGATTCGGGCGAGCCCTTTTTGAGCTGGCAGTTTCTGCATGGACTGGAGTCGTCGGACTGTACGACGGCGCGCAGCGGCTGGCAGCCAGCCCATCTGAGCTTTGAACAAAATGACGCCCTACTCGGCTTGATTCCCGCCTATCTCAAGACGCATAGCTACGGTGAATATGTTTTTGACTGGTCGTGGGCCGACGCGTGGCAACGCATGGCGCTCGACTACTACCCAAAGCTCGTCACGGCTATCCCGTTCACACCAGCCACAGGGCAACGTTTTGGTTATGACGCAAAGAACACCGAAAATTTTGAGCTCATGGCATTGGGTGTACAGGCGCTCTGCGAGCGACTGGAAGTGTCGAGCTGGCATGTCCTCTTTATCGAAGAAGACGAGTCTGACCGCCTGACGCACTGCGGTATGCCCCAGCGACTCACCACACAGTTTCATTGGTTCAACCGGGGATACCGCGACTTTCAGGATTTTCTGGACCGTTTCAGCAGTCGAAAACGCAAGAACCTCAAAAAGGAACGGGAACAAGTCTCGCGCCAGGGCTTAGCACTGAAAACGCTGAAGGGCGATGCCATTTCGCAGGAAAACTGGCGGTTTTTCCACCGCTGCTACCAAACGACCTACGCTAAACGGTCGGGTCATGGCGGCTACCTCACAGAAGCTTTTTTCACTGACACCTGCCCAGCGCTGCAGGACAGTCCCATTATGGTTATCGCCGAATTACTGGGACAGCCCGTTGCCGCTGCTTTATTTTTTGAAGGGCGAGACACCCTTTACGGACGCTACTGGGGTTGCCTTGCGGAGTACGAGTACCTCCACTTCGAAGCGTGTTACTACCGTGGCATTGAATACTGCATTGAAGCGGGTCTGTCGCGCTTTGACCCTGGCGCTCAGGGTGAGCACAAAATTCAACGCGGCTTTGAGCCCGTCCTGACCTACTCCAATCACTGGATTGTCGATGAGCGGCTAAGGGAAGCGGTGGCGCAATTTGCCGCTCAGGAGAGACAACACGTGCAGGCGTATCAACGAGAAGCGGCGACGCTGTTACCTTTTAAGTCAGAGGCAATCTAGCCGGCTTTGGGCGCTGCGTCGCGCAAGAACACCCAGTTGGCGTCATCTGAGTCCTTGGCGCTGTAATAGTAGCCGTCACCGGTGAAGTCCTTGAGACCCTCCGGTTCGTTCAGGCCCTGCTGCACGATATACCGTGCCATAACGCCCCGGGCTTTTTTGGCAAAGAAAGAAATCATTTTGTACTGGCCATTCTTGAGATCCCGAAATTGCGGGGTGATGATCTCTGCCTGAAGCGAGCTGCTTTTAACGGCTTTAAAGTACTCATTGGAAGCCAGATTTATCAGCACCGGGCTGCCGCTCGCCTTGAGGTGCTTGCTGAGAACCTCGGCAATGCGACTACCCCAAAACTCATACAAATTTTTCCCCCCGCTGTTCTCGAAGGGTAGCCCCATCTCGAGTCGATAGGGCTGCATGAGATCGAGCGGGCGCAACAGTCCATAGAGGCCCGATAAAATACGCAGGTGTTTCTGGGCAAAGGCCAGCTCCGAGGCGCTCAGCGTCTCCGCTGCCAAACCCGTGTACACATCACCCTTGAAGGCCAAGACGGCTTGTTTGGCATTTTGCAGAGAGAACTTCGGCTGCCAGTTCATAAATCGCTCATGATTAAGCGAAGCGATATTCGCAGAGACGCCCATCAACTGCTGGATCGCCTCGGGATCCATTTTTTGGGCATGACCCACCAGGGATGCCGCCTCTTCGATAAACAGCGGCTGAGTCGACTTACGCGTCGTTGGCTGGGTTTCATAATCCAGGGTTTTGGCCGGGGACAGAACGGATAGCACGGGTTGCCTCTTATGCAATCTCTGAGGCCAGAATGATACCCTTGCACGTCACTGATAAAAACCTTGGTATCGGGATCATGAGTTACGCCCCTTTCACGGGAAAAATTGATCGGATAATGGTCAGTTTAGAGCGCATAACCGTCTGGTGTGTCCCGGTGATGGCCCTGCTTGTGTTTCTTATTGTGCTACTGCGTTACGGCTTCAGTACAGGCGCTATTGCGGCACAGGAGTCCGTTCAATATCTCCATGCGACGGTATTCATGCTCGGCGCCGCGATCGCTCTGGGGGCAGACCAACACGTCCGGGTAGATATTTTTTATCGCCATTTCACCGCCAGACAGCGCGCTTGGGTCGATACATTAGGTCACATTGTTTTTACTCTCCCGCTCTGTGCACTGATTGGTTGGGGTTCCCTCGACTACGTGATAGACAGCTGGAGCGCTCGGGAAGCTTCCCCTGAGCCGGGTGGTCTCCCCTTCGTATTTATTCTGAAAACGCTCATTCCCACCATGGCGCTCTTGCTGGGACTCCAGGCCATTTCAAAGATCGCGCGTGGCATCGACCACTTGCAAAAGCAGGAGCCAATTTAATGGAGGGGCAACTCGCACTGGCCATGTTTTTGGCGGTTTGCTGTGCTTTGTTGCTGGGATTTCCTGTGGCACTCACCCTGGGGGGCACCGCATTGGGTTTTGCCTCGCTGGGCATCCTGCTGGGACACTTTGACCCCGATTACCTGACCGCCCTTACGGGCCGGATATTCGGCACCATGGGAAATGAAACCCTGGTCGCCGTACCACTCTTTATCATGATGGGGGTGATTCTTGAGCGAGCTAAAATCGCCGAGGATCTTCTTTCGAATATGGCGGGGCTGTTTGGCAAACGCCCAGGTGGTTTGGGTGTGGCGGTGGTGATGGTCGGAGCGCTGCTCGCCGCCAGCACCGGCATCGTCGGGGCCACTGTCATCACCATGGGCGTGCTGGCGCTGCCCACCATGTTGCGTGCGGGTTACCACCCCCAGCTCGCCACCGGCACCATCTGTGCCACAGGCACGCTGGGACAAATCATCCCACCCTCTATCGCACTGGTGCTACTGGGCGACATCATTTCAGCGGCGTATCAGCAAGCCCAACTGAGGATGAACATCATCAACACCCAGACAGTCTCAGTGGGCGACCTGTTTGTGGGCGCGATGGTGCCGGGTTGTTTGCTGGTGGCGTTCTACCTCATCTATTTGCTGGTGAGAGCCACTCTCCAACCGGGCAGTGCGCCGCCAGCCGAGGTTGACCGGACCGAAGCCAGTGCGGCTATCGCAGCAGTATTGCCCCCGCTGGGGCTGATCGGACTGGTGCTCGGCTCGATTCTCGTAGGCGCCGCCACGCCCACAGAAGCCGCTGGAGTGGGCGCTGTGGGCGCGCTGATGCTGGCGGCGAGCCGGGGCGCCCTGACGATGAGCAGTTTGCGCGACATTTCTCGTTCGACGCTATACACCACCAGCATGGTATTCCTGATTTTGATTGGCGCCGCCGTGTTTTCACTGGTATTCAGAGGTTTCGGTGGAGACCACCTGATCGAATCCTTTTTTCAAGAGCTCGGCGGTGGCCCACATACCGCATTGCTGGTGGTCATGCTGGTGATGTTTCTGTTGGGCTTTATTCTGGATTTTATCGAGATCACCTTTGTCGTGGTCCCGGTGGTGGGCCCCATTCTACTCGCGATGGGGTTCGATCCCATCTGGCTGGGCGTAATGATCGCCGTCAATCTGCAAACCTCCTTCCTTACGCCGCCCTTTGGATTCGCCCTATTCTATCTCCGCGGTGTCGCGCCTGAATCAGTCAGTACGCGCGATATCTATGCGGGGGTTTTGCCGTTTGTTGCCATGCAACTGTTGCTCCTCGTCGTGATGTGGTGGTGGCCCAATCTGGTACTTTGGCTCCCCGAAGCAATGGGGCGATAATGCTGTCTTTGCAATGCGACTCGGGGGCTGACTCCAGTTGCGAGCAAGTGCCCCCAACCGTTCAACACAACAATAAGGCCCGCCATGTCTGTCGAAGAGCTTGATACCAATCCACTCCCTTACGGTGAACTGGCTTTACAAACCATCGCCATGCCCAAGGACACCAATGCAAACGGCGATATCTTTGGCGGTTGGCTGCTTTCACAAATGGACTTGGCCGGCAGTATCACAGCATCTGAACTGGCGGAGGGCAGGGTTGCGACAGTAGCAATAGAAGGAATGTCTTTTTTGACGCCCGTGCACGTCGGCGCGGTGGTCAGCTGCTACTGTGATGTGCTCGAGACCGGTCGTAGTTCGGTGCGCATTCTGGTTGAAGTTTGGATCAACGCCCGGCAGGACGGCGAGCCGATCAAAGTGACGGAAGGCGAATTTATCTACGTCGCCATCGATGAAAACAAGCTGACACGGCCTATTCCGCAGTGAATTCCACTGCCGGTAACAAGCGATCACGCCCGTTGAGATAGGCGCGCTCAGAAATCTCGTGGTAGGTGCGCACTTTGTCAGCGAAAGCAAAATAGGACGCAGCGATTTTTTTTGCCATTGGATCCGAGTCCACCAATGCCTGCATCGCAATTTGACTCTGCTCATAAAGCGCATCCATAACATCATCCGGCAGTGGCAAGACTTCGGTATCAAAATCCCTCAGCAAAATCTGTAGCGACTCACTGTTGTTGGCGGTGAAGTCATCCAGCATATCGGTATTGGTCGCCCGCGCGGCGATGCGCACAATCGCCTGCAAATCCTCTGGCAGCGCCGCCAACGCCTCGGCATTGATAATAGTCTCGAGCATCGCCCCCGGCTCGTGCCAGCCCGGATAGTAGTAGTACTCTCCCACTTCCATCAGCCCAAGCGTCCGATCATTGTAAGGGCCCACCCACTCCACGGCGTCAATGACACCGGTCTGCATCGAGGTATAGACCTCTCCACCGGCGATCCGCACCGCGGAACCACCCGCGGCATCAAATACCTCACCCGCAAGACCGGGAATGCGCATTTTGAGTCCGGCAAGGTCCGATCGATTATTAAGCCGCTTGTTGAACCACCCCGCCATTTGCACGCCCGTGCTACCTCCCGCATAGGGAATCACCCCAAACGGGGCGTAGAGTTCGCGCCACAAAGGCAACCCCCCGCCATAGTGGAGCCAGCCGTTGACCTCCTGTGCGGTCATACCAAAGGGCACAGCAGTAAAAAAGACAGCCGCTGGTATTTTGCCCTTCCAGTAATACGCGGCGCCGTGCCCCGCCTCGGCGACCCCCCCCGACACGGCGTCGAATACCTCGAAAGCCGGCACAATTTCTCCGGCACCAAAGACTCTGATGCGAAGGCGTCCCCCGGAGGCCTCATTGACGCGGCGCGCAAAGTTCTCCGGTGCTGCACCCAACCCGGGAAGACCTTTTGGCCAGGTAGTGACTAGCTTCCATTCGATCACGTCGGTTGGGGATGACGTCTCGGGCGCGCTATTTTGCGGGCGATCGAGCTGCGGTGAGTCAACACGATCGAGCGTCCACAACGCAATCACTACCACCAAGGCGCTTGTCAGCGCCACAACGACCAGCGGTAAAACCTGTTTCTCGCGCATAGCCCTACCTCATAGCACGGTTAGATTGGCGTATTGAAGCACAAGCCACTTGCTTCCCTCGCTAAAGCTCACCTCAACGCGCGCGTTGCTGCCCTGGCCCTCAAATTGAGTGATCACTCCCTCGCCAAATACCTGATGCAACACACGCTTGCCCAACTCAATGCCCTCCGGGGGTGGCTCGGCGAGCGAACCGCGACCCAACGACCCGAGAGGCCGCGCCACCGAACCGCTAAGGCGCACTTCTTCAATCAGCTCGCCGGGAATTTCCCGGATAAACCGGGAGGGCGTGTTGTACATATCACCGCCGTGAAGTCGGCGATTTTCGGCATACGTCACCACCAGTTTCTTCATCGCACGCGTAATGCCTACATAGGCCAATCGGCGTTCTTCCTCTAGCCGACCCGGTTCCTCCAGCGACATTTGATGGGGGAAGAGGTTCTCTTCCATGCCGGCAATAAACACCAGCGGGAACTCGAGCCCTTTAGCGGAGTGCAGGGTCATCATCTGGATGCTGTCCTCGTAAGGGTCTGCCTGTCCTTCACCGGCATCCAGTGCTGCACTGTCAAGAAATGCCTGCAAAGGGGGGATCGTTTCATCCTCGGGCTCGAACAAACGGGTCGCGGTGACAAGTTCCTGAAGGTTCTCCACGCGGGCCTGGCCCCGCTCTCCTTTTTCGGCTCGGTGATAATCAAGTAGCCCGGATATTGCGATAACGTGTTCGGTAAATTCGTTCAACGAGAGGGTCTCGGCGGCGCGCGCGAACTCTTCAATCAGAGCCTGAAATTTTGCCAGCGCGGTCAGTGCGCGAGCAGGTAGCAAATCCCGCTCCACAACCAGGCCACAGGCGCGCCATAAAGAAATCTGTTCCGTCCGCGCGACCTCCCTGAGCTTTTCCACCGTTTTGCTGCCGATACCTCGCGGCGGGGTATTCAAGACCCTTTCCAGAGCGGGATCATCATCGCAGGTCTGGGCCAGTCGCAGATAAGCGAGTGCATTGCGAATCTCGAGGCGCTCGTAGAATCGTTGCCCGCCGTAAATACGATAAGGAATACCCTCCCGAAGCAGAGACTCTTCGAGTACCCGGGACTGCGCATTGGAACGATAAAGAATGGCGATGGAGCGGCGCGGCTCGCCGCCGGAAAACCATTTTTCAGCTTGCTCAACAATATACCGAGCCTCATCCTGCTCGTTAAATCCGGCATAGAGCGTGATCGGATCGCCGCGCTCCCCCTCGGTCCATAAATTTTTCCCGAGACGGCCTGCATTGCGCGCGATCAGACCATTTGCCGCATCCAGAATGGTCGCGGTGGACCGATAGTTTTGCTCGAGCCGAACGGTCAGCGTGTCTTTAAAATCCTCGGTGAATCGCTGGATGTTCTCTACCCGCGCGCCCCGCCAACCATAAATGGATTGGTCGTCGTCGCCCACAGCCACCACGGGAACCTTCTGGCCCGCTAAAACACGCAGCCAGGCATACTGAATGGTGTTGGTATCCTGGAACTCGTCTACCAAAATGGTTTTAAAGCGTTGCTGGTAATGCGCCAACGTCTCGGGTGACTTCAGCCACAACTCGTGGGCACGAAGCAGCAGCTCGGCAAAGTCCACCAGGCCGCCGCGCTCACAGGTTTCTTCATACGCGGCATAGACCCGCAGCATCGTTTTCGCATACAAATCCCCCTCCGGAGCGTCCACATGACGGGCGCGGAGACCCTCATCTTTTTGCGCGTTAATAAACCATTGCGCCTGTTTCGGTGGCCATCGGGCCTCATCTAGGTCGAGTTCGCGGCAAATCCGCTTGACTACTCTTAACTGGTCATCGCTATCAAGAATCTGAAACTGCTGTGGTAGCCCCACCTCTTGCCAATGGGATTTGAGCAGTCGGTGCGCAAGTCCGTGAAACGTACCCACCCAGAGCCCATGGGTGGGCATTTGCAGCATGTCCTCAATGCGTCCCCGCATCTCCCGCGCCGCCTTGTTGGTAAAGGTCACCGCGAGCACCGAATGAGCGGACAACCCCTCGGCCCTGATCAGCCAGGCAATTCGATGCACCAGTACCCGTGTTTTGCCGGAACCGGCGCCGGCTAAAACCAGTAAATTGCCGCCAGAAGCGGTGACCGCCTCCCGTTGAGCGGCATTGAGGGGGTTCAAAATATCCGAGACATCCATTCGCTCAGTGTACCGGAATGCGCCCCGTCTCTTGAAAAAATACTGTCTCCAAGCCTTGCTTTGACGGTTTATTCCCACCGCGTTCATTGGTATAAACGTTGCAGTGACGTCATCGCGTATGAGCCGGAGAGGCGTCCTCAAACGGGAAGCCTAGGTTCATCAAACAGCGCGATCACAAACACCGACATAAGGAAAAGCCATGAAACTTCAAACTGCCTTCTTAGCCCTCAGCCTGTCCACCTTGCCGGTAGGCGCGGTTGTCGCCTGTGACGCCCCCGAAACACCCTCGGTGCCCGACGGCGCAGGTGCTTCTTTGGAAGAAATGATTGCGGCCCAAACCGCGGTTAAGACATTCCAAGCATCCAACGCGGAATACCTGACCTGTGTTGATGAGCAAATGGGTGCAGAACAAAATTTAGTGGACGAAGGCGACGAGAGCGCCAAAGAGCGATATGCCCTGGCAGCCGCGGACTATAACGCCGCTGTTTCGCGCGAGGAGCAGATAGCGGCTGATTTCAATACCGCTATCCGTGACTTCAAGGCAGCTAACCCTGATTGATACTGACGCCGACCCCCAAAATATCCTAACCGGGGGCCGCGGCTCACTCCACCGTGGCGAAGTTGCATAATGCCGTGAATCGTCATTATCCCCTATTCATTATTTTTTACACCCGTGTGTCTTCATTGAATGCCAAACCACGCTAACGCAGCAATGCCACCCATCAGTAGTGCGCCCGGCATTTTCATCAGCTCTTTATCTGCAAATCCAAGCCCAAGAAACAAAAGCGCACCCAGACAATTTATCCCAATTATTGGATAAGCCGCGATGGCAAAATCTGGATTATGGGCGATGTAAACTAGAGTGCCCGCACAAACGAAAAGGTGGATTGAGTGAAACTGCCAGGAAAAATAACTTAACGCTTTTCCCAATGGCTCTAAATCGCTTTTACCGATATTGGCTGAGTAAATTCTTCCCCCTATCAGCCCGTGGAATAACATTCCTACGAACGAGAGAGCTGCACCCAAAACTAATAGCCAATATTCCATTGCGTTTTTCGCTTATTGATCACCTTCGAGAGAGATTATCGCCCTTGCACTGCGGCATCTACTTTCACGCTTAATGGCTAATGTGCGACCCTCACTGGGACATGTCGAAGAATGCTCTATTTCAATTCACTGTTTCGTACTACTCGACAGTCACACTCTTAGCGAGGTTGCGCGGTTTGTCGACGTCGGTGCCCTTTGCAACGGCAACATGATAGGAGAGCAATTGCAGGGCTATGGTGTAGGCAATAGGCCCTAACAAGGGGCTACACGCCGGCAACGGCAATACCTCGCAACCGGGCCCTGATTCGTAGCCAGCATTTTCGCTCGCAAAAACGAACAGCTGGCCTCCACGTGCTCGCACCTCTTCTAGGTTGGAGCGCAGTTTTTCCATTAAGCGATCGTCGGGCGCAACAGCGACCACCGGCATGTCCTCATCTACCAGCGCCAAAGGGCCGTGTTTCAGCTCGCCAGCAGGGTACGCCTCGGCGTGAATATAAGAGATCTCTTTAAGCTTTAGTGCACCTTCCAGCGCAATGGGGTAATAGATGCCTCGACCCAAAAACAGCGCATGATGTTTATTCACAAACTGCTTTGAGAGCGTTTTAATCCTGGCGTCCTGCTCGAGCACGCTTACCGCCACCGATTCGAGTTCTTCGAGCGCTGCTGGAACATCGGTATTTGCAATCAGCGCCGGAGCATGATGTCGCGCCAGGCAAGTCGTAAGGGCAAGCAGGGCAACGAGCTGTGTGGTGAAAGCCTTGGTCGATGCAACGCCGATTTCAGCGCCAGCCTGCGTCAGATAAACCAGCTCACATTCGCGCACCATGGCGCTGTGATCCACATTACAAATCGCGAGTCGAGCCAAAACCCGACTCGCGTCCACATGTTGCAATGCGGCCAGCGTGTCTGCCGTTTCCCCGGACTGTGAGATGCCGACCACCAGTGTGTTGGGCAGGGTCACAGAATCTCGATAACGATACTCAGACGCTACTTCGACTTGACAGGGCAAGCCTGCAATAGATTCGATCCAGTATCGCGCCACCAATCCCGCGTGGTAACTCGTCCCGCAGGCAAGAATTTGCACGGCTGATACTTGAGGGAAGACTTCCGCCGCCCGCTCACCGAAAGAACTATCAGACAGTAAGCCCTGACCAGCGGTATCCCGAAGGCGCGCCGGTTGCTCATAAATCTCCTTGAACATGTAGTGATCGTGATCGCCGAGACCGCCCTCATCACTTTGCAAGGCTAAGCGCGTGCGGGGGCGATCTACCTGCGCTCCAGAGGCATCGAAAATGGTGAAGCTATCGGCATTTAATTCAGCGATATCACCTTCTTCCAAATAAACAAAGGTGTCGGTTACCGACTTCAGTGCAAGCGTGTCTGAGCCTGCAAAGTGTTCACCAATCCCCACTCCCAATACCAGCGGGCTGCCTTGCCTTGCGACGATCACCGTATCCGGCGCCAGTCGATCAATGATCGCCAGCGCGTAGGCACCCTCTAATTGCCGCACAGACTTGGTGACCGCCAAGCGCAAATCACCCTCTTCCTCAACCGCGCGGGCGATCAGATGCGCCGCCACTTCGGTATCTGTTTCCGAGAGAAACTTGCACCCTGCCTGAGTTAGGGTTTCGCGGAGTTCGGCGTGATTTTCGATAATACCGTTGTGAACGACAGCAATCCGATCCGCCGCGATATGGGGGTGGGCATTCGCGACAGAGGGCTCTCCGTGGGTAGCCCACCGTGTATGCGCGATACCGGTGCCACCCTGAATTGGTGCCGCTTGCAGCGCATCCTCAAGAGCAGCAACCCGACCCTCACGCTTGTGAAACTGCAGATTTCCGTTGCGATCGATAAGCGCAATTCCCGCAGAGTCATAACCGCGATATTCAAGCCTCCGGAGACCCTCCAACAGAATCTCTGTGCAGTCCCTGCGCGCCGTTACCGCAACGATGCCACACATTAATCCGTCTCCTCCGCCTTTGAAGGTCGCCGCCAGCCATCCACATTGCGCTGTCTGCCTCTGGCAACCGCCAATTGGTCTGGCTTTACATCGTCGGTAATAGTGGAGCCTGCTGCGATAAAACCACCGGACTCAATGGTGACGGGCGCAACCAGCGTGCTGTTAGAGCCCACAAATACCGACTCGCCCAGTACGGTGCGAAATTTATTTGCGCCGTCGTAATTACAGGTGATCGTGCCTGCGCCAACGTTGCTGTTCGACCCCACGTCCGCGTCGCCCAGGTAAGCAAGGTGGCTCGCCTTGGCACCCGGACCCAGATGCGTGTTTTTGATTTCAACAAAATTGCCCACCTTCGCCTGCTCATCAATCACGGTGCCGGGACGGATGCGAGCATAGGGCCCGATATTAGCGCCCGCTTTAATCTCCGCCCCCTCAATATGGGTGAAAGGATGGATTTGAGCGCCCTCACCGATAACACTGTTCGCAAGGACGCAGTTAGCACCTACCGTCACGCCGTCGGCAAGAACGACAGCCCCCTCAAATACCGTGTTCACATCGATACGCACATCACTGCCGCAGTGCAACGTGCCGCGAATATCCAGTCGTGAGCGATCGGCGATAAACACCCCCTGGCTCAACAGTTGATCGGCCTGAACACCCTGATACACGCGTTCGAGCTGCTCGAGCTGTTGTGGTGTGTTGACACCCAGACAATCTAGGGCGTTATCGGACGCCACCACCGTGACCGCTTCACCCTCTGCTACGGCAAGTCTCAGAACATCCGGGAGGTAATACTCACCTTGGGCATTGTTGTTGGTGAGTCGCTCCAAATACCGCCGCAAGGTCGCTGCGGGCGCTGCCAGCACCCCCGTATTTATCTCCCTGAGAGTTTTCTGATCGGGGCTGGCATCTCGCTCTTCTACGACACCCTGAAAGTTGCCGTCTGCATCACGGAGCACGCGCCCATAACCTGCGGGATCTGGCAGACTCGCAGCAAGCATAGCCAAACCAGATGCCGCGACACTCACGACCTCACTCAGGGAATCGGCCTGTATCATGGGCACATCGCCAAAAAGCACCAACACGGTACTGGCCGCGTCACAGGCGTCGATGGCCTGTTGCACAGCATGACCCGTGCCCCGCTGTTGCTCCTGAAGGTGACAACGTACCTCGGGAGCCGCTACGGTAGCCGTTACTGCCTCGGCGTCATGACCCACCACCACATGAATACGGTCAGCGCCTAGCCGGCGTGCGGTCGCCAGCACGTGACACACCAAGGGCTGGCCTCCTAGCGGGTGCAGCACTTTGGCGATACTGGATTGCATGCGACTGCCGTGTCCGGCGGCCAGAATAATGACCTCGAGCATAGTGAAGTCCGGCGATCAGGCTTTGTGTGTCGTCACATGATCATGACCGCCACGCTTTTTGCAAGCGTAGTGCGGGCGATCGCCCAACAAACACCGGAAATAAAGGGGATTCGTCTATGAATTATCCGCGGCCAGCGCGATTTTTTACCTTACGCAGGGTCGCGAGTTGCGCCGTCGCTTCAGCGAGTTGCGCGGAGGCGCGCCCGTAGTCGATTTCACCTTGCTGGTTCGCCAAAGTTTCCTCGGCATCTTTTCTCGCAAGTTCGGCGGCGGCTTCATCGAGGTCGTCCGCTCGAACGGCGGTGTCCGCTAGCACAGTGACAACGTCACCCTGCACCTCAACAAAGCCCCCTGAGGCATAGTAAATCTGCTCGGCGCCACCTTGTTCTACGATGCGGATCGGTCCGGGGATGAGACGCGTCAGCAGAGCAGCGTGGCCGTAACATACGCCAAGCTCACCCTCCACGCCGGTCGCGACCAACAGCTCCACCAGCCCCGAGTAAATCTGCGCCTCGGCACTGACAATATCGCAGTGTAGGGTCATCGCCATCTCTCAGTTCCCTCGGCGCCTTAGAGCTTGGCGGCCTTCTCCACCGCCTGCTCAATGGAGCCCACCATATAAAAAGCCTGCTCCGGCAGCTGGTCGTAATCACCGGCAAGAATGCCCTT
>Ga0255751_10004451_pt1 | contig 12683 bp, 8 predicted proteins | sample 071ome_20_FD_179951 | JGI IMG/M metagenome (GOLD analysis project Ga0255751, IMG submission 179951) | Coastal salt marsh microbial communities from the Groves Creek Marsh, Skidaway Island, Georgia - 071412BT metaG (version 2) | ecosystem: Environmental > Aquatic > Marine > Intertidal zone > Salt...
CTCTGGGGGACAAAATAAGGCGTCTTGCAGGGTGAGGGGGTCGAATACGTTTTCGGCTACCCCGCCAGTACCTCAGCGACGAATGCGCTGATCAGGTCAGTAATTACTCTGGCTTGCGATGAGGCTGTTAATACAATAAAGAAAAAAGCTTTCGCTGGTACTCGGCCGAGATGGGGTCGCCCTTGCCAATGGTGGCCAGCATATCGAGATACAGCCGCTTGGCCTCACCGTTGTTCCAATCTCGGTCGGCTCTGAGCACGACCAGCAGATGCTCGAGCGCTTCCCGATACTGACCATGGATCCCGAGTTGCACGGCCAGTTTGGCGCGGACCTCGAAGTTTTCGGGATGTGATGCCAGCTCCGCCTCAAGGGCCTCAACCTCGGGTGACCTAGCCGCCTCCCGCTTGAGCTCGATTTGGGCCATGAGCTGCTCATAAAGCGCGTCCTGATCCACCATGCGCACCTCAGCGAGCACAGTCGCCGCGTCATCCAGCCGGTTTGCCTCAATCAGCGCTCCCGCATAAGCGAGGGTGACTTCGGTCAACTTATTGGATTCCTCCCAGACACCGCGTAAAAGATTCACGGCACCATTAGCATCTCCGTCATCGAGCATGGCAGTAGCTTCTGCGATTTTGGCATCCCAGGGAGATGGCAAGTGTTTCTGGAGCACTTCCCTCACGGCGGACTCGGGTTGAGCACCCGCAAACCCGTCAATGGGTTGACCGTCCTTGATGACCATCACTGTGGGCAAGCTTCGAACACCCAACTGAGACGCCAACATTTGCTGTTCATCGGCGTTGACCTTGGCCAGCAGAAAAGCCCCAGCGTATTCGTTTGCAAGCTTTTCCAGTACCGGCATCAACTGCTTACAGGGCTCGCACCAATCGGCCCAAAAGTCCACCACCACGGGACGGTTGAACGACTCGTCAATTAACAGCTGCTGTGCATTGGCTTCCGTGATCTCGACGATATTTGCCGGTGCGTTCATGACGACTCCTCTCTAAAGCCCAATACATCCTGCATGTCATAACAACCGTTTGCCTTGCCGGCAAGCCAAACCGCGGCGCGCACGGCACCGCGGGCGAAAGCCATCCGTGAGCTCGCCTTATGGGTAATTTCAAGCCGCTCACCCTCTGCGGCAAAAATGACGGTGTGATCTCCGACCACATCGCCAGCGCGAATCGTCGCGAATCCAATCGTCGATCTATCTCGCGCGCCGGTTTGTCCTTCACGCCCGTAAACCGCAACGTCTTTCAAGTTACGCTTAAGCGTTGTGGCAACCACCTCGCCCATGCTGAGAGCGGTCCCCGAGGGCGCATCCACTTTATGGCGGTGATGAGCCTCGACAATCTCAACATCCACTTCATCACCCAGTACAGCCGCCGCTTGCTCCAGCAGTTTAAAAGCCAGATTGACTCCGGTTGAATAATTTGACGCTCGGCACATAGCGGTGCTGTGCGCGGCGCGCTGCAATTGCTCGTCCTGCTCATCCGAGAGACCCGTCGTGCCAATCACCATAGCCACACCCGCACTAGCGCACAGCGCCGCATTGGCAACCGTTGCTTCGGGCTGGGTAAAGTCAATCAACACGTCGATGTCGCCGATCACAATCGCGAGATCATCAACGATGCGAATCCCATTGGCATTTCGACCGATTAGTTCACCTACATCGGCGCCCAGCAAACTGCTTCCCGGTCGCTCGATGGCGGCTCCCACCGTAATAGCCAAGTCGCTGTCAGAGATCGCTTCGATAAGCATCCTGCCCATGCGCCCGGCCGCCCCGGTAATACCGGCTCGGACCGTCATGACTTGGTCATTCCATCAAAAAATGACTTCACGCCCTCGAACCAGCTCGACTGACGCGGCGACTGGGAGTCTCCCCCTTCGGTCAAGGTGGCTCTAAGCTCCTCAAGCAGCTGCTTTTGCTGCGAGCTCAGGTTAACTGGCGTCTCCACTACGGCACGGCACATAAGATCGCCGACCGGACCGCCCCGCACTGGTTGCACACCCTTACCGCGCAAACGAAACATTTTGCCCGTCTGTGTCTCGGCGGGTATTTTGAGCTTCACCTTGCCATCAAGCGTAGGCACCTCAAGCTCACCACCCAAGGCTGCGTCGACAAAGTTGATCGGAACTTCGCAATACAGATGACGTCCGTCTCGCTCAAACAGCGCGTGTTGGCGTACGGCTATTTGCACGAACAAATCACCGTTGGGACCGCCCGAGGGACCCGCCTCGCCTTCACCACTCAAGCGAATACGATCACCCGTATCTACACCCGCGGGCACTTTCACCGAGAGCGTTTTGGTCTTCTCTACCAGGCCCTGTCCGCGACAATCGCGACAGGGGTCGGAAATGGTTTTACCCAGGCCGCGGCATTTGGGGCAGGTCTGCTGCACCTGGAAAAAACCCTGCTGCATCCGCACTTGCCCCGCTCCACCACAGCCTCCGCAGGTAACGGGACTGGTGCCCGGCTTTGCGCCGCTGCCATCACAGGTATCGCAGTGCTGTAAGGTTGGCACGCGAATTTCCTTGGTAGCTCCTCGTACAGCTTCCTCTAGGGACACTTCCATGGTGTAGCGCAAGTCAGAACCGCGCTGTGGGCCCTGCTGGCGCCCACCGCCACCCCCGAAAATATCGCCAAAGACATCGCCAAAAATATCGCTAAAGCTGCCGCCGCCCTGAAAGCCACCGCCCATCTGCGAATCAACACCGGCGTGACCAAATTGATCATAGGCCGCCCGTTTCTCTTTATTCATTAGCACGTCGTAGGCTTCGGTGGCCTCTTTGAACTTGGCATCCGCATCAGCGTCATCGGGATTGCGATCGGGGTGGTATTTCATGGCGATACGCCGGTAAGCCTTCTTAATATCGGCCTCCGACGTGGATCGCTCGACACCGAGCACCTCGTAATAATCACGCTTGGACATGGTTCTCCAACCTGCCTTGGACGGCGAGCGTCCTATAAAAAAATACGCGGGCCTTGTGAGCCCGCGCTGAACTTAACACGTTACCCCCGAACCCGGGTGGTGAACAAGTGGCCCACAGCTTCGCTCTGGGTTACGCGATCAAGGCTTCGCGTCGTCTTTGACTTCCTCAAACTCCGCATCAACCACATCGCCTTCGTCCGCGGAGGCGTCGGCATCAGCCGCACCAGCCCCCCCTGCATCAGCACCAGCCGCTTCCTGAGCCGCATACATTTTCTGCGCAACCGGGCCAGTAGCTTCGGTGATTTTGGCCGTAGCCGCCTCAATAGCACCCTTGTCCTCGCCCTTCATGGCCTCTTCCGCCTCGCTGATGGCCGCTTCAATCGCCGCGCGCTCATCTACCGTCGAGTGTTCCCCGGCTTCTTCCAGGGTCTTCTTGGCAGCGTGGATCATGCCGTCGCAGGTATTCCTGACCGTAATCAGCTCCTCAAACTTCTTATCAGCTTCCGCATTGGCCTCCGCATCGCGCACCATGTTCTCGATTTCTTCATCCGAGAGGCCGCCCGATGCAGTGATACGAATTGACTGCTCTTTCCCGGTTGCCTTGTCCTTGGCGGACACGTTCAAAATACCGTTGGCATCGAGATCGAACGTCACCTCGACTTGCGGCACGCCGCGGGGCGCTGGAGGAATGTCTGCCAAATCAAAGCGGCCGAGCGACTTGTTCTCGCCCGCCTGCTTTCGCTCACCCTGCACCACGTGAATGGTCACGGCGGTCTGGTTGTCTTCCGCTGTCGAGAACACCTGAGATTTCTTGGTAGGAATCGTAGTGTTCTTCTCGATCAATGGCGTAGCAACGCCTCCCATCGTTTCGATACCGAGGGTTAGCGGCGTGACGTCCAGCAGCAAGACATCCTTAACGTCTCCCGCCAGAACCGCACCCTGAATGGAGGCTCCCATCGCAACCGCCTCATCGGGGTTCACATCCTTGCGCGGCTCTTTGCCAAAGAACTCGGCAACCGCCTGCTGCACCATCGGCATCCGGGTCTGACCGCCCACTAGAATAACGTCTTGGATCTCAGACGCCGACAACCCAGAATCCTTGAGCGCAGTCTTAACCGGCTCGAGGGATCGCTTCACCAAATCCTCAACCAGTGACTCGAGCTTGGACCGTGAAAGCTTCACTACTAGATGCTTGGGCCCCGTTGCATCGGCGGTAATGTAGGGCAAATTCACTTCAGTCTGCTGAGAGCTCGACAGCTCGATCTTGGCTTTTTCTGCCGCTTCTTTTAAGCGCTGCAGAGCGAGCGGATCGTTGTGCAGATCGATGCCGTTTTCTTTCTTGAATTCTTCAGCGAGGAACTCAATCAGCCGCAGGTCGAAATCCTCACCACCCAGGAAGGTGTCCCCGTTGGTGGCCAGCACTTCAAACTGATGCTCACCATCAACCTCGGCGATCTCAATGACGGAAATATCAAAAGTACCGCCGCCCAGGTCATAGACCGCAACGGTGCGATCGCCCTGCGCCTTATCCATACCGTAAGCCAAGGCTGCCGCTGTGGGCTCGTTAATGATGCGCTTGACTTCAAGGCCGGCAATTTTTCCCGCGTCTTTCGTCGCCTGACGCTGCGAGTCATTGAAGTATGCAGGCACGGTGATTACCGCTTCAGTGACAGGTTCTCCCAGAAACTCCTCGGCGGTTTTCTTCATTTTGCGCAAGACTTCAGCAGACACTTGGGGGGGTGCCATCGCGTTGTCTTTCACCTTGACCCAGGCATCGCCGTTGTCGGCTTTGACGATGCTGTAGGGCACCATCTTGATGTCTTTCTGAACCACGTCGTCTTCAAAGCGACGACCAATCAGTCGCTTGACGGCGAACAGGGTGTTGGTTGGATTAGTTACCGCCTGACGCTTGGCAGATTGACCCACCAGCACTTCGCCGTCATCGGTGTAAGCAACGATTGAAGGCGTTGTTCGCCCGCCCTCTGAATTTTCAATGACTCGCGCCTTTCCGCCCTCGAGTACCGAGACACAGGAATTTGTCGTTCCCAAGTCGATTCCAATAATTTTTCCCATGACTTTCTCCTTTCACCGGCGTCCTGGCCTGGTGTATGTGCTTGATTCTTTAAATGGGTGCTACAAACTTAATTTCAAGGGTTTTGTAGGGGTTTTATTCCTCGGCCTTGCTCACCATCACCATGGCGGGGCGTACCAAACGCCCGTTCAGGGTGTAGCCTTTTTGCATCACGGCGATGACCGTATTTGGTTCGACGTCTGGGTTCGGCACCATGCTCATGGCTTGTGCCAACTGGGGATCAAAGGGCTCACCCTGAGGATCCACCACCTCCACGCCAGCTTTCTTTAACGCATCCATAAAGCTTTTGAGCGTTAGCTCAAGCCCTTCCGTTATGGTTGCATCGGCACCACTATCAGCCGCCGCTGACAGCGCGCGCTCCATGTTGTCGACCACCGGCAACAACTCACCCACAAATCGGTCGAGGGCAAATTTTCGCGCCTTATCAATTTCCTGCTCGGCACGCCGTTGCACATTCGCTGCATCGGCCTGCGCCCGCAACGCCGCGTCTTTGGCCTCGGCGAGGTCGGCCTCAAGTCGCTCCACCTCCTCTTCCAAGGTCAGCTCTGCGTCCTCAGACGCGATTGCTGCCTCGGCAGCTTCCACCTGCTCCTCCTCGGCGGGGGTGGTCGACTGCGCTTCCGTGGGATTGTCGTTATGCTCTGGCTTTTGCTCCGCCATCGAATTTTTCCTCGATTGATAGCTGCTGATACAACGGCAGGCGCCTCGCCGAGCGGGCGCTTCCGGTCTCTGAGGGGGAATTGGGGGCTGTGGACGGCTTTTTCAACCCACTTTTCGGTGGGTTAACAGCCCTTTTAGCGGGAGAGTGCTGCGCTCAACATTCTGGCAGTCACGTCTACCATGGGAATAACGCGTTCGTAGGCCATGCGCGTAGGGCCTATGACGCCGAGGACACCCAGGGTGCGACTGCCCTGAGCATAGGGAGCAGTCACCACAGAATAATCGCCAAACACGTCGTAGCCGGCTTCCTCGCCAATAAAGATTTGCACCCCCTGGGCCCGGTAGGAGCGCTCTAGGAGCTCGAGTAGATCCCGCTTGCGCTCGAACGCATCAAACAGTTCTCTGAGCTTACTCATGTCCTCCGGCGCCGCCTGGCCCAGCAGAAAGTTCTCCCCGGCAACCACATATTCCTCACGCTCCTCTTCATCCTCAAGGGCGCGATTCGCGAGTTCCAGCGCTGCAGCCATGTACTCATCAATGCGGGCGCGGGCCTCGGCCATTTCCTGCACTAGGCGGGCTTTTACCTCGCCAACATCGGCACCCGCATAGCGCTGGTTGATCAAATCCGCTGCCGCCTTGAGTTGGTCCTCGGTCAGCGGCCGGGTCAGCTCGATCACCCGATTCTGTACCTCGCGCTCATTCACCACCAGGATCACCAGAACTCGATTCTCTGAAAGGGGCAGGAATTCGACCTGACGGAGCTGGTTCATCTCGGGGCGCGGCACTGTCACAATACCCGCTTGCGACGTGATTTGTGCTAACAGGGACGACGCCGATTGCACCAAGTCTTTGGTGCTACGATTCGGGTTGAGCTCCTCGCGAAGGGCGGAGATCGCCTGCTCTTGCATGGGCTGAACCTGCAGCAGCGAATCCACGAAAAAGCGATAGCCCTGTGCGGTGGGAATCCGCCCGGCGGACGTATGTGGGGAAGCGAGGAGCCCCTTGTCCTCTAGGTCAGCCATAATGTTGCGGATGGTGGCGGGGCTGACGGTAAGCTGAGTCTGCGCGTGCAAGGTCTTGGACCCTACGGGTTGTCCATCCCGGATATGCATCTCCACGAGGGTCCTCAGAAGGTCTGTGGCGCGAGTTGAGAGCTTGTCGTCGGTCATGGTGGCCCTGAAGGTCTGGGAACCCCATTATTACCACAGCGGGCGTGGCGGACAAAGAGCTGCTTCAGATCTTTCCACCACCGAACAGAGTACGCTATAAGAGAGGAAAGTCTCGGGAAGACTCATGCTCAAACAAATCGTCATACGCGATTACGCCATTGTTGAGTCCCTCGACCTCGATCTGGAGGCCGGGATGACAGCGATTACGGGCGAAACCGGGGCGGGAAAATCCATCATGTTGGACGCTCTGGGGCTCTGTGTGGGCGATCGTGCCGATGCTCGCGCGGTAAGACCCGGCGCCAAGCGCGCCGATATCAGCGCCACCTTCGATCTTGAACAGATTCCGGACGCAATCCACTGGCTCGAAGAAAGAGAGCTCGACTCGGGGGATCGCGACTGCCTGTTACGCCGTGTTGTGGGCGCTGACGGTCGCTCCAAGGCCTTTATCAACGGCACACCCGCCACCTTGGCGGACTGCGCCGAACTGGGCGAGAAATTGGTCGACATACACTCCCAGCACGCGCATCAATCTCTGCTGCGCAGGGCCAGCCAGCGAATACTGTTGGATGATTACGCCGGTGCCACCGAGTTGGCCGCGGAAGTCGCGGCACACGCTCAGGAGTATCTGGATCTCAGCGCCAAGTTGGAGCGACTGAAAAATCGAAGCGCAGAGGATCACGCCAAGCGAGAGCTTTTGCTTTACCAGGTGGGAGAGATCGAGGAGCTCGGTCTGGGGGGGAATGAACTTCTCGACCTCGAGACCGAGCAACGCCAGCTGAGTAATGCCGGCTTTCTGCTGGAGAGTGCGGGGGCCTGTGCCGAGGGCTGTGAATCACTCGCCGAGCAGCTCGTCAAACTGAAGCAGCTCATGAATGATGCGCGCCATGAGGGCGAGCAAGTCCAAAACATCCGTGACATGTTGGCCAGTGCAGAAATTCAGCTCGATGAAGCGAGACGCGAGCTCGATCACTACAGCGACAAGCTCGAGCTGGACCCGGGCCGACTCTCTGAAGTGAGCCGCCGGCTGGAACAGATTTACGACCTTGCGCGGAAACATCGGGTGATGCCCGAGCAGGTTCATGAGCTACAGGGGCGATTGACGGCTGAACTGGAGGAACTGCAGGCGGATGATGTCCAACTCGAGACCCTAGAAGGCACCATTGCAGACAGCCTGTCCCATTACCAAACCACCGCCAAAAAACTGTCCACTGCCCGCAAAAAAGCGGCGAAAAAACTGGCTGAGCGGGTGATGGTAATACTCGGCTCCCTCGCCATGGAGCGCTGTCAGTTTGTCATTGACCTCGCCGTGCGTGATGACGCTGTTCATCCCGCTGGCGCCGAATCGGTGAACTTTCTGATAAGCACCAACCCCGGAAGCAGCCCCGGTCCTCTTGCCAAGATTGCCTCGGGCGGCGAGTTATCGCGCATCAGCCTGGCCTTGCAAGTGGCCGCGTCGGACAGCGTAACCGCACCGACCATGATCTTTGACGAGGTCGACGTGGGTATTGGTGGCGCCGTCGCGGAGGTCGTGGGCTCCCTGCTTAGATCGTTATCTGAGCGCGTACAGGTGCTGTGCGTCACCCACCTACCCCAGGTCGCCGCCAAGGGTCATCAGCAGCTGCGGGTAAGTAAATCCGGGGACGATAAAAGCGTATCCACTACTCTCGAGGTGCTCACCGCGGGCGACCGGGTAGAGGAAATTGCCCGCATGCTTGGGGGCCTTAAAATCACGGAGAACACGCGCAGCCACGCCAAAGAGATTCTCGAGATAGCCGATTAACCCGACGCATGGAAGGGTGCATTTCGTGCCACTTAAAATACCCGTATCAGTTTACGAACGAGCAAGTCTCCCTCGAACCATTAGCGACAGAAAAAATGCTAGCGCCAGTAGCGCGAACACCGGGAGCACAGGCACGGGAATTCCAAGGGTCCCGGCAATAGCACGCGCGATCGCCTCAATGTCCTCTGCATTGGTCAGCCCATCTCGATTCACGTCATAGAAGCTGGATAGACCCCAATTAGTTGCCACACTCTGCGCCAGCTCAAGGTCACGCTCATCCACAATACCATCGCGATTGCCATCTTCAGCCGCCCACTCCCCCAGGGCTTGGTATTGCAGCAGATCGCCCTTGAGCACTTCCAACGCGAGACTGGCCTCTTCCGTAAGGCTCGGCGCCGCCAATAAATTCAGTGACTCCCGGTCGATGAGTGGGTCGCCGTCAGCGTCCTTGATTAAGAAGAGCTCTTCAATTTCCGTGGTTTTTGGTCCATCACTCTGAGGGTCATAATCTACCCAGCTTGTGACCACATATTTATAGGTCTCGGTGGCCGCCGCTGACTGACCGGTGGGAAGGACATTCAACAGAGGCTCATTCAGCCCGAACAAGAATTGATTCGCTGCCCAGCACGCGGTGAAGCCTGCCGACGGTATAGGTGAGCCCGCGGCCGTCAAGCCCGTAGCGCCGGGGCCGTACCACACCCCGTTGTTGTCCTCGCAAACTCCTTTATTGATGGGGGTGACAGAACACGCCGTACCCAATGCGCATGGTGGATTGAATACATCGTTGGGCTGAATGTTTGGCGCTACATTGACTGCCATTTGCCTTCGCTGGTTTGCGGTCAAGGCATGCGCCATGTTGCCTGCCAGCGAAACGGGAGCAAAAGGCGAGGAGTCAGATAACAGATCCAGGCCGGCCGCATCAGAGATCGCCCCATAAATGTCAATAATACTGGCAAGGCCGTGGCGAGCGAGGCCTGTATCCCCCACGCCAGCACCCGCAATCAAGAGCGGCACCTGAACGCCGGTTTGATAGACCTGTCCTTTGGCACGAGTGGGATCAAAAGGAGCGTTGACGGAGTAACCGAGTGTGCCGTTGTCACCCAATATCACGATCAATGTATTGGAACCCTTTGCGGTAAGTTCGAGTGATCCACCCGCGCCTGTTCTCGCCATAAGGCCTGATTCAATCAGTACTCTGCCTATCTCCTCGGACATAAAAGAGATAATCGCTTTTTGTAGCGCACGCTGGTCAACCGAATCGGCACAGTCGAGCGAGGAGCTGGTCGATACGCCAATGTCCCCTGTTCCAAAAACCTGTGGGATTTGCTGTAGAGGCGTGTGAGCCGCGCTGTAACTAACAGCGAGAAAGTAAGGCTCATCGGCTGACCGCGCGTTAAGCCACCGGATCGCCTCGTTAGACTCGACTGACGTTCGATACTCGCGAGTAGTAAATTCCTCAATCTGGACCGGCGCACCCGCAATAGCCGGTTTGCTCATTTTCTCCAGCTTGCCGACGTAGTAGGCATTCTCCAGCTCAAAGTCGAGAGTAGCCGGTGGCGAGCTTGCGCAGCTTGTCGCGCCAGGTTCGAATATGCCGCCCTGTTCCATACACGTGCGACCAGGCTCGGCGATCGCAGGCGTGCTTATGACAGTGCAACTGCCGCTTGCTGTGTAGCAAGCACCGGTGTCAGCTCCATGAGTCGCATCACTCGCCGTGCTGGGAACAAAGCCGCAGCTGTAGGTGCCTTTTGCCGCCACGCCCCCTGCAGTGGTGTCGATCGATCTTAAGAATCCATGCACGTTGCCATAGTAATAATCAAAGCCGGCTTCGATGGGAGTAGTCTTTTCGGCTTCGTTGTTTTCGGGGCCGCCCATATGCCATTTCCCCACCATGGCGCTGGTGTAGCCTGCCCGCCCCAAATGATCGACCAACGTATCCTGATACGGGTTGAGCTGTGAGTTGGCTAAATCGCTGGGCCCGAGCGCACCTGTGGTACCCGACATGACCGGCAACTGCCCCGTAAACAACGCGATGCGAGAGGGTGAGCACTCAGGCATCGCCCATACATTGGTAAACCGTGCACCAGCGTTGGCGATCTGATCCAGCGATGGAGTTACGGGCGGTACTGTTCCTCCGTAATCAAACGTAGAGAGCTGATCTAGGCCTACGTCGTCCATGATGAACACGATAATGTTGGGTTTAGAGCCGCTGAGCGCCAGTCCATCAGTATGGTCTTGGTAGCTGTTTAGGCAGGCGGCAATTGAGTTTGCGCCCGAGCCGTTCCTGGGTACTTGGCCCTCAATACCCACCTTCACCTTCTCGACCCGTGCGGCGAGATTATCGGGTAGGGAGCTGATAAAGGGAGCGATACCTTTGCAGTCGTGTAACCCATACAAGTGGAACAGCCGCAGGCGGGTGCCTACCGATGCAACCTTAGTAAGTGCATCCACGTTGGGTAAATAGCTCGAATAGCTGATATCCAAAAATCCGCCAACTTGTGTGACACTTCTGAGCCCGTTAATTGAGTTAAGACGCGCGTTGTTAAATAAATCGAGCTGCGCGCCAACAGAGGTGATGTTTTCGAGACCGTCGACAGTGAGAAGCCTCGCGTTGTTAAAAATCTGCAGAGCACCGTCAACGGAGGTGAGTTGAGAGAGACCCTCTAAGGATTGGATATCGCCATCGACGGCCTCTTGCACTCGAAGCGATCCCAGCGAACTGCAGCCGGCATAATCGCTAGCAAAATTATTGATCGCAACCTGACTGTCTAGCGTGACATCGTCAGTACAGCTTGCCGCTTCGGTGTGCTGCGCCAGTGACAACAGGCATAGGGCTAGAACGGCCACAGAGGCCAACCATAAGGAAAGGACTGAAGTACCGGTCTTGGGTTGCTTTGCGGCCCTACTCGGGCTCATACGACACCAACATGGGGTCATCGATTGCGATCGTCACCGGCTGAAAATAACTCGGTCCGGGTTCAGAATAGCGCGTGTTTTTATCAGGGCGGTCACCCGGCCCACCGGGGTTGTAAAACGGTTGGTAGTCTCCAGTCGCCGGGATATGCACGACCACCACGCGCTCTGCCATGGCGCGATCGCCTTTGAGCACGATATCGATCTGATTGTCGTGGTCTTCAATGTAGCTGTCGTCATAGGAATCGAGTTTCACACCCAGCTCTGCCAGACCAAGCACCTCGATACTCCCAAAATTGTCGAGAGTGTAGGGGGTCCGTGTCTCGGTGAGCCATAGCAGCGCATCGTAGTCGTCCGCATCGACCCCGTCAGGGCGGATCCCCACCCGAAAGAACCGGCGGTACTCGGATGGGTACAAAGAACGCACGCCATCAGGTGAGAAGCCGCCCGTAGTCAATACCCGAATTCGAAAGTCTGCATCCTCTCCGTAGAGTGAAATCGCATCATTCGGGAAGCTGCTGTCCTGAAAAGTCGTCGGCGCTCCTTCTCCCGCGATTCCGGCATCCGCACGCGTCAGCTTTGCAGCGCATAGCCTCGGACCATGGCCCGATCGATAGGCTGTAAGCGGTGTTGCGCCGTCCCCGTAGGCAAGTCCTTTGGCGTCGAAAACCCCGGTAGGCGTCATCATCAGTAGCTCATCGACAATTTCGAACGTAACGGGAAATACGGCCTCGGGGTCATCGGTATCCAGGCGGTTACCAAAATCGCCATTCATCACTAACGTACTTCGCTCATTGAACTCCATGTTGGGCATGACCGAGATGTTTGTTGGTACAACTGTATCCCCAGTGTTGAGCCAGATGAGAATATCCTCTCGTTGAACCGACGACGCCAGCACAGGATGGGACAACTCCATAGGTAAACCATCACCGCTGGGGGAGGCATAGCCAAAGGTCTCGGTCATACCGAATACTGAGTTTGAAGACGTGCGGGCCCGCTGGGCGATCTCCTCTTCAGTGCTGGTCACATCATGCCAGCCGCCACCGTATTCGCGCACGAGCTGTTCCATCGCTTCCACGGTTTGCCCCGGTGCACCCAGGTCGGGTATGCCATTGATATCTGTAAATCCGAGCCCTGCC
>Ga0255751_10004454_pt1 | contig 12676 bp, 7 predicted proteins | sample 071ome_20_FD_179951 | JGI IMG/M metagenome (GOLD analysis project Ga0255751, IMG submission 179951) | Coastal salt marsh microbial communities from the Groves Creek Marsh, Skidaway Island, Georgia - 071412BT metaG (version 2) | ecosystem: Environmental > Aquatic > Marine > Intertidal zone > Salt...
CATCGTCGGCCAGAAATAGGTCACCCCAATTCCGAACACGAAGGCACTCACAAACAGCATCGAGCCGTCCATAGTCCCCATCATATATAAACCGATGGTGGTGAAAATGGCGCTAAAGAGCAACATCCCCGTGGTAGAGAAACGCTCGACTACAGGAGCCGCTATTCCGCGGCCAAAGGTCATTACCCCTGAGGTAATCAGAAGAATAAGAATGGCATTGTCGCTGACACTTTTGAGCAGCACATCCACGTATTGATTGATGAACAGCTCTGAGGTTGCTGTTCCGAGCATAGCGATGGTGATGATAATAAAGAGTGGGTTGAGCAGGCTTTTGTACATGTCAGAATCGGACACGGCATTAGCCACACGCTCGGTCACCGGGAATTCCATGCGCTCCATCTGCAAGGCATACCAAATGGTTGGCAGCAGCATCACGGCCATCATCACTTGCCAGCTCAGACCTAGCTTGCCGAAGCTGAAGGCTACAAGAGAGCCAATCACGATACCTCCAGGGAACCAGAGGTGGAATTGGTTGAGTTTGGTGGTCTTTTCTTCTGGATAAATGGAGGCTACTAGGGGGTTACATACCGCTTCGACCATACCGTTGGCCAAACCGATGAACAAGGTGCTGACCCATAGGGACCAGAAGCCGCCCGCGAAGATGGTGAGTAGGATCCCCGCGAAGTGGCCGATGTAGGCCAAGCGCATCAAGTTTTTCATGCCCACCTTATCCACTAAGGCACCCCCAATAATCATACTGACAGGGAAGCCCCAGAAGGCAGTGGCTGCGATACGGCTGAGTTCAGAACCGTTGAGTTCGAATTCTACGCCAAGGTCATTTAAGATCCCGGCGCGAATGCCAAAACTCAAACTGGTAACCAATAAACTCGCACAACTAGCAATAAAGAGAGAACGACGGTTGCTTGTAGTGGCAGTCATAGTTTCGAGTGTTTTGTGTTTAGGAAGTGTCCAATATACACTTTCTCGAAATACGACTGACGCGCGAGCCGTTAAAAAGTGACGGATGGCCCTACATCGTCACAAAATCAATATTCTGTCTATTTTAAAACTATAAACGTCTATTGAACCTTTATTGCTTCAGAAGTACCCAATTCCTACGTCGTTCAGCATCAAACAATTCCAAATAGTAGGACCCTGAGCTCAGGTGCTCCAAGCTGATCTGCTCGTTCGGACCAACCTTGCCCATTGCCACGACTTCACCAAGAGTGTTTAATAGCTTGTACTCCATAGGTTCCACAAGACCTAGTAATACAACATGGCTATTGGAAGGTTGTGGCGCCAAGGTAATTTCGCTCAAATCATTTTCTCCAAGTCCAATGCCATTGACGGTGATTTCTTTAGTGAGTACGATGATGGTATCCCCAATGAAGACAGAGGCCTCAAGTTTTGCTGGAGGTACAGTCCAAGTAATTTCAACCGTATCATTAGGCGCCGAGGTTGGGTTCCACCAAAAGCCATTGGTTACCGAATAATTCACACTGTCCACATAGGAAATGTCGTACAGGTGGTAAAATTCACTTACCCCAGTGTAAGCGCTATCTGGGCCTACTATATAGTTGGTATCGATAGGTATATCCACATAGAAGGTAAGGCTATCGTCAAGCGTATTGCCACATTGGCTGTAAAGGAAAAGACTATCCGCGCTTTCTCCAATATGTAGGGTCCAATTCCCTGGTGCCAACGGCACATCGGTGCGCAATAACAATTGGTCATTACTGGTCGTTATCTCCACGCTTTGTACGTAGGCAGATTTCGACGCGTGACTCAACACCATCTGAAGCGAATCCACATCGAACATCACCGGATAGGCGTTGAAGTTTAGATCAACCAATACAGAATCTGATGGATTACCTGTGGGCGTGCCTGCATTGACAATCTCCAAGGTGTCCCCCGCAGTGCCACTGATCGGTGCCGTGATGTAATATTGTTCATCGCGCTCAATGCTGCCATAGTAGCGCCATACGCCCGCGGTATCTTTTACATATTCCGATACTTTGAAGGCAATGACACATATCTGCTGAATAGAAGATTGCACCGTAATGGTCCTGTTCAAGGTATCAATAAAGAAAGAAGCGCTATCCCCAAAAGGCTCGGAAAGCGAATACCCTGTAGCATAGGTTACCGGATATATATTGGCAGAATTTGTGGTGTTGTTATGTGGAGTAATAAGTTCAATATACAGGCTATCTCCGTCGGGATCGGGACCACAAATATCGAAGGTGGCTTGACCCACAGGAAAGGACTTTACAGACGAAGAGAAAGTAGGTGAGTTGTTGTAATTACGCGCCGGCTTGCCTGAAACGAGTGTGGCCAATACTACATTTCCTTGACTACTTGCATTCGCAATGTTATTGATGTTGGCGTTTCTACAACAATTGGCATAGCGTATATCATAGGCCCCATATTCCACTAAAGAAACGGTATCTCCATAAATGTAGGATTCAACGGTTCCTGTGGCTCCACATGCTTGCGATAAGGTGGTGTAGCTCCCTATTTGTGGGAAATTATAATTAGTTGCCGAGTAATTCCCAATGGGTCTACGGGTAAAAGTGACTGATAAGATAGCCGGCATAGTGATCCCACTGGGGTCTCTCAGCAGCTCAATTTCTATGTAATAGTCATTAAATCCGCTGGGAGTATTGGCATTGGTCACGTTGGTGTAACGAATGGAGCCTCCGCGTTGGTGTGAGGCTTGACCAACAAGAGAAAATAAAAGTGCGGTGGCAACGAACAGGATGCGCTTTAGGTTCATGGGAAATCATTTTGCGCAATGAAGATACATTAAAGTTGAGACACTTTTTTAGTGTCCTAGTTTATTGTGTATTTTGGGCGTTCTAACGCGTTAACTCTCCTATGAAAAAGATACGTGCTGCCATGATTGGCGGCGGACCAGGTAGTTTTATCGGCGGCGTGCACCGAATCGCTGCGCGTATTGATGGTGACTATGAATTGGTCGCTGGCGCCTTCTCCTCTAAACCCGAAAAATGTTTGGAAACGGCACGTGAACTAGGCATCTCCGACGACCGCGCCTACGGGAGTTGGCAAGAGCTGCTTTCATCGGAGCTCGAGCGCCCCGCAGACGAGCGTGTCCAGGTCATTATGATCACTACGCCCAACCACGTGCATGCTGCACCCACCATCGCGGCGCTCGAAGCAGGCTACCATGTCGTCCTCGACAAGCCACTCTGTACCTCGATGGATGAAGCCTATGCCATCGAAGCAGCAGTGAAAAACGCCAAAGGACTCTTTTGTTTGACCCACACTTATACCGGTTACCCTATGGTCAAAGAGGCCAAGCACCAGATCGCTTCCGGTGCCCTCGGGAAAGTCCGCAAGATCTACGTAGAATACCCACAGGGCTGGCTCTCTACCTTCCTCGAAGGCGAAGGCCAAACCCAAGCCGCGTGGCGCACCGACCCGACAAAATCCGGGAAAGTGGGGGCCATGGGAGATATAGGCACCCACGCCTTCAACCTCGCAGAATATGTGAGTGGTGAGCAGGTTGCTGAGGTTTGTGCCCAGCTCAACATTGTAGTCGACGGCCGCGCACTCGACGATGATGGTGCCGTGCTGTTCCGCACTTCCTCCGGAGCCACGGGTGTGCTCATGGCTACCCAGATCGCGGCCGGCGAAGAGAACAACTTAAAAGTTCGCGTCTTTGGTGAAAAAGGCGGTCTGTGTTGGGAGCAGAGCGACAACAATACGCTAACGATGATGCCGCTCGATGCACCTGTAACGAAGCTGCGTACCGGAGGTCCAGGTACCTCTGAATGGTCCCTAGCCAACCACCGCGTTCCTCCCGGCCACCCGGAAGGCTACCTCGAGGCTTTTGCCAACCTCTACAAAAACTTTGCAGCCCACGTTCGCGCCCATGAAGCCGGACAGGCGCAAAACCCACATTTAGATTACCCCGGCATTGAAGACGGCGTTCGCGGGATGAAATTCATCGAAGCGATTGTCTCTAACAACGCTGGAAACGACAAATACACAGCCCTATGAAAACGCTGAAAGGACCCGCCATTTTTGTGGCCCAATTCGCCGATGACGTCGCCCCGTTCAACTCGTGGTCGACCATCTGTAAATGGGCTGCCGACCTAGGCTATAAAGGCATTCAAATCCCCTCTTGGGATGGCCGATTCATCGATCTCGAAAAGGTCGCAAACAGCCAAGATGCCGCCGACGAACTCAAAGGCATTGCTGCGGAGCACGGAATACAGATCACCGAGCTCAGTACCCACCTCCAAGGACAATTGGTCGCAGTGCATCCAGCTTTTGACGCACAGTTCGACGCCTTCGCTCCGGCGGAAGTACACGGCAACTCCAAGGCCCGTACCGCATGGGCCGTGAACCAAGTAAAACTCGCCGGTACCGCCTCACAGCGCCTCGGCCTCACCGCACACCCAACCTTCTCAGGCGCCCTCGCCTGGCCGTATTTCTACCCCTGGCCGCAACGTCCGGCCGGATTGGTGGAAGAGGCCTTTGAAGAATTGGGCCGTAGATGGATGCCCATCCTCAACCACTTTGACGAATGTGGCGTCGACCTCGCCTATGAAATCCACCCGGGAGAAGACCTCAACGACGGAGCTACCTTCGAGCGATTCCTCGATGAAGTAGGCGGCCACAAGCGCGCCAACATGCTCTACGACCCGTCACACCTTGTCCTCCAAGGCATGGACTACCTCGGCTACATCGACCTCTACCACGAGCACATCAAAGCCTTTCACGTGAAGGATGCAGAATTTAACCCGGATGCCCGCACAGGAGCCTATGGTGGCTACCTGCCTTGGGTAGAACGCGCGGGCCGATTCCGCTCTGTCGGCGACGGTGAAATCAACTTCCCGGCCATCTTCGCAAAACTTGCCCAATACGGCTACGACGGCTGGGCCGTGCTCGAATGGGAATGCTGCCTTAAAGACAGCGCTGCTGGAGCACGTGAAGGAGCAGAACGTATTGCCGATTGGATTATTCCGGTCGCCTCCCGCGCCTTCGACGACTTTGCCGCCACTGGGGTAGACAAAGCCGCCAACCGCAAAGCCTTAGGACTCGATTAATAACACATAACACTCAACCCCGAAGGCTACGGTCCTTCGTTAACTCTACTCACAAATGAAAAACCTAATCCTTAGTGCCGCTGCGCTCTTTGCCGTAGCCTGCACTGCACCCGCTGAAGCACCTGCCGAAGAGACCGCAGCCGCTCCAGAAAAATTGCACAACAACATCACCGAAGCTGAAATCATCGACGGCTGGGAACTCATGTTCGACGGTCAATGCACCGGCAACTTCCGTAAGTATGGAGATACCGTGATCGGCAAAGCTTGGGTCATTGATGATGAAGCACTCCACTTGGACGCCAGCAATAAAGACGATTGGCAAACCAACGGCGGTGGAGATATCGTCTACATGGACCTCGATGGTTCCATCAAAGAATTTGAAAACTTCCACTTCAAGGGCGAATGGAAAATCGCCGACCGTGGAAACTCGGGTATCATCTACCTCATCCACGAGGATACCGAGCAGTACCCGTACTGCTGGATGACCGGCCTTGAAATGCAAGTCCTTGACAATGGCACTGACTCGACAGAAGGCCATCCAGATGCAGCCATCCACAAGCACCGCGCAGGAGATTTGTATGATATCAACGCGGCCCCGGAAGGTGCTGCCAAGCTCGCCGGCGAGTGGAACCAGTTTGAGATCATCGTTCAAGATGGTCACCTCACGCAGATTCTCAATGGGGTAGTAACTGTGGACCGCGACCTCTTCGACGACCAGTGGCGCGCGGATGTAGCGGCCTCTAAATTCCACCAGTTTCCTGGCTACGGCACCTACGCAAAAGGAGGAATTGCTTTGCAAGACCATGGTGACAACGTTTGGTACCGCAACTTGAAGATTAAGTCGCTCGCGTCTGCAGAAGCTGAGGCGACAGAAGAATAATTTTCGATCCCGAAAATTTTCCAAGAAAAGTAAAAACCCGAGCCGCAGGCTCGGGTTTTTTTATAATCTATTTTCCCTAGAGAGGAAATAGAACCAACAGGCTAAAATTGCCAATGGGTAAGGCCCGTGAAAAACTATTCGGGTAATCAGAGCCAGCGCAGTGGATGCAACGATGTATGGGGTGGCAATCTTGTATAGCCTTAAAAAAATAATACCTATGAACATCCGTAGTGATGTTGCAATGAATAATTCGACGGGTAGCTCAAAAAAGTCCCTTGTATTATTCTCGTAAAGCAACATTCCTAACTGACCAGAAATAGTCAAGTGACAAGTTAGGTACAGACAGCAAGCGAAAAGGTTTTTAATTGACATCTTTATATACTGCCCTGTCTATGTAGGGTTTAATGAGCCAGAGGAAAAGGATAGCGATATATATCAATACATTGAATACGTACTTGATAAAGAAGAAGTACAAGTCTCCTCCAATATCGCGGAGTACGACAAGCATTCCAATTCTTAAAACGTTGAAAAATTGGATCACAATTATTCCAACAATCACTTGCACTACGCTTTGCCATTTCCATCCGGAAACGCCGATGATGTAACTAGAGTAGACTAAGGCAAGTTTTAATCCATTACATCCTTCAAGTACATTGATCACTTTACCTTCGACTCCGATGTAGCAGCCGTCCATGAAGCAAGAAAACTCGCAGTTTGCCACTCCTAGCGCTACAGCAAGAGAATGCGACAATTCGCTGACCTTATAGGTGATCCAGTCTAATTCACGTTGTTGTTCAGTGAACCAGAGATAGCTTTCATATATGAACGTGAAGACGATCAGACAAGATAAAAACCGTCCGATGAACCTAAGGAATTCTTTATCCTTGCGAATCCCTTGAGGAAACTTCTTGATAGAATCCCAATTAAACGAAACCAAGTCTATTATTCTTGTCTGTCTTTATACTTTTTGTATCCCAATGCCGCGCCGGCACCAATAAGTGCGATAAGTCCCCCATCGAGAGGAACGGGCGGTGGGGGATTTGGCGGCGGTGGTTTATGCCCCCATTGAGCGGAAGCGTTGAATGAGAGTAGTAAAAGTGTAGTTATAACGATAGTTCTCATAATACTTAGTTATTTCAAGAATGTTTTAATGGTTTTGTTCGCAGTATTCCCTTTGAGTTGAACTAGATAAAGTCCTGACTGAGGTTTTGAAAAATGAGTGATGGAAGAATGAATTACCCCTTCCTGTAACAACCTACCGTCAATAGTCCAAAGTTCATAAGTTGAAAAAACCATTTTGTCGGCGTGAATAAAGACCTCGTTATCTAATTGGTAAATGAAGTTGTTAATTACATCATGTTCCTCAACTCCGATACCATTAGTTCCGTTAATGTGTAGATTAAATCTTGTATCGCCATTGTTGGATCCGCTAAATTGGAAGGAATAAGCTGCGTTTGATATATCCGTAAACGTATTCAAATGTTTGTCCTCCAAAATCACGTCATAAGTATCACCGTTCACGAATTGTTCGATAGCTAGTTGATAGACATCCCTGGACTGTGGAACATCTATACCCAAAGTAATGACTTTAGGGATGCTAAGATCAACTGCATTTATGGCCAGTCTATCTCCTGCATAGACGGAATAAATATTTGGGTTTCCTCCGTAATTATCAAGTTTCCAGGCATCTAAATTTCCATCAAAACCATCAGCTGAACCTGGGCTGTGGGCAATAACGGCTTCATCATTCTTAGTATTATCTGATAGATTGATGACGGATAATTTAATGCGATCATTCTGTGTTTTCTGGAACGTAGGGGATTGTGAAGTAGTAGTATTCGAAGACATTGTGGTACTGATATCATAATCAGTCCCAGTTCCTCCACTAGAGGTCTGAACCCAGAAAGCCTGCATTGGCGGAATGTATTGTGACCCTCCGTTAACGCCACCTCCTGCTGAAGTCCACGACATATACTGAGAATTTGAGGGGTCCCAAACATACACAGCGCCGTTCACACTACTACCCACGCTAACCGAGCTCCAATCTAAAGTGGCACTGTATGGATTTCCAATGAGATTCCAGCCGTGATCACTTGCGCCACTTGCGTTATTGTTTACATGACCTAACGTCCAGTTATGAGAAGTGTTTGGTAAACCACTGACACTAAAATTACCGGCCGAGGACAAGAAATCGCCAGCACTTCCAACGGGGGCAAAAAATCCTCGTCCAACAGTTGAGGTTGTTGCAGTTCCATTACTTACATAAGAACCCACATATACTCCATTACTTGTAGCATCATATTCGTATAGGGCTGTAGCAGTACCAGATGTAGAACCAAACCCAGCTGTCATTGGCGATGATATACCGTGATGACCAGCCGTTCCTAGATATTGTTCCTGCGTGACTCCAATAATTGATTGATCCAACGAGACAATCTGTGCTACCTGTAACTGTGAATAAGAAGTTGATGTTGGACTTGCTCCATTATCAAGAGTCATGGTTGCATCATCTCTAAAGTATAATACATCAGCCACTATAGCATCACTAGTTATAGTCACGTCGTCGGCAATAAGAACATCTTTATTTGAAGCGAATGTAGGACTGGTTGGATTCCAAGAGCCATTATCATAAACAAAATCTACCGGCTTTATCTGGAAGTTAGAACCACTATTATTGTTCCAAGCGATTGTATATAAGTCGGCATCAGCAGCAGTTATATTGGCTGCTATTCCTGACTTGGAAACAAAGAAGTAATATTCAATTGTAGAATTGGCTGTAACATCCGAAGATGTTATGTTTACTTCGTATTTATTAGAGCTGAAAGTCATTTCACTAATAGTTGAACTAGTCCAATTATCAGTAGTATATCTAAGGTATACCCCTTGATTCCCTGCAAGTTGATTACCATTTAATGATATAGTAATTGCATTTCCAACTAAAGGGTCAGAATAATCCGTAGTATAACTTGAAATATCCGCTATAGCTGTCGTACCAATATCAAAACAAAAAGTAAGCCCATCAGTAAGATTTTTAGTTTTAAATACCCATCGATTTGTTGTTGAAGTAACATTTACATATAAGGCATGATCTGAACAATTGGCACATTGATAATTACTGCCTTGTCCCGTCTGAGCATCTCCGTTACAACCATTATTTGGCCCCCATTGAGTCCAAGGCGAAGTAGTGCTCTGCATATACCTAAAATATTTATTTCCAGTTGAGCTTGGCACCTCTGAATACATATAGCTTGTTCCAAATGTCTGAGTTAACCATGAATTAGAACTCCAACCTCCTCCAAAGTCCCCGTATATGCGGTCTTGGCCAAAAATCTCACTTGGGATGGAAATGAAAATAAATGCGACGAGCACCATTCTAAAAGTATACTTAAAAGTCATCATAGCTTAGAGAATTTAGATGAATAGGTTCTATTGTTTTTGTCGATTAATACAATGTAATAAAGGCCATTAGCAAGAGATGATATCTCAATTTCATGATGTATATAATAAGTTCCGACCTTAACAACCCCACCATGAGAGTCATACACCGTATACTGCGCTTGAAGTATATCAGAATTCAGATATTCAATATAAATTTTATCATATCCCGGATTCGGATAGACCATCAAATCTTCTAAATCATACTCGTTTACACTGAACTGAGAAGTACCTCCAGGAATATTTACATCCGTATATAATCGATACTCACCAGCATCTAGGGACAGACTTGTAGTAGTACTGTTTACAGTTATCGATTGACCAGTAAAATATTCATACCAAGTACCCGTATGGGAGAAGTAGATGTCCTTGGTTTGAGAAGCAACATCGAAATTGCCTACGGCTACAGCATCCATTGTAGAATGCTCAAATCTCATCTGTTTAACATGTCCCTGCATATCTGCATAAAAGTTGGTATATGGTCCAAATGAGGGGTACGATGCCTTTAAATTATTAATAATTCCGGTGATTTCATATAGCCGTCTTCTGGGGACATTGGTGTAGTAATTCCACTTCGGTGGTTTTTCGCAAACTCGGCAAGGATCGTCTATGGAAATATCATAGCCTAATTCCTGAAACTGATACATCATCTTAGGCCCTGGAATGAGATGACCAAAAAGAGTGGTTAATTCCATTCGTTTCATAGAAATAGCTGTATTTCTCACATTGTGATTCCCAATGCTATTGTTGCCATAAGTCTTATTCTTGAATGCCACCCGCTCCTCATCATGGCTTTCAACGTAAGTCACTAGGCCAGCATTGTTCCAGCCTCTGCTTCCATGAAAAGCTTGTGAAAAAGACGAGTTTGAACCAAAGCCCATAGCGGCATCTTGGTATTCATGGCTAACATTGCCCCAGAGTAAAAATCCATGGTTGGATAGGTTGATTTCCTCCGAGTTATCTCCCCAATGTTCTAGAATCATATACGCATTAGGCTTGTAGGCCCAGACTGTATTTGCAATTCTTTTTAAGAGGTTTTGACGGCTCACGTCCCATCCACCATCTATTCCATTGGTAAATCCTTTTGTAAAATCCAGTCGGAATCCGTCCACATGGTATTCCTCAATCCAGTAACGCAATATCTGATCTACATAATCCTTTGTAGCCTGACTTTCGTGGTCAAAATCATTACCCCAGCAATTCGGCGGGTGCGGACAGGAAGTATTGAAATAAGGGTTGTCGCTTGCAGGAGCGTTATTGACGGCATCCCACCATAATCGCGCTAAAGGATTTTGTCCTTCTGCATGATTGAGCACCACATCAACTATTACTGCAATACCTCTTCCATGAAGCGAATCCACTAGGGACTTAAAATCATCTGGCGTTCCATACATTTTATCCAATGCCATATGATAGGATGGATTGTATCCCCAACTCAGGTTATTTTCAAATTCATTGATGGGCATGAACTCAATGGCATTGATATTCAGTTTTGCGAAATAGTCCAAACTATCACGGATGGTGTTGTAATTCCTTTCCTCTACGAAATCGCGGACTAATAGCTCATAAATCATTAGGTTCTCCTTATCCGGAGCTTGGTAATTATCGTTTTGCCAGTTAAATGGAACCCCTCCTGGATGGATTAAACTACAATGACCAAAAGTTTTATTTGAAGGATACGGATAGGGGTTGGGATAGTTGGCAGAAGGAATATCCCCGTCATTTTGAGGATCGAGAATTCTTTCCGAGAATGGATCTGCGATTCGAATTTCTCCATCCACTAGATATTGGTAGATAAAATCTTGATTTGGGGAACAATTCAATGTGATCCAGTAGGTACTTCCGTCCAGACTTGGGGTCATTTGATAATTTACATCTGGTAAGAAATCATTGCTTTCCGCAAGTACAAATACATTCTCTTTTCCGGGAGCGTAAAGGACCAAAGTAATGGTTGAATCATTGATGATATTAGCACCGTTCTTTAGGCCTAGTGGTGGATTTGCAGGGCTTATATTTCCTGGGTAGACATAGTGAACAGTATCTCTACGAATATTCCCATTTCTAAAGGCCATTAACGTCACCATGTGGTTTCCGTATTGTCCACCTGGTGATTGACAATAATCCAAAGAAGTAGTATTGGTGTCTGTGGCAATGACATTGCCGTTATCGTATAAAGTGAATGTTGCATTCAAAGATGACTTGACTTTCAAGTTTAGACATTGACCGGATTGTAGAACATGAACCTTAGTTGGGGAAAAGAACCTAGCTTCAAAGGCGTTCGGATTAGAAGTAATAGGGTAGTAGATATCGCCACCATCCACATCTCTACCCACCGATGTCCCGTCTGCATTTCTAAAGACGAAGGACATATGAGTCATGTAGGTGCTCAATGGGGTGAAACCATAAAAGCTCGGAATATGATATTCAATCTTATGTGATGTATTTCCGACATCGGTCATCATTACATTGGAATCTGCTACACCCCAAGTCCCTTGAACATTTTGCCAATAGTTCAAATTACCATTGGTAATCATTCCTGTATGTGCAAAAACAGGCGTTGTATTAGCTAAGGCTCCATTTCCCTCTTCGGCATGGTAAGTGATGCTAACTGTATCCGTTTTTAGGGGGAAGGGTGGAACTACGGTGAGAATACTTCCGCCAACAGGAGTTGCTGGTGCCACATACACATTTAAAGTATCGTAGACGGTGTCAGAGCTAGTGATTGCTTCCAATAAAATTTGTTGGTTGCCAACCCAATTGGTCCCAGTGATCAATGAAAGAGATAATCCGTAACTACTCGAAGCGCTTGTAAGAGAGGTTCCATTCCAAAGAATATTTAATGATGCGGCTAAATTACTTGTTGCCTGAACATGTAAAGAATCGCCTACCGCCAAATAAATTGGAACATTCCCATTCACAAAGGCTGCATTAAAGCCATTACTGTTATTGCTATAGGTAAGCGGATGAATAATATCTCCTCCTGATGATGTTTTACCGACATAAGTTCCACTTGAGTCCCGAATCACCATTGCTAAATGGGTTACTGAGCTGGCAGTGGATGTAAGAGAATAAAATGAGTTCACGTGAAGCCGCTTGTGCCAGACCCCACCACCTAGATGACTTAGACGAACATTAGGGTCGTCTGTGCCCCAGTTACCTTGGACATTTTGCCAATTCGTCCCGCTGCCTTGAGTCAGAACTCCGGTGTGCAGATAAAGTGGCATTTGCCCTTGTGTGCCTCGGTTCCCGCTCAAACTATCATATACTATATCAATAGTATCTTGATTGG
>Ga0255751_10004471_pt1 | contig 12643 bp, 9 predicted proteins | sample 071ome_20_FD_179951 | JGI IMG/M metagenome (GOLD analysis project Ga0255751, IMG submission 179951) | Coastal salt marsh microbial communities from the Groves Creek Marsh, Skidaway Island, Georgia - 071412BT metaG (version 2) | ecosystem: Environmental > Aquatic > Marine > Intertidal zone > Salt...
GCGGCGGGCTCGGCGGCGGCGGTGCGGGGGACGTGGGAGGACGTCGGAGGTGGCTCCGGTGGTGATGGATCGAGCGGTGGTGGTTCCGGTGGTGGTGGTTCCGGTGGCGACGGTTCCGGCGAAGGAGACTCGACGAGCGGCGGTTCGACGTGGCTGCGAACGGAAACGAGAGAGATGCATGGCGCGACGGAAGGTGGGGCGCTCTTCGGCACGCTCGTCGCCGTCGCGATGAATGGTGTCGCTTGGGTGTTCTTCGCTGCGCTCAAACCGTCGCGGTCGGAACGGGAAAAGTACGCGCTGGAGACGCGGCAAGCGGAAACGGCGACAAAGGAGCGGGCCAAGGCGGAACGCGCGGCGAGAAGGGAGATGGAAAAGGCGGAGAAGAGAAGGTCGGTGACGACGAAACCGACGTCGGTGGTGGCGTCCCCCAAGACGGTACCGGCGACAGAGGCGGTTGTAGAGACCACGGAGGCGATCGGAGAAGATCGGAACGATGAAGCCGACTCTTCGCTTGCGAAGCGCGCGCGAGCGCCGCCGGTCGAGGACAATGCGTCGACCTCTAGTGATTCCTCCGGTGACGATTCCGCGGTGAAGATTGTTTCCGTGCAACACCGTCCGATCGGTACGTCTGCGAGCGAAGGCGAAGCTTTGGGACCCGAGGCTTCATCCGCCGACTCCATTGCCAATGACGCCGAATCGGCGTTTGAGGAACACACGCGTGAGTGCGAGGAGGAGCAGCGTCGTGTAGAGGAATGCGTCCTGGAGAAGGGACACCACAACGACGAACAGTACCTCCCAGCACACGAAGAACATCCCAACTACAAAATAGTTCGAGCCGTTCGAGAGGCGAACGCTTTGATGCACGACGTGCACGCTCGCCGCACTGAAGTGAATCAAGAATTCGCCGAGGCGCTCAGATACCGCAAGCAAGTCATTCACATGGCTGCCGAACACGGCATCCCGGTCGCACCAATTCGGGAAATCAAGGAAACGTTCGATCAGGAAGAGTTGCCCGCGCTCGGTGTGACTGCCCGCGAGAAGGCAAACAAAGCGGCGCGCTCCGCCTTGTCGGCGACGAAAAAGTTTGTACACTTTGCGACGCCGCACGTCCAAACGGCGAGTTCCAAAGCGTTCGAATTCACCAAGGATGCCGCTGGTAAAGCCAAGACGGCGGTGAATGAGCGCTTAAAGGATGTAAAAGCGAAGCAGGCTTCCGGAGAACTTCGCGCTCCAACGATGGACGAAGCCATCGCGGCGGCCAAATCAACATCCAGACAAGCCCTCGGTGCGGTCATTCACGCTTACGACCGCATTGCCGGTCACATCCGAGAACTCAAACCATGACGCACGCGTTCAAACTAATCCTCACGCATTTGTACAGTAGGTACCATTCAGAAAACGTTTAATGTAAACCGAAGACGAGCGTCCACGACGTCCCTCACAAGTCGGCACGATGCACGCGGTCGCCCGACCCACGATCGACATCTCCACGAGTCGAGCGATGCGACGCGCGACGACGACGACACCTTCGTCTTCACCCACGACATCGACCGCGCCTCCGATTTCTCTCGCATCCGTGCGCGTCGTCGTCTGGGACGTCGACGGAACGCTCGCCGATAGCACCAGTTTAGGCTTCGATTCAACCAACCAAGTCTTGCGCTCGCGCGGTCTCCCAACCATCGACCGGGACGAGTACTTGCTTGGAACAAAGTACACGACCCCGCGTCGGCTGGCGTGGCACGCGACGAAGGATGCGGATCACGAGTGCGGACGAGAACTCGGCGACGCGTTTGATGCGTTGTACGTAGAGCTCGTCTCGCGAGAGACGTGCGGATTTTATCCGGGAATCATGGATGTCGTGCGGAGATTGAAGAGCCGAGGGACCCGGCAGGCGGTGCTCAGCAATGCGTGCGGGGCGTACGCGAGGCGGGTGATCGCGGCGAACGGAGTGGAGGATGTGATGGAGGCGTGTTACGGCGCGGATGACGTCTCGCGAGCGAAACCAGCGCCAGACGGAGTGATTAAGATTATGCACAAGCTTCGCGTGGATGATGGTGAGACGCTCGCGTACATAGGCGATGCGCCAAGTGATGGCGCGGCTGCGCTCGCGGCGGGGTGCCTGGCGATAGGTGTCAATTGGGGATCGCACGATTTGCGTTCTGCTGAAAATGCGGCGAATTTTCACGTCGTGTACGATTCGCCCGACGAGCTCGAGGCAGCCTTGTTCATGTAAAACCGCGCGATTACCGCGCTGTAAGTAGTGTAATTGCTAAAATTAGGTCTAACTTTGTTTGTTGGTGATGTCGTCGAATCCACCGTCGTCTAGTTCGTGGACGTCGTAGCCTTTTTATACGGGCGCTCTTCGGCGCCCGATCGAGCGCACGCGCACCTCGCCGCCGTGAAGAAGAAATCACTCAACCGGTTGAGATAAACCCGCACAACCTCCGGCACCGCCCCATCCCTAATGAGAGGCACGCAACTCCTCTCCGCCCGTCGGCACACCACCCGCGCTTGGTGTAAGAAGACGCTCGCTTTACCTCCCGACACCAATAGAAAATTCGTCAGCGCCGGAAGCTCTGCGTCGAGCTCGTCGATCCATCTCTCCAGCGTTTCCACGTGCGACGCATCGAACGACGCCCGCGTTCGCATCGTTTCAGACGATCCCGCCAACGGTGTCGCCACCGCCGACCCGATATCCAAGAGTCTGCTCTGAATCTCTTCCAACTGTTCGTCAACAAACGACGCGTCAGTCTCAACAAACTCGCTCTGGCGTCGCGCGCGAACGAAGCGCAAAGCAAAGACAAAAAAAACCATCGCGCGCACGCACCCGAACATCCAACCCATTCTTCTCATCCAAACAAAACTCCCTCGCGATCCCAACCGCGACGTTACACTCATCGACGTCCCCGAGCGCGTCAAACGTCGCGTCATCCTTGTCGCGTCTCTCCATGTTGTACAGACTCGACGTTCCCTCGTCGCCCGTTTTCGTGTAAATCTTAAACTTATTCTCACCGCTCATGACGCGCGAACCGAACCGAGACGAACCGTGAAGGATAACGGCGAAACACCGCGCGTTTTATCGACCCGTCGTCGGCGTCCGGCGTCCGGCGTCTGACGACGCGTCGTCAGCGTCCGCGTCGGCTCTCCAGAGGCGCGCTTTCGCGAGCGAGCCCACGTGACGAAACCGACCCTATACCTAAATCGACGATTCACGATTCGCCGAATTCTTCAAAATCACCCCAGACCCCCTCACTTTACGAGTCATGACCCGTCGAATGGCGCGCCCCGAAGGGGTCCGTCTTCACGCGACGTCACGCCGCCCCTGCGTCACAACGCGTCGACGCACGACACGCGCACGATACCCACGATGCTCACCGCGCGCGCGAACATCGCGAGCACCTCCGCTTTCACCGCCTCCTCGGCGCGCGCGACGACCGCGCGCCCCGGCAGAGGCGCGCTCGTCGTCACGGCGGCATCCAAGAAGAAGGATGTGCGCCTGCAGGTCACGCTCGAGTGCACGGAACAAAAGGAATCCGGCGTCGCGGGGATGTCGAGATACATGACCCAGAAGGTAGGTTTCGCGAAACGAAGGATGGACGATCGCGCGGTGTCGGCGCCCGCGGGTTAGGGTGGACGACCGGCGACGGAGGACGCCCGCGACGACGAGGTTGGACGACGCGGCCGCGGTTTCAGGGTTTGAGAGACTGACGACTTATCCTCGCTTTTCGTACGACGCAGAACCGACGCAACACGTCCCAGAGATTGGAGTTGATGAAGTACAACCCGTTCTTGAAGAAGCACACGCTTCACCGCGAATTGAAGAAGTAGGTGGTGCGGCGCGCGTGGGATAGCTAATTTTTAACGTTAACGTTACACTCTGCAAAAACGAAGCGCTCGCCGCCCGAATGAAACTCGCGTCGTCGATCGTTCATGAAGCGCGAATGCGTGGTGAATTATTACGTCGCTAGGTGTAAAAGCTTTACAAGTCTAATGCAGACACAAAAAGTCCTCGAGCAATTTAAATGGTGCGCGTCGATGCCGTCATCTTTGCACAGCCTCGACGCGAAAGAATGGCGCCCCCCTCTCGCCGTCGAGACGCGCGTTTACGCCTCGACAACCTCAGGCCAGCCGTCAATCTTGATCCCCATGTTCGCCGCGGTGCCCGCCACAACCTTCATGGCGCTCTCAACCTTGGTGCAGTTGAGATCCGGCATCTTAATCTTGGCAATTTCCTCGAGTTGCTCCTTGGTCACGCGGCCGACGACTTGCTTTTGCGGATCGGCGGCGCCAGACTTGACGCCCGCGGCCTTCTTCAACAACACGGACGCCGGCGGGGTCTTGAGGATAAAGGTGAAAGACTTATCCTCAAACACGGTGATTTCAACCGGAATAATCATACCCGGTTGGTCTTGCGTGCGCGCGTTGTATTCCTTGCAGAACATCATAATGTTCACACCCTGCGCGTCGAGTCGAACCGAGCGAAAAAGCGCGAGCGTCGTCAGTCTCTCCTTCTCCTCGAACCGAGCGGTTTCACGTCGTCGTCGACGACGACAAAGACGCGAACAACATCAACGTTCACGTTGACACCGTCGTCCTCGTCTCGCGTCCCCGCGTACCGCCGAACCGCCCCGTCTTTCTCCCGTCTTCCTCGGGTATCAAACCCTCAACTAGGTCTTTGCGCAGCACCCCCTCTCGCCCGTCGTCACCACGCCATCCACCCGACCGAGGTTGAACCGCCGGCGGAGCGCCGCCGACGACGGGGAGGTCACCGAGACGCGTCGCGAGGGGCGGTAAAAATAGTCGAGAAAAACCTGCGCACCTTGGCACCGAGCGCCGGACCGATGGGCGGCGCCGGCGACGCCTTCCCCGCCTCGATCGCGAGCTTGATGTACCCCGCAACCTTGGCCGCCATGACGACGCGACCCCGCGCGCCGGCGTTGGCGACGCACGCGTCACCGCGACCGACGACGGCGTTGGCGAAGAAGGCGTCGCGGGAGAAAACGCTCTTGGCGTCACCGAGCGCGCGAGACGCGATCGGCGTCGCCGAGGCGGCGCGACGGGAGGATGCGCGCGCGCGGGTCGAGACCGGCGCGACGCCCGTGGGCGCGGAGAGTCCGAGAGCCATGTTCTGCGTGGGCCGTCTAAAGTCTGTCTGTCTGTGCTCGTCACGGGGCGGAACGGTGTGAGCGTTCGCGCGCGGTTTACGTCGTGTGTTTCGGCGCGCTCCGGTGGGAGGTCGCGCGTCGCAGACTCCCGCGCACGATGGCGACGACGCGTCGGATGGGTCGAACGGCGCGGACGGCGTCGACGTAGGACCCCGAACCCAACCCAACCCGACCCGCTTCTGGACCACGCGCGCGTCCACGTCCGTCGTACTGTACGCGCACGAGAGCCCATGTGCGCGCGTTATCCGTCGGGACCCGAACGCGAGACATAAAGAAGAGTCCGTTTCGCCAAATCGCGGTAAAAAACTCACTCTCGCGACTAGGACGCGGGCCCGATCTGTTTGTTGTTGTGTGTGCGTCGCGTGATTGATTTTGGTTAAATGTACTCGTACGTTCTGTGTACTGTTTACACATAGATGTGCCAATATTTTTGAAACAAGTTTTTGAAAATGTGTCGCGACGAGCCGATGCCGCGGCGACGCGAGTTCGCGACGGACGGAACGGACGGAACGGACGATGTCGACGCCGCCGAGACGATCGCCGAGGAAATCTCCGTCGTCGGCGACGGCCGCCGGCGTTCCACGATCGGCGTCGAAATCACCGGGACGAGGAGGTGACGACGGTGATGCCCACCGAGCTGTTGCCGAGATTACGACGACGGGGCTGACGGACGCGAACGCGCGCGGGACGCACGCGACGCACGCGACGGCGGCGGAAGGGATCGAGAACGAAGCGCCGGTGAATGGTGGTGCGCGGGAAACGGCGGCTGGGGTGGATTTCGGGTTGATGTCACCGCCCGCGCCGAGAAGGATGAGCGACGGGCACCAGCAACAACACGCCGCGAGCCCGATGGAAGATTTGTTTTCACCGCCACCGTCGACGCGAGGAGCAAACCACCGTACATCGATCGGGGGAGGAATGACGACCCCGGCGAGAGGGGTCGGTGGACTGGCGGCAACGCCCGGGCGGTTTGGAACGCCCGGGCGGTTTGGAACGCCGCGCGCGACGCCGAGGAGCGACTTGGGACACGGAGGGAGCGCGCGAGGGACGGCGGCGAGAATGGGCGGGGACGAGGACGGGGGACTCGGACCGCTTGCACCGGAGAGTCAGCCGAGAGGGACGCCGCTGTTGCCGACGCAGGATGATTTGATGATGTCGCCGCCGATGAGCGCTGGGGATCATCTGTTGCGAGCGCAGGCGCAGAGACAAGAGTTGGCGCAGGAGACGTATATTTGGGGTACGCAAGTCAACGTCGGGGACACGCAGCTTCGTTTTAAGCGATTCTTGGAAAACTTTGAACTTCCGGATTCGTTCGGGGCGTCGTTTTACGACGAGCGAATGCGAGAAATGGAGGAGAAAGGGGAGACAAACCTGGATCTCGATTGTCAGCACTTACACGCGTACGACAGCTACCTGTACAAGCTGTTGATCAAGTACCCGCAGGAAATCATCCCGCTTTTTGACATCATGGCGAACGAGTACTTTGCAGAGAACGTTGCGCCGCCAAACGAAGAGGAGGCGAATTTGACACGAATCATCGTGAGGCCCTTCAACGCGATGGAGACCAAACCGATGCGCGACTTGAACCCGTCGGATATCGACAAGATGGTGAGCGTCCGCGGCATGGTGACGCGATGCACGTCGATCATTCCAGACTTAAAGCTCGCGTATTTTAAGTGTTTGATGTGCGGTTTCGCGCCAGATCACGTTCAAGTCGATCGAGGTCGCGTGCAAGAGCCAGCTTTGAAGTGCGCGCAATGCGGCAAACCGGGCACCATGACGCTCATTCACAACCAGTGCGTCTTTGCCAATAAGCAGACGGTGAAGATGCAAGAGACGCCGGACGCGATTCCCGAGGGAGAGACCCCACACACTGTGTCGATGTGCGTCTTCGATGACCTCGTCGACCAAGCCAAGCCTGGTGATCGCGTGGAGGTCACCGGCGTGTATCGCGCCGTGCCGATTCGCATGAGCTCGACTCGCCGAACCTTGAAGAGCGTGTACAAGACGTACTTGGACATTATCCACATTAGAAAAGATGTCGGCGCGCGCTTGCGCAATACCGCAGGCCCGGAGGATGACGAAGCGGCGAAGAACTCGGCCGCTGAGCGAGCATCGACGACGACGGCGAGCAACCAGTCTCCGCAAGAGCAGGTTGAGTTTACCCCTGCGCGACTCGCGGAGATTCAAGCGCTCGGACGGGCGCCGGATGTGTACGAACGTCTGGTTGCGTCCTTGGCGCCTTCCATCTGGGAGTTGGAAGACGTTAAGAAGGGTTTACTGTGTCAGCTGTTCGGGGCGACGAACAAAACCTTTAGCGGAACCGCTGCAAACAAGGTTCGTGGGGATATCAACGTCTTGCTCGTCGGCGATCCTGGCGTCGCCAAATCTCAGCTGTTGACGTACGTGCATCGCATCGCCCCTCGTGGTATGTACACGTCCGGTAGAGGATCATCCGCGGTTGGTCTCACGGCGTACGTCACGCGCGATCCAGAGTCTAAGGATATGGTGCTCGAATCTGGCGCGTTGGTGTTGTCGGACCGCGGTATTTGCTGCATCGACGAGTTTGACAAGATGTCCGACAGCGCGAGATCCATGCTCCACGAAGTCATGGAGCAACAAACCGTTTCGATCGCCAAGGCTGGCATCATTGCCGTGCTGAATGCGCGCACGTCTGTGCTCGCGTCCGCCAACCCGGTCGGCAGCCGCTACAATCCGAACATGTCCATGGTTGAAAACATCCAGTTGCCTCCGACGCTCCTCTCGCGTTTCGACTTGTTGTACCTTTTGTTAGATCGTCCGAACCCGGAGACAGATCGACGCTTAGCGCGTCACTTGGTGAGCTTGCACTACAAGGACCCTCCGAAAAAGAAGCGCGGGGCGATTCCTGCGGAGCTTCTAACCGATTACGTGTCATATGCGCGCGCCAACGTGCAGCCGCAAGTGAGCGATGAAGCTGCGGAGGAACTCGTCGAGGGCTACGTTGAAATGCGTAGAATGGGTGGAAGCAGAAAAGTGATCACGGCGACACCGCGTCAACTCGAGTCGCTCATTCGTCTTTCTGAGTCTTTGGCGAGAATGCGCTTGAGTGAGGCTGTCGACCGCGATGACGCCAAGGAGGCTCTTAGACTGATGCGGGTCGCCATGCAACAATCCGCGGTGGATCCGAGAACGGGTACAATTGACATGGACAAAATTTTGACGGGCCACAGTGCGAGCGATCGCCAGCATCGCAAGACTGTTGCCGAGGGCATCACTGCGTGCTTAGCCACATCGAGTGGTAAACTTAGATTGAATGAGTTGGTGAGAATGCTCGCTGAGAGAGATAGTTCCATGACATTGAGCGTGCAAGAGGTGAGAGACGCCGCCATGTTGCTCGTCGAGCAGGAAACGTGTTCGATTCGTGGCGATCTCGTCACTTTGCTCGCGTGAATCGGGAGGGGTCGAGAACAAAACCGAGTAGAGGAAAACTAGTGATTTTAATTTGCTCTTTCATCATCATTATAATCCAATGCGTGAGTCATGTGATCCTAAATCGCCTAATACAGAGCTCGCCGCTTAACGATGAACGAGCTTGTAACCAGTCCAGCAAAATGGTAATGTAATCAATTGATAGCGTACTTGCAGCCTCTAAGATGATTACGCGATGCCAGCCGGGCCACCGATAGCACTACCCGCCTTGAGTTCTCTGCCATCACCCGTGAGCACCGTGATTTCACCTTCCGCGTTAACATCCATGATGCACGACGAACCCTCCGTAATCTCACCCGTGAGCATCTTCTCGGAGAGGTTGTCTTCAAGCAAGCGCATGATGGCACGACGCAACGGACGAGCACCATAAGCCGGAGAGAAACCTTCGTCGACGAGACGATCCTTGAAGCGCTCCGTGCATTCGAGAGTAATGTCCTTCTCCTTCAGACGCTTGAACACACCATCAAGCATGATGTACGCAATCTCACGAACTTCTTGCTTGTTGAGTTGACGGAACACAATGATTTCGTCAAGACGGTTAAGGAATTCCGGTCGGAAGTAGTTCTTGAGGTCTTCCATGACTAAGCTCTTGATGCGGTTGTAGGATTGATCTTCCTGGTTGTCATCAAGTTGGAAACCCAAGCCCCCGCCACCCTTCTCGATCGCAGACGCACCAACGTTGGACGTCATGATGATAAGGGTGTTCTTGAAGTCAATAACGCGGCCCTTGGAGTCGGTCAAGCGACCATCTTCAAGGATTTGAAGCATCATGTTGAACACATCCGGGTGAGCCTTTTCAATCTCATCGAAAAGGACGAGGGTGTACGGACGACGTCTGACAGCTTCGGTGAGCTGACCACCCTCGGAGTAACCGACATAACCAGGCGGGGAACCGATGAGCTTGGAAACAGTGTGACGTTCCATGAATTCAGACATATCGAGACGAACCATGGCTTCTTCGGAGCCGAAATAGAAGGAGGAAAGGGACTTAGCAAGTTCGGACTTACCAACACCAGTCGGACCAGAGAAGATGAAGGACGCGACCGGGCGGTTCGGGTTCTTCAAGCCGGTACGGGCGCGGCGAATGGCGCGCGCGCACGCAACAACGGCTTCTTCTTGGCCAACCAAGCGCTTGTGGAGGGTCTCTTCCATGTCCATCAAGCGAGCACCTTCATCGGAAGACACCTTGTCGACCGGGATACCAGTCCAGGAGGCGACAATGTCAGCAATGTCTTGCTCCTGGACCGTCGGGCCAGACTCGTCACCAGACTCAGCCTTCGCCTTGTTCTCTTCTTGCTTGCGCTCAGTGATTTGCTTGATCTGCGCGCGAAGTTCGACTTCACGATCACGAAGGCCACCAGCGGCTTCGAAATCTTGAGCACGGATGGCGGTGTCCTTCTCCTTCATCAAAGCCTTCAATTCCTTGTCGAGCTCCTTGGCTTCCTCCGGGAGTGCAGCGTGGGAGAGGCGCACTCGAGAACCAGCTTCGTCGATAAGATCGATCGCCTTATCCGGCAAGAAACGATCAGAGATGTATTGGCTGGAGAACTTAGCCGCCGCGATCAAAGCATCATCGGAGTACTTGAGCTTGTGGTGAAGCTCGTAGCGCTCGCGCAAACCGCGGAGAATTTGGATGGTTTCGTCCACACTCGGCTCCGGAACTTGCACCGGTTGGAAACGACGCTCGAGGGCCGGGTCCTTTTCGATGTGCTTACGGTATTCATCAATGGTGGTCGCACCGATGCACTGGAGTTCGCCACGGGCAAGGGCCGGCTTCAAGATGTTCGCCGCATCGATGGCACCTTCGGCAGCGCCGGCGCCGATGAGGGTGTGGACTTCGTCAATGAAGAGGATAATGTTTTCATCGCTCTTGACTTCATCCATGAGCTTCTTGAGACGCTCTTCGAACTCACCACGGTACTTGGTACCAGCAACGAGGAGACCCATGTCAAGGGTCATCATGCGCTTGGAGTCGAGGGTATCCGGCACGTCGTTCGCCGCAATCTTTTGCGCGAGACCTTCGGCAATGGCGGACTTACCAACACCCGGTTCACCAATCAAGCACGGATTGTTCTTGGTACGGCGACCGAGAATTTGGGTAACACGAACGATTTCGTTCGCGCGGCCGATGCACGGGTCGAGCTTGCCTTCCTCAGCCTTCTTGGTAAGGTCGCTACCGAACTCTTCGAGGGTCGGCGTCTTGGAGCCGGCTTGGGCACCTTGACCGCCGCCGGCACCGGCGCCGACAGCTTCTTGAGTCTCACCAACCATGCGAATGACTTGGGAGCGGATCTTAGCCGGATCGGCATCGAGGTTCTCGAGAACTCGAGCCGCGACACCTTCACCCTCACGAAGCAAACCGAGCAACAAGTGCTCAGTACCAATGTAGTTGTGGCCGAGTTGGCGCGCTTCTTCGAGCGCGAGCTCAAGAACGCGCTTGGCACGCGGGGTGAACGGAATCTCCACCGCGACAAAGCCAGAACCACGGCCGATGATCTTTTCAACTTCAATACGAGCTTCCTTCAACGAGATACCCATCGACTTGAGCACCTTGGCGGCGATACCAGTACCTTCGCCAATCAGGCCGAGCATAATCTACGCGCGCGCGAAGACGACAAACATTAACCGTCAGTACACCGTCGCCCTCTCAAAACGTCGCCTTCCGTTCGCGCACGTGCGAACATATGACACATCTTCGTTTGCCAGCTCCGATCCACGTCGAAGCACGTCCCAAACTCGCGTCATGTTCCCTCCATCACGCGCCGTTCGCGGGTACTAAAACCTAGCCAGACAAGATGCGCGCGCGGCCTTCGCGTCGCGCCCGTCGTCGTCCGTCTCCGCTCTGTTCGCGCGCGACCAAATCCAACCCGCGATCGATCGCATTCTAAAACTTACCTGCTCGGTACCGACAAAGTTGTGGCCCAATCGTCTCGCTTCCTCCTGCGCGAGCATGACAACCTTGATGGCCTTCTCGGTGAAGCGCTGCGTTCGCGATAAAACAACCGCACCCCTCTCGCGTCAGTCTACATCATCGGACATCGTCGTCCGCGTCTCGCGCCTCCGCGTCGCGCGCGGCGAACGAAACGCGCGTCACGCGCAACGAAATTTATTGTCCCCAATTCGCTTCTCTTCGCGTCGTCAAACGCACCTCAAACATCGCCTCGACAACCAAACCCGACCGGCGTCGTCCGCCTAGGGTCGGCATCGCTCGCGCGCGCGCGCGAAGCGCGCCGCTGTTGGCGCCGCCGTACGCCGTTCTAGCGCCACCGAGCGCCACGCTCGACGTCGCACCGCGTGTCGCCATCATCGTCGGCACCGCCGCGACCGTTCTTCCGCGCGTCGAGCTCGTCGTCGCTCTCGCGCGCGCCGTCGTCGGCGTCGCGCCCACCGTCAGGGACCTCGCAAACATGCTTCAGTCCTGCTTGAAACCGGGAGTGTGACCGACCCGCGAGTGTTCCGAGCGTTTCCTTTCGAGACGCGTGCGACGAGGCGTGCGCGTGTGCGTGGAAGAAATTCGGGTGCGTTCGCAGTTTTCGCGCCGTGCGGTGTCACCCGTCGCGATGTGTCGATCGCGCGCGCGCGCTGCGGCACCGCCCGCGTCGCGCTGAATCGAGTTTCGTCCTCCGACCCCGTCGGTCGGTCAACGAGTCACGAACCAGCAAACCACCCTCGGGCACGCACACCGAGCGCAGATGACGTTGTTTCGGTGGGCGGGAAAACTTTCCAAACTCGGGCCTGGTATATCGGCGAGTCATGACTCGTAAAAAATGTCCGGTCCGGTCCGGTCCGGGGGAGGGGCAGCGGCGGACGGGCGCGCTGCTTCGATGGGCACGCTGCTGGAATGGTTGCGTTTTGGGCCTCACTGTGTGCGCATACAAGTACGACCGACGCGTGGGGAAAAGAAGGAGTTTCGATCCCCGTCTGTGATGAAAAAATCGCGACGGATCGTCGACCGGTCGGATCTCGTATGCGTGCGTATTCATATTCAAGGCTGAGATTCTGGTAAG
>Ga0255751_10004498_pt1 | contig 12604 bp, 9 predicted proteins | sample 071ome_20_FD_179951 | JGI IMG/M metagenome (GOLD analysis project Ga0255751, IMG submission 179951) | Coastal salt marsh microbial communities from the Groves Creek Marsh, Skidaway Island, Georgia - 071412BT metaG (version 2) | ecosystem: Environmental > Aquatic > Marine > Intertidal zone > Salt...
TGTAGGTCGTGTTGGTTTGCACCTGCGTGGGCGTGCCGGTGATTTCGCCGGTGTTGGCATCCAGCACCAAGGCGGATGGCAGGCTGGGGTCCACTTCGTAGACGCCGCCAGCGTAGGTGGCGTAGGGAGAGACGGTGTTGATGGCGGTGTTGTTTACGCCGACGACCACCGGAATGAGGTTCACTTCCGTATCGGGGCCGACCGTGCAGACGCCAGGGAAAGCGACGGGGCCGTCGCAAATACCGTCGCCGTCGGTGTCAGGATTCAGCGGGTTCGTGCCGGTGTCGCTCGCATCAACGTAGGTGCCGGTGCCCGTTTCGATGCTGTCATTGAGGCCATCAGCGTCGTCATCGGTATCAGCGACAAGACCAGAGGTTGGTCCTTCGGCCGCGTCGTAATCGCTTGGTAGGTCGTTGGCAAGACCGTCGCCGTCGTAGTCAGCAAGGCTTCGCAGGTTGAACGAGAAGGTCTCAGTGGCGCTGCCGTTGTGCGTGGCCGTCACCGTGTAGGTGGTGTTGGCCAGCGTTCCATTCATCGTTCCTGTGATTTCGCCGGTGCTTCCGTTGATGGAGAGGTTGCCCGGCAGGGCAGGCGAGACCGTCCAAGCGGTGGTGCCGTTCCAGAACGGAGGATGGAAGCCAATTGGATCAATCGCTTGGTTCTCAACGACCGTGTGCGCGTTGTCCGTATCCACGCTCAAGTACAACTCGTGCGTGGTCGAATAACCGCTCTGATTGGCGTAAATCGTGTAGGTTTGATTGGTCGCATAGACCGAAGGTGTGCCACTGATCGTACCGCCTGAGATGCTCATGCCGGCTGGCAAAGCAGGGTGTGTTTCCCAGGTCACCGATACCGTGGTCGTGTCAACGCTCGGATTTCCAATGGGAATCGTGCTGTTGTAATATGAGTGTGAAAGACCGTTGCCCAACGCACCTGCAGATCCTCTTCCTTGACAAGTCATTGTTCCAGATGCGTACACGATGCATGTGTTACCCATTCCTGTACTCACAGCAATGGCGTCCTCCGAAGCCCATGGGTTATTGACAATTGGAGTCCCATTCCCAAGTGTTGAGGCTGTTCGTAGGCCGAACCAGGCATATGCGTAGTCATTATTTGACCCCCAGCATTTCACGGAGCCGTTGTCGAGAACAGCGCAAGCGTGCCCATAATGGGAACTTCCGCTCGCATAGGGTGAAGTATCAATGGCGAGGGCTGAACGCCCTGTTCCAAGGTCGACAAAATGAGGGGTAGTTTTTCTGTTATGGTCTTGATGACCCTGACCCAATTGGCCTCTCCCGCCCATACCCCAGCAATACACAGAACCGTTGCCAAGAATGGCACAGGTAGTTCCATCTCCAGTCGAAATGGTTTGCGTCGTGCTGCCTGTGGGCATATTCACATACACGGGTACGCTGCTCGTGCTGAGACTTCCATCACCAAGTTCACCTTGGCCTCCAGCCCCCCAACACATTGCGGAGCCGTTGTCAAGAACAGCACAGCCATGACGGTATCCCATGGAAACCGAAACAGCAGTTCGTCCGGTGGGGAGTTGAACGTAAGTGTCACCTACATCGACTGACGCGGCAGGGAAGGAGATGCTGGAGCCATCACCATTTGTCCCGCCGTAACCACTTCCTATGCACGAGATTGAGCCGTTGTCTAGCAGCACACAAGTATTTTGTTCAGCGACAGACACTCCAACCGCCGTTCGTCCTGGGGGTAAATCGATGTACTTCGGTGTCGTTGACATGGAAGAACCATGTACGTCTCCCCAACAATACAGCGAACCGTTTGTTAGAAGGGCGCATGTCGTATCTTCCCCGTTTGAAACAGTTGAAACGGCAACATCAAATCCAAAATCAACCCATGTAGGTATCGTGACTGAGGAAGTGTTTCCTACACCGGCCTCGCCGTTGCTATTCTGGCCGAAACACATCAATGATTGGTTCTGCAAAATGATACAGCTGGTAGCCCTTCCAGTTGAGATTTGCTGATTGCCAAACACCGTCGAGGCGGCATTCGCGTTGGTTGATGAGGTGTAGTTGAGGGTGATCGGCGTCATCGCTTCACCCAAGTTGAGCGCCGCACCTTCCACCGCTGAGGTGATGGTGCCGAACGTCGAGGTAGACAACCACACGCTGCCCTGGTAGGTCACGTTGCTGATGTTGCCGGTGACCGTGTAGGTCGTGTTGCTCGTCTCAGCCGTTGGTGTACCGCTGATGGTGCACGTGCTGCTGTCGATGGACAGGCCGGCTGGAAGTGCAGGTGAAACGCTGCAGGTTGCACCGGTGACGTTGGTCATGCCGCTGCCTGAATTGAAACTCAGGCTGAATGTTCGCGAATAGGAAGTCGTGGAGGAGTTGGCATACACCGTGTATTGGCCTGTGCCTTGGGAGCCAGAAGGTGTTCCAGTGATTGTCCCTGTGAATGAATCCAGCGACAATCCACTAGGAAGAGCGGGCGAAATATCCCACGTGATTTCACCAACATCCATCAGCGTGGTGAAATCCGATGCGGAGAGGACTGCATCGTAGAGATACAAGTCATCCAGAATGCCTTCGAAACTGATGATGCTACCGGACGGACCCATGAGGTCAAACGAAGAACTGGTACTTGAAGTAAATGAATTACCTGATGATGTTCGCGTGACATCAGACGTTCCATTCACGTAGAAATTCACCACGTAACTGCTGCTGTATGTTGCGGATACGCCAATGTGATACCACACATCATTCTCGAGTTGTATGCTCGAATAATGGTCATTCCACATTCCGTTACCATCCTGACGAATTCTGAAGTTGAGCGACCCGTCTGCGTTCATTCTGAAGTGGTATTGAGGGTGGTTGTCAATGATGGACTGTTCTGTTCCGACATTGGTTGGTTTGATCCAAAGTGAGAGCGAAATGCGGTTTGAATTGATGGCCACTTTACTCCGGTTCTGTTCGTAATCGACCCGCTCATCCAAGGCGTGCATTTCTCGGCCGTGTCGGTCGTAGGTGAGGTTCGAAGCAGGCACGGTTGAGTTTTCCAAAGGCGTGGACGATGTGTCGTTGAGCGAATGGTCGAACGAGAACGTCGCCGTTTCACTGGAACTCAGACTACTTGGCAGGGAGAAATTGTCCCATTCAAGAGAGAATTCAATCGGTGTGATGGCTGACCCACTGGTCGTTTGAATGGCTGAACCCGATGTAGTTCTCAGTCCGATGTTGTTAACGAAACTCGATTGATTTGAACCGCTGCCTGAGCCATTTGCCGCACTGGCGTTGTACTGGAAGGTGATGTTGGTCATGGCCCCATCAATGATGAGATCTGCACCTTCGACGCTGGCGGTGAAGTTGCTCTGGGATGAACCGCTGCCAGACTCGAACACGGTGGTGGTGGCGTCAAGTGATTCTTCGTCGCCCGACCAGGTGTTCATTAGGTCAAGATAACCAACCTGCGTCATCAGCACCATCAGGATGGAAAGGATGAGGGGAGTTCGTACTTCGGCAAAGCGTCCGCTGGTCATGGGATAATGAATTAAACAGTGGAATTTAATATATGACCCAATGATGATAGGTTTTTTGTGGTGCATTAAGGCTTTCATCGCATCGAGAAAATACATTGATATATTAGCCAAAGCCTATTATGAACGGTGGTAAGATGGCGAATTCGGGAATGAGATACTTGCAAATTCACATTCCTGTTGAACAAGGGAAGGGCTTACCCGGTTACCCACTCATATCCATGTTTAATCAGGTCACGTTGATATGCCCTGATGTTTTAGAAGATAATTTACCGACGTATATTTTACAATTCAACGGTGATTTTTCGAATGGATATGAGCAGTATCTTTCCTCAAAGGCACATCGAATTCTTCATGTCCATGAACACACCGAAACAATGCTGATTGCTACGTGTCATTTGATTGGTATACTACCGATGATGGTTCATCAAACAGAAGGGGTTTGGCTTCAAACGCCGAGTTCATTGTTGCGCGAAAATGGAATGCTTATGACCATTATTGGAACAAAAAAGGGGTTGTCGGACATTAGGCGAAAATTTGTATCGAGCGTTCCTGGTGAATTGAAAATGAGAATCACTTCTGATATCAAGGCGGAGTGGGTGGCCACGCCTCAATTACCTGAGCGAAGAAAGGAGGTCATTGAACTCGCAGTGGATATGGGGTACTATCATACACCACGAAAATGCACTCAGCGAGATATTGCAACGGCACTCAATCTCCGTCAAGGCACTGTGGCTGAGCACCTCCAGTCTGCCGAAGGTGCGATTATTCAATCTTGGTCTGAACAAACCAAATCGTTGTGATCAATTACAACATCACAAGAACAAAGGCGAACATCATTAACAACACACCTAATGTTCGAAAGATTCTTTTCGATGTCGTCTCGTCTTCGATATATCTCATTATTTTCGCACCAGCATACGTCCAGAGTGTCATCGCTACAACCCCTCCAGGTATTGTGATGGCTGCTATGAGAAGAATGCCCGATAACCCTCCGCCAAAGCCCTCAAGTGAAAGAGCCATGATTGCTGAGACCATTGTCCACTCCTTCCCGTTCACGAATTGCATCAACATTCCGGATGTAAAACCAAGTTTTGGAATCGTTCGTGATTGATAAGAAAATGCGGTTCTGAGTTTATGCTCATCAATAGCACCGAGGAATTGAGAAGGATTCAATGTATACACCTTGATGGCAATGGCCATAAAAAAGAGCACGCCGATGATTTCCAACACCTGTTGAATCGTACTGTCTTCTTCAATCGATGAAACGAGCAACCCCGCCACGATGTGAACAATAAGAAAGCCAGTCGCCATGCCTGTAATGAGTTTGATGTTCGACCGAGGACCGTGAATTGAACTATGAACAATGCACGTGATGTTGTTTGGGCCAGGCGTTACCAACCCTAAAATGAGAAGAAAGAAAACGGCGGTTAGGGCTTCGGTTTCAATCATGCGTCCACTGCCACTTAACGAAAACGAATCCCGCGATATTTTGTGCTAATGGTTTGGACATTTGAATCCAATGTTTTCTTTTCAGTATTCTCACTCAATACTCAATATACTCCACCATAGACTAAACAGCAAAAACCGTTGTTTAAGTAGGGTGAGGAGCCGACAAGGTAGTGGATATGATACACAAGAAGACAAATTTGGCCCCCCCTCGTACATACGACAGAACGTGGGAAGAGATTGAGGTCATGCTTGAGCGTGCAGAAAAAAAGCGACGAGAATGGCGCTCATGGTACGACGTTTGCAAGAAAGATGGCGATAAAGAGGGGATGAAAGAAGCCGCTCGAAATTACAAAGCTCTTGAGGGTGTTGTTAAAACACTCGAGTGGGTTCTTGGCCAGGAAGGCATCAATGACCCGCTTCAATAAATCGTCTCGACTCCTCATGGTTGGAGTCGTCTACATCCCATGCCTCGCAAAGCAACGAATCAGAACAAATCATTGTGTGTCCGGTGCTTCTCGCTCACCTTCATCGACCTCTCCGTCTGAAGAATCCGAACTTGTGCCCTCTCCTGCTGATGAGGTCGAGTCTTCAGATGTGTCTTCTTTGCCATCTTCTTCAGCATAGACTTCATCGTAGTAATAGTACGGATTTTCTACGTCAAACAACACCCGGTCGGATTCTTCAAGTGAAGTTAGGTTGGTTACGGTCACACCACCAGATGAGATGGCATAGATATAATCGCCCATGAATATTGAGCGACGGATACTAAAGTCGTTCCACCAATATCGGTTGTCGCCACGGTCATATAGGTCAGAGTTGTTGATTTCGCCGTACAAACTGAGGGCACCTGAGGTTTCGTTGACTTCAACGAGGACCAATTTCGACACCCATTCATAATTCCAATAATACTGACCTGCATCATCATACCCTGACGAGTACCTGTAGGTCGACAAAGGAATACTGAGGAGATTCTTTGGCCCCCAAAACTGGAATGCTTTGTGTTCGTATGTTGCTTCAGACCATGACCACGCCCAACCTTCTTCATTCGGGTCTTGAACTGGGGAAACTCGTAGAACGTCGTCTCTTGTTGGATTGGTTGGGTCGTTCACATCAAACAATGAGATCTGGGTTGAAGACCAATCGAGACCCGTACCGTCTTGGTTTGCAGGGCCAAGTCCAATGGTCAAAAGGTGCCCTTCTTCGAGTGGATGAATATATGTCGACACCCCTGGGACCTCGAGTTCGCCTAAAATTTGAGGCTGGGTCTCATCTGAAAGGTCAATCACCCATAGTGGGTCGATTTGTTCGAAGGTGACGATGTAGGCCGTATCGCCAACAAATCGTGCACTCCAGATGCGTTCGCCTTCTGCAATACCGCTGACCTTACCCACTTCAACAAGCACTTGTTGGTTGGTCTCAACATCGATAGAGCGTGTGAGGGTCACGACTTGAGAGGACATTGGTTCAGGGTTGTCAAGCCACCAGCGGCCCCATTGACCTGTGGTGGTCGCAACTCGCAGAATACCTTCATATTCAGAGATGGAGAATTGATTGAGGATGGTTCCATCAACCCGTCCAGAGCCAGTGTACACTGTTTCACCGGGTTCGCTGATGTCAAAGGTGTGAATATTGGTCATCTCTGTGAGGTTCTCATTCATCCAGAACCGCCACCAGTCAAACGAATTCTCAGTAAGGACGAGCACGTCACTCGATGCATACACTTGAGGATAATTGCCGATGATGTGGTCAACCTCAAAGCCAATATTGTCGGATGCGAGGTCAATTGAGAAAATACTGGAAATTCCACGGTTCAAACCGTCGGACGGTGCTGCGAAATTAGCACAATCTTCTGCTTCCAGCATCGAACGTTCAACAAGTGTCGTTCCTTGCATTTCATACACTTTTGAGGTGAGGTCTTCGAGGGTGAGGTTAGCAAGAATGGCTTCGTTTGCTTGCATGGTGTTGTATGCCACTTGTTGACGAATGGCTTTTCGAATTGGGTTGTCATAATCAAGTTCCCAGTAACCATTTGGAAGGTCAAGCCATGTTTGCAGGCCGGGGACGTCCATCCAAGCATGTGAAACCATACGAACAGTTCCACTCACTTCTCGGGCTGTCAAGTACCATCCTTCGATGAACAATTCCTGTGATGTTTCAGGTGCGTTTCGGTCGGTAATATCGATCACGGTAAGTTTCGTGAGGGTTGATGTTCGCCATCCGCGGTAGCCATCATCCCACGCCATCGCTTCGTACAGCGGACTTGTTGATGGAATCGACCATGGGTTGACCGAAGAGATGACCACGATTCGGTCGTCATCGAGCATCATGGCTTGAGGTGTTCCTTCGATGTCCATTTCTGAAGCGTTCTCAATCTGGCCAAATTCTGGGACATCAAGAATATGCAATGTACGCCCTTGAAGGAGGTAAATGTGATATCCGTCGGTCTTGACAAAATCTGCCTCGTCAACACCTTCTTCCTGGTTGTTGGTTCCTGAGAAGTCTTCGCCTTCGGTTCGCGTGGTTGAACTCTTCGCATTGTTGGCAGAGCCGGTTGTGTCGCCATCTGCAGCCATTTCTGCATCTTCGAGCATCATGTCGTCGCCCCAAGAGTAGTAGTATTGTTCTTCAACGGCTTGAAGCAACTGTGTTCGTGCTTCTTCCCGAAGAGATTGCTTAAGAGAAGCCTCGAGGGTATCGCAATCTGGGTAAGAGACCAAGGCTGGTGAAGTGGCGGAATACGATGGTGTGTTGTCCCAATCACCCGGTAACTCGACTGGTGCATCATCGGGATTGTCAATAATTTCATTTGAAATGCATCCAGACAGGAGCATCGTCAAACAGAGGGCGAGAGCAACAAGTTTGCTTTGTACCATGAACAGTCTTGCGGGTCAACTTCATATTAAGGAGTTGGTAAATTGATTTTACACTTTAGACGGTTTCTTGCAGTGTTCTGCTCATCTGAAGTTGTTGGAGACCGCGGTCGGAAGGAATCCAAAGTCTCTTCTTCTCTCCGTTTCGTTCAATTAACTCGCTTGCCTTGAGTTCGTTGATGTGATAGCTAAGCAACTGTCGAGAAATGGCGAGGCGTTCTCGTATTTCTTTGGTATCAACTCCTAACTGGCCCTTCTCTGCAAGGACCTCAAGAATGGCGAGGCGAGTTCCCGAAAGCGGGTTTTGGATTGCTTTTCGTTCTGCTTTAGGAATAAATGTTGATGCATACCTACGATTTTTTCCGTCCTTCCATGAGAATATTTTACCTTCTTTTTCGAGATTGCTGGTATGGTATGCCGTTACACCGTTGGCAAGATGAAGCCCATCTCGTAAGGCTGAGAAATGAATGCCTGCATTCGCTTCAATGTACCCAAGAATTCGTCCTTTGGTCAATTCGTCTTCTCGATGTGTTTTCCGGGCGGCGAGCATAGGAGCAACAAGAGCAATGAGGACCACCACCCGCATAAATTCAAACAACAGGCTTGACAAAGCAATGAGTGAAAGTCCTCCAATCCCACCTGAAAGAAGATACGTCGAGGTTGAGTTTGTTGAAGTATCGTCGCTTGAAGATTCTGGATTCTGCTCTACCCCATCTTCTTCAAGCGGTGCGAATTCTGCACTGTTGGCGTCAGCAGATTCGTCTGCTGCTTCATCATTTTGCAAAGGGTCGTCGAATGGCCCATCTTCTTGTTGGTCACCCTCAAGTGCATCTTCTCCCAATGAGGTGAAGGCTCCATAGAGTGTAGCGGAGAGGAACGCAAGCAAGAGAAATCGTGTGAGCCAAATCCCCCGCATGTCTCACGGATAGTGGTATCAATTATCATAGGCTTGGTAAAATGCTTTGACATTTTACACAGGAAGCATGCCTTGTTGATAGGCCACACCCAATGCTCCTGCAATGATAATAAAGAGGCCAAGGAGAAGTTTACCTTTGCCTTTTTTCTTCTTAGGTTGGGCGGCTGTCGTCGGTGGGAGAAGGACTGGAAGTTCGTCGAGTTCTGGTATAGGCAGGGGGAGTGGGAGCGGAGGTAATTGGGGGAGAATTGGTCCTGAATCCTCTTCAATCTTGATACGGTCGCCCGGATATAATTCGTCAAGGTCCTCAAGGCCAGGTGCCTCGGGTACGTCACCGAGAACGACATCCCAAATATCGTCGAGTGCTTTTGTTGTGACTGGTTTCTCCAAGAGGCCAACTGCACCAGCGGAAAATGCTGCATCTCTTGCAATCGATAGCATTCGCTTAGGAGCCACGAAAATGATTCGTTGGTCGCCACCATGTTCTCTCATTTCAAGGGCAGCAATATGCCCATCGAGTGAGGGTAAATCTAGAGCCATAACCACGAGTTCTGGGTCGATTCGAATGTATTCGTCGACCGCTTGGTCACCATCTTCACAAATTTCGATGTTAAAATTTTTGACACGAAACAGGTTCTTGAGTCGGTTGATGCTCATGGGGTTGTTGTCAACAATGAGCACGGTTGGTGCTGAGTCATCGTTTGTTTCGGAGACCAGTCCCATAGCCCTCGCCCTTCCGTTCAACTAATAGCACATCAAACAACCGCTACTCTTCTTCACCTTGAGCAGAATTTGAGATGGTTTCGGCTGGAGCGTTTTGGGGCGAGGCGAACGTCTCTCGGATCATCTCTGATTGTGCTTGGTCTTCTTCAATCTTCTTTTGTCGCTGAGGTGCTTGTGTAAATTGAAGTTGTAATTCACTGATAATCGAACGAAGAAGGTGGGCCTCCTTATCACCAACAGAATCTTTGGTCTTGTTTTGCAACATTCGGATCATCTCGATAGCCTCCCGTGCTTCACCGAGATTGAAATGAATCTGTTTGTTTTGGTCTGGGAGTAAACCGAGATGGAGAAGGGCTGAGCGTTGGAACATGTAGATGAGGGAGAAAAATCGTTCGTCTTCTTCTGAACTAAACATATGCATCACTTTCGTTCTATTCAAACAACTGGTCAAGCAACCATGTCGGGTCAAATTGCTTTAAATCTTCGTAGTTTTGACCAACACCTGCAAACACGATGGGTCGGCCGGTTGCGAATGCGATCGAAAGACCCGCTCCGCCTTTTGCATCGGTATCCATTTTTGTTAGGACGGCCCCGTCGAATTTGAGCATGGATTGGAACATCATGGCCTGTTCGACGGCGTCATTGCCTGCAAGCGAATCGCCAACGAAGAGGGTGAGATGAGGGTTTGCTACCCTCCGAACTTTTTCAAGTTCATTCATGAGATTGGTTTTGTTTTGCATCCTGCCCGCTGTATCCACGAGCACCACATCGATGTCGCGTGCCTTGGCTGACTCGATAGCATCTCTGGCGATTGCTGCGGCATCACCGCCCCGCTGACTTGAGATGCATCGAATTCCAAGTCGTTCACAATGCGTTTCCAGTTGTTGAATTGCACCTGCTCGGAAAGTATCTCCAGCTGCTGCAATCACAGAATGCCCTTGCTGTTGAAGGCGGGCTGCGACCTTTGCTGCCGTGGTTGTTTTTCCTGTGCCGTTCACCCCGACAAACATGATGACAACAGGCTTGTCACCCTTGTCAATGTACGACTGTACAGTAGCGTCAAAATCCCAATATCCTGCTGCTAAAAGAGAATGAAGGGCTCGCTTCAAGGCCGCTTCAAGCACTTTGGAAAGGTCGGCCCCCTTTCTAAGCCGCATGCCAACAAGTTGGTCACGCAATCCATCGAGAATGAAATGGACGGCAGTATTTGAGACATCAGATTCAAGCAAAATCCATTCGAGTTCTTCTAGCAGGTTTTCCAATGCTGCACTGGCTTTGATGATTTTTCCACCCTCGCTGACGACACCGCCACCAAGATCGATATCGACGCTTATGCCTTTGTCGGTTGTGAGCGTTGTTTTATTCGCCGAGCCTTTTGGGGCTTGTTGGATTTCGACCAATTGACGACCTGTAGCCGTTCGCATCATCGATAAATCAACACGACTTCCCTTTGGCCTGGAAACCTCGGTTGCTTGGCGTTTCTTGAGTTCCTTTTCTCGCTGTTTTGCAACTTTCTTCTGTGCTTTTTGGTGTTTAGAAAGCATCTTCTGTTCTTTCTTGGTTAACGCTGCTGTTGGAAGTTGTTGGGTGGTTTCCCCTTCCTCTTCTTCATCCCAATCATCCCAATCATCATCGTTTGATGGTTGGGGTTCATCTTCAATATCGTCCCAATCCTCGTCATCACCAGATTCGTCATCGTCGATTGGCTCTTCTTCTTCTGCTGCTTCAATTACCTCTGGAACTTTGGAAGCGTTGTCGATTGCCGTTTGAAGTGCTTCTTGGCCCTCTTTACTTTCTTCCTCGGCAAGCATTTCATCTTCGTTTAATTCGGTTGCGACCTCTCGAACCCTCGAACGGAATTTATCGAAAAGCCCCATGGTATCACCTAATCGTCGAGTGTCAGTTCACCGCGAATCATCGAATTGCGTTTTTTGCGAGATGTTGTGGTTGTTTCTTCAGCCACTTCGACCTCCGCTGTTGGTGCTGTTGATGCTGATGGTGCTTTTGACTGGGTAGAAGGTTGGCCTTGCTCGAGTTTGAATTGTTCAGCATTCGCATTGAACACCGATGCAACTTGCCCCAGTTTTTGTTCAATCTGCTCTCCCTGACCATGAAGTTCATCTCGTAATTCTTTGATGTCTGCTTTTCTCTTTTGAGTGATTGTACGGGCATCGTCAAGGTTTTTTTCACCATAGATGCCGCTGCCAATATCAACCAATGTTGTTGGTAAAGCATCGGGGTCGATTTCGATTTTGAGACACACACCTGAGCCGATTGGAACGTGACTTACCGAAGTTGATGTGGTTGATAGGTACGCCCCAAGGATGCCATCGGTCACGTCGTGCTCTTCGAGAATGCCGTCGATTTGTTGGACACGGTTTTGGATTTCATCGAGTTGTTGTCGAAGTGCTTCGACCTCTCTTGCAAGACGTTGCAACTCTTCCTTCTCAACCATGCGGCTCGACCTCGCCTCGTGCTCCCCCTTGATGAATGCGGCGTTGGGATTGTATGTGGATATCCGCTAGACAAAACGTGTTTCGACTTGCATGGTTTCGAAGAAGATGAAAAGTTCCATGTCACACCCCTGTGAGCAGATATTGGTTTGTTGTTCGGCTAAAACAACATGCTTACTCGCATTCCAGTACAATGATTCTGGATGTTCCGAGAGGATGACGCAAGGTGATGGTGCGACAAGCGTTGAATCTGAGAGGGCGGGGAACATCGTGTTCTCAAGTGCTCCGATCAACATGGTTGGATGCCGCCCCTCATCGTCGTTGTTGTAGTATGAAAGGAACTGAATCTTGTAGGATTCCTCTCCAATTTGAACGACATATACGCCTTGATTTGGTTCAACTCGGTGTGCGACCATGTCGTATGTGTACCAGTCAAGCCGCTCATTTGTAGCATTGGAAAATGTGAGATTTTCTGTGGAGGATACATCGTTAAACTCGGCGTCTGCAATGTATGTCCAGTTGATTCCTTGGGCGAAGTAGATGTCCGTTTTGGAAAATTTCATCGTCGAATGATTCGATTCGCTTCCTCGCTGCGTTGAGATATTGAAGTGTGTGAACGATGCTTCGTCTGTTGCATCAATTTCAGTCGTAAACGTCACACCATCCGCACTCAAAGTAGGTGATA
>Ga0255751_10004501_pt1 | contig 12599 bp, 21 predicted proteins | sample 071ome_20_FD_179951 | JGI IMG/M metagenome (GOLD analysis project Ga0255751, IMG submission 179951) | Coastal salt marsh microbial communities from the Groves Creek Marsh, Skidaway Island, Georgia - 071412BT metaG (version 2) | ecosystem: Environmental > Aquatic > Marine > Intertidal zone >...
CGATTACTCGTTCGATATCTTCGAGTAATAATGCTAATTCTTCTTGAGCATCTTCTGCGTGTTCCACATATGCTCTTATCGTAACTGTTAAAAATCTCCATTTAAAGCCACCAGGTTGGTATTCTCTTTCTTCATCTCCTGGTACTATGCAGACTTTTGGATATTGTTCTATTTCATCTAGAAAAACCATTTTGGTAGCTACATTATCAAACAAGTTTATTTTGTATGGATGACTACCATCTATTTGTTTTAGTTTTTCTCCAAGAGCATGGGCAATTTTCTTTCTACCTGTTCTATATATACTTGCCACTATACTCTCCTAAGTGTAAATTTATTTTCTACATGCCTTGCCGCTAAATTTTTTATACTTTTTGTTATTAGGGGCTTTGGATTATATCCTACTGGCCATTGTTTTTCTCCAGTATTTTCAAAAGTTTGGTATGGGTCTAATTGATAAGTATACTCACCTATTAAAGTATTTGGTCCGTCTCTTAAACTTTTTAATACTACACTATTTGAAAATCTACTAGTTCTATTTATCAGTGCAGGCCTTCCCATATTTCTTCTAACTTCTGCTGGTAAACTTCTATTAATTAAACTTTTTAATTTTGCTGCAGTTAATCGAGTATCTCTTAATTTGCCTGACTGAGTTCTTTTTCTCCCTGAAAAACTACCTGCTGAAGTTGCTATTTTTCCTGCTAAGTTTATATTTTGTGTTTTTTGTTTTGAGCTTTTTCCCGATTTTCCTTTATATAAATTAATACCTCTTTCATTTATTGTAGGACTTTTAGTTGCTGTTATTTTTACTTTTTTTGCTCTTTTATTCTTTTTTACTAATCCTTCTACAACTATATTTATAGCATCATCAATTGCCGCTTGTTTAAACGATTTACTAGATTTAGTATCTAATCCAATATCTAATGTTCCGTTTTCTATTCCTTCTTCAATTCTATTTTTTATATATTTTTCAGCAGCTGCTAGTATTTGTCTTTTATCTCTTCCTTTACCACTTGCAGATTTTTCTGTTACATTACGAGCGAGTCTTACTTCTATAAAGTTTATTTGCTTACTAGTAACTCCTTTTTTCTTTCTTCTTTCTCTGCCAAAATCAATTTTTAATCCCTTGCGAATATCATTTACTAAATCACCGGGAGATAAAACTACACCTAAACTAGTAAGAGGAACAAGAGATTCACCAACTTTTTCTAATGCCATTACAGTTGTTGTTGTTTGTCCTGTATGTGCTCTTTTTATGTTTGCACTTAGTAAAGTTCCGAATCTTTTTGATTCTCCTACATATTGATATGCTCCTGTACTTCTAACTCTACCGCCTCTTGTAGTTTCAGTAGAGCCTCCTATGGATACATTATCTTCTCCTAACTCTTTATTTAATCGTGCTACCCATTTATTCCAAACTGCATCTTTTAAAGCATCGAATACTTTTTCAACTTTAATAATATTTCTACTTGCATCGCTTGTAGAAGTAACTATTGCTAACTCTATGGTCGAGGATGTTAATCTTTCTACATATACTCCACTATTTAAATTAACTTTGCCTCCTGTTATTGTATATTTAACTCCACTTGCAAAATTATAAGTGGCACCCCCAGCTACCTTTAATCTATTTTCTGTTTTTAATTGAGCAGATACTTGTTTTATAGCAGTTTTCCAATAAGCGTCGGTATTATATGTAAGTAGTGTTTTATCATGAGCTTTACATATAGCTTCTGCGCCTCTTTTTATAGCTTCTATAAAATCTTTTCCTCCAACAGTAGCATAAAGTATATCATCTGGGCCTATAAAAAATCCTTTTCCTATATTATTAATTTCTGCTGTTAAAAATTTATTAAATTGATTTTTTAAATCTTTTATTGCCATTACTTATAAACTTTATAGAAATCCAGTATTCTCTTTATGTGGTCTGGAAAATCTATATTCTCTCTTAAACTTGTAGATACCTGGTTTTGAACCTGAGCACCTTGAATAGTCATAGAGGCTTTTCTTTCGTCTTTTAAATAATACTTTACCAAATCAAAACATGCTAACTTTAAATCAGCTGGTGTAGACGCATAGCCTGCTCTATAAGTAACTTTTACTGCTTTTCTACCTTTTGGAAAAGCTTTGTCAGCAGTATCATTTGTTCTTGAAATTAAATCTCTTTCAGTATCAACTACGTATTCGTATTTACCACTACCATCAGAGTTTTCACTAATTAAAGTAACATAACTGTCTGCTTGACTTTCTCTTTCTTGTACTTCTGATACACTTACAAGAGGACTTTCGTCGACCATTATCTGATAAGTGCTATTGTCATGTATATCAAAGTATTCAACTTTATCACTAGAATAGTAGTCTACAATGCTAGTGCCGCAATAAGTTTTTACTGCTTGGCTTATAGAAGGTATAATAACATTTAATTTCGCATCTTCGCTTACTCCTGTAAGTCCTGCGAAATCTTTGTATTCTCTCAATGTTACTAAATTTGCCATATTTCTCCTAAAAAGTGGTGGGTTTAAGGAAACCCACCAAAACCATTAACCTAAACTTAGGCTCCTTTATAAGCAAATGCCCACTTAGAAGTTACGTTATCAATTAGGTCAGTAAATCCAAGTCTTTGTGAAGCCACAAGTACTCTTCTTTGGTTAGCTACTTCGTAGTCTGACTCAATTGTAACACCTCTTAATCTTGGCATTACATAGTTTCTTGGGTATACAGCGATTGCGCCGTAGATTCCAGCTGCTTTAGAAGCGAACTCGTCACATAATAGTACTCTTGAACCAAATACTTGTCCGATTTCACCACTTAACTTAGTAGCCATGTCGCCTACTAGGTTAGCATCTTGGAATTCTGGGTCTTCAAGAAGGTTATAGTAAACATCTTGTGAAACGATGTAAACAACTTCTGAAGGGTTAATACCATATTTACCCATATTTTTTCTCATACCAAGAAGATCTGCTGCTGTTACAGTGTCAGCGGCGTCAAAGCCTGTTGCACCGTCAGAAGTTTCGTGGTTGTCGCCATCAGCAGCTGCTAATAGACCTTCAAATGCACCAGATGTGTAAACACCGTTGTCGTGGTTACCAGCTAGAATAGCATTTTCGATACCTCTTGCATGTGATCTTACCATTGATTCTCTAATTAAAGGAAGAATTGGTAAAATTGCATCTTCTTCAGTTTCATTACCTAAGTATGATTGTGAGATTAGTTTAACTGTTGAAAGAGTTCTTTCATCCATGTCAACCCCACCAAATGGTGCACCGTAGGTGTCGCCTCTTTGGGCTAAGTTACCATGTGGTGATGAACCAGAAGCTGTTTGAGCTGAAGCGAATTCAGCGTAACCTGCATCTGGTAAGATTGGGATAATCATGTTTGCAGAAGTCATTGGGATTTCTCTAAAGAGAGGTGCCAAGACTAATTCATTTTGAATATCTCTTTCAATATTTGTTGAAACGACTTGCTCGAAGTCTGCAGAGGAAACGCCAACACCTGAATGTGCGTTAACTTTTTCCATAACTGACTTAGCATACTCATTGTCCCAACCTTTACCAGTCGCTAAACCAGCAAATTTTGCATCAATGATGTCGTTTTCAAAAGCTTTTTTCCAGTCGCCTTGACCTTGTCTGTCTGAGAAAATTCTTTTTGACTCACGAATGTTCATGATTTCTTCGGATTTTTCTGCTAGTTGCTTTTCAAGTCCTTTAACAACTTGCTCTAAATTAGAGTAGTCGTCTTTAACTCTTTTTTCAACATCAGACATAAGTCTTTCAGCTCCAGATAAACCTGCTTCAATAACAGATTTTTGTTCTTCCTGCTTAGCTTCTTGAACAGCCTTTTCTTCAGCTTCTACTTGAGCTTGCTTTTCAGCCAACTCTTTAGCTTCAGCTTCTTGTGCTGCTTTAAGTTCGGCTTGCTTCATTGCATACTGAGCAACAGCTTTTTCAGCTGCATCTGCTGCAAATTTGTTCAAATCGAACTCAGGAGAAACTTCAGGAGTTTTCTTTTCTTCTGACATATTAGTCTCCATTTTTGAGGATAATTCCTCGCTTGGCTGCTCAACTTTCACAGCGTCTGCTGAGTCAACTGAGTTAGCCTTGATAAATTGCTTTTTAAACTTATTGTAGTCTTCCATATTGTCAAATGACTTTGCTACAGAAAAGGTTGCTCCCTGATTGCAAGGTACTGACACTACAGAAACTTCAAAAAGTTCCGCGTCCTTTATTTTATATCCATCGGTTTCAGTCATATAATCAGCATCCTTGACTCTGAAGCCGACAGAAAACGCTCCAAGGACACCATCTTTTACTAAATCTTTTATGTCACCAGCGGCTTTTGAAATTCTACCTGTAATTTCTAAACCTTTGTCAGTGACTTCTAAACCTGTTGCTCTACCGATAGGTCTGTTGTAGTCATGATTAAAAAGTAGAACAGGATTACCTTTATAGTTTTCCAATCCACCTTTTGTCCATGCTTCAGCTTCGATTATATCGCCAGCTCTATCTAGTGCATTTGTACTTGCAGAACCTTTGATGTCTATTCCGCCATCATCGGTTTCGCCTAAGGTTTTAAAAGTATTAGTCCAGTGAAATATTTTAGTTTTATTTTTTGACATCTTTTTTCTCCACTTTCACCTCTTTTTTAACTTTCGGTGCTGCTTTAGGTTTTTCAACCTTGACAGGAGTAATAGAAACAGGATATCTTTTTTCCACTACATTTAGGAATCTGCTCCAAGAACCAAAACCTCTTCTTAATAAATAGTCTTTGACTGGAACATCTTTCCCAAAAGATTTATAAGTAACTAAATCCATTTTTTTAACATTATTTTTGCTAAAAAATTCGGAAACAGCTTTTACCATCATATCTTTTGTCATAATTATTCTTCCTCGCTTGGGGCAGCTTCAGTGGGTCTGCCTCCTTCTTCTGGATTTACAGATGACCCTGCTAAATTGACAGGAACGCGAGGTTCATCAAATCCTTCTATTGGATCCTTGCCAAGAGCTTCTCTCGCTTCGTTTGCACTTATAATTCCTGTGTTTACAAGTGTTGCATAGTAAGCAGCTTGGTCTCTTAATTCTGGTTGTAAAGCAGGAATACCTGTTACGTCCTCATTAAGTTTAAATCCAAAAAATCTTTCCAAAGCATATCCTAATTTTCTTACTATTGGAATCACTGTTTCTAAATAGTAAAGTCTATGATTTGGTCTTATGTTTGCATTGTTACCACCGTCTAATAAGATTGGTGGTATTCCCATTGCTTCTAGTATTATTCTTTCATTTGCTTTTATTGAGTCTTGAAAGTCTAATTCTCTAAAACTAATTTCTGATAATGAATCTACTTCTAAACCACCATCTAAAATAAGTGGTCTTCTTCCGCCAGTATTTGGGTTATATCTCATGCTCCATGCTTGTAACATTCTTTCTTTGATTTTCTCAGAAAGAGTATTAGGAGATTTAAGTACTAATCCTGGTACTGCTCCATTTTTAAAAAAGTTGTCTTGAAAGTTTCTCATGCTACCAAGCAATTGCATAGTTCTATATGCAGGTTTTAATCTTGGTACACCTCTATAAATAGAGTTGAAACTGTTTTCTTTAATATGAATAATCTCATTTACGCTATAGTCAATGCTATTATCATATGTAAACTTTTCTATATAAGTATTATCGTCTGAATAAATTGTTACCTTATCTGCTGGAAGATGATACAAATGCGCACCATCAAAATAAATAAATATATTACCGTCAATCAGTAAGTCAATTATCAGATTTCTTTTAAATGTACTTACGTCTTGGAAAGGGTTTGGTTCCTTATTTAGTAATTGATCAACTTTTACCTTTCTTATATTTTTTATTATGTTGTTAGTGCCTTGTCTTTGCTCTCCAACTGAAAAAGGAATTTCTGCTACATCGTCAACAATCATGTTAACTGCTCTATTAACTATCTCTAGTTGTTCGTAGGCGTTTCTGTAATTTGTGATAACTTCTCGGCTATCAATAGTCATTCCTTCGTTTCTAGAAATGACATACTGCGAAGGATTGAGTTTCTCCTCAACCTCTTCGTTACTTCTGCCTATTAAAAAATCATACCATGCCATGTGTTTTATCTCTTTGTTTCTCGACCCACCTTGCTTGTTTCTCTGCTGTGAATAACTTGGGTCGCTTTCCGTATATTGAGTGTAACCTCAAATGGTGCTGATGACAGAGAGTAACTGTTTTATCATATACTTTTTCATAGTTTTCACCGATGAACTGTTCTCGAATATCTAGGATGTCTTGCTCTTTCTCTATAATAATCTTTTTTTCAGTTAACCAAGTTTCTAGTAGTTCGGTCAGTCCATAAAAATGGTGAAAATCTAAATTGTCAGTATTTCCGCAAATAAAACATTCGCTTCCTTTTTTATATTGAGATTTAGCTTTGTCTCTCACATATTTAACTAAATCTCTCTTAAATTTCATATCTAACTCTTAATATGAATTATAACAAAAGTTTGCACCAAAAGTCAAGAAGTATTTTTGACAGGTGTTATTAAAATGAGGTAGCTGAGGTTTCAAATGTATATAATGCATATCGTATAGCATCTGCCATATGCGATGCTCCATCGTGTTTTGGTCTTTCTTTCATTAAATTTGGATTTGGATCCCATTGATACTGGTCTAAAGCAATTAATGATTCTCTACATTTTTGATCGACAATAAGTTGGTCATTATCAACTATTCCTGCTACATGTCCAATTCCATCTAATACTGATTTCTTTGCATTGATAGTAGTAATATCATAATTTTGTGCAAAGTCAAATCTTGTTTGTTGAGCTGCAGAGTCAATGTATATCCAATCAATATCCCATTTTTCAATTAGTCCTCTTATTACTGCAGCATGTTGTTCGGTTGTTCTTTCAGAGTCTAAGTATTCATCTAGTAAATAGTATTTCTTTTCATCCCAATCATAAGCAATTACACAAAAAGCTGTGGGATCTTTGTATCCTACGTCAAGTCCAGCAAAGACATCCATATTTCGAGTTTCAAAATCAGTTAAATCTGCAATACAATTTTCATGATTGAATGACCATATCTGTCCTTCGTACACATTAAAGTCTGCCATATATTCTTGAGCAAACTCATTCTCTGACATTGTTTTCTTTGCTTCTTTAATATCATCATCTGATACACGAGGATTTTCATGATAAGTAGCTTTTATACTACACCATTCTGGAAACTCGTCAGAGTATCCTCGATAATAAAATTCTGCAAAGTAATTATTTCTTCCTCGAGGAGTAGATATAAAGATTGCTTTTGAATTATCCTTATCTAGTGTAGGACGAAGTGCAACATTGAAAGCGTCTCTTCCATCTGTTAAAGCAGCTTCATCGAATATAATAAGATCGTAACTTCTACCAACTACTGAGTCAACTTGATTGATTGATCCCATTCTTATAGTAGAATTATTACTAAGTTCTATGACTTTATCTTTTGCATTATCACGAAGTACTTCTAGGTCAAAGTGTTTAATTAAACTTCTCTGCAAATCAAAAGAAATTTGTGATAGTGAATAATTTGGTGACATCAATAATACATGAGAGTTTGGTACTAAACAAACTAACTGTCCTATGATATTTGAAATATAAGTTTTGCCCTGCCTTCGTGAAACAGCAGCACATACAAAACGATATTTGGGATTATTAATTGCATTGATAATTGCATTTTGAGAAGTGTTTGGATTTATACCTAACAAATCCATATAACCATTAATAGGTAATTTAATAAATCTATTTTCGGACTCAAAGTCCATCAGATAGTCTTTTTCAACATCCGCTCTACTAATGTCTATCAATGTAATGTCTCGTGTTTAAATGGGTTATCGGGATCGGAAGATTTTAAAATATTATTTTCTTCCGCTAGGTTTAAGAGGTATAAATAGGCGCTGCAAATTTTTGCATATTGTTTTTCTGCGGCAGATAAATCTACTCCTTTTACTTCCTTTTCAGTAAGCCTGTGAAGAGCGGAATGTGTTACAGTTCCAATTTCATCTAACCAAGCTTTTCTTGTATCAATTGTGGGAATTGTCATTTTCTTCTTTTTATACCTCTAACGTATTTTTGTGATTTAGGTGGCATCTTTTTTGAACCGCCTTTACCAGCCCAGAATACTTTATTGGCCCAGTATGCCGCTGAAGACTTACCTTTTGCAATATTTTTTCTATGTCTGGCTTTGAAACTTTTTCGCGCTTCGGGACTATAATTATGCCCCATGCCCTGCGCTCCAAAACGAATTATTTTTACTTTACCACCTACTCTAACAGCTACTACTGCTTTTTTGGTTTTATGCTTTGGAGTGCGTTTAGGTTTATTTAACCTTGTTAGACCTGCTCTCTTTAGTCTTGCTTTTTCTGCGTTTGTTAGTGCCATTTTTTAATGCCATATTTACGACTTTTGTAAGTCGTCCTGCTTTCATAAATTTGTGAAAGTCTTCGTATATAAAGTTTATCTACGTCTCCTTCCTCTTCCGAGTATTTTTGAGTGAGCAGTTCTTCCGCCTCTAAATGAAGCTCTTTTTGGATTTGCTGTTTTACCAAATCTTGGGCCGATAGCTTTCGGGCTTGAAGCGTATCTAAATGCTTCTATACTACCAGGATTCTTACTGTTAACAGTAGTTCCAGCAGCTGCATTCATGTCCCTAGTGACTCCTCTATTGAGTCTATGTTTACGGATCTTCTGAGTATTGTGAACACCAGTTGGTCCGCTTAAAAATGAACCTGTTCTTGCCATGTCATTCTCCTAATTGCTTGCACTTTTTCTAGTGCTATTTAAATAATTTTTTAAACTTGTTTTATTGTGTACAGTATTCGGTAACTTTAAAAGTTTTCGGATTTTTCTATTTTCTTTTAGTCTACTTTTAGTTCTTTTTCTAAGTTCTTCTAAAAGTATATTTAAAACAAAAAGATTTTTTAATAGATCTTCTCTTTTCATACGCTTCCTTGTAAGGAGTTTAGCGTTTCTTTCTACTAGTTCTCCTTTTCTTGCTTCTTTTAGTGAAAGTCGAAACATAAGTAGGTTTGCCTCCTGGATTACCTGCTTTTCTTTTTCTTCGTATCGCTGAACGAATTTGAGATTTAGTCATTCTTCGTGCTTTACTAGCAGGTACACATTTTGGGTAACCGCTTTTGCTTTTTCTTGCTGAAGCTCTGCCGCAAGGTTGGTATCCTCCACCTTTCTTAGGTCGAGATAAATCTACCCAACCTTCTTTAAACCATTTAGTTAATCCACCTTTTGGTTTAGCCATCTTGATGGTGATCCATCTCTCCGTCTGCAATATAATTTGCAGCTGAGACTACTTCATATTCTGAAATTGCTATTTTATTTGTAAACCAAGTAGGTAAATCCGCTTCTGGATTTGTTAAGTGGTCTAAAATCATTTGAGAATGTGAGATTATAGTTTTACAAGATTTAATCACAGATGCTGCATCAGTATGCCCATCTTTTTCTATTATAAATTTTCCGTTACCTAGTAATTTTCCTTTCATTTTGATTTACTTTCTGCTTCTATCATTTTATCTTTGATATCTACAGTGCCGTCCCAGTTTTTGTCTTTTCCTGAGATAATGTTCCATAGTTGAACAAATTTAATTTTAATAAATTCTATCATCTTTTCTTTTTCCTCGGCACGCTCATTCTATATCTTCCTCCGCGTGCTTTATAAGTTTTTACTAACCATCCGTTTGCATAGGCCGACGGATACACCTTAAATCTTCGCTTTGCTTCAGCTTTTACTTGCGCATAAAGTCTTGGATTTGTTGGTACAGGTTTCTTCTTACCTACGCTTTTTCTTCTTTTTCTTACTGCCATTCTTTTTATATCCAGAAGCATATACTGCTCTACCTTGGGCTTCTGCCTCTTTCTTAGTGCGGTAAACCTTTCCTGATTTACCCCACTTATACCCGCCTTTAACTTTTCTTACTGGCATATCTTAATTCCATTAGTCTTGCCCTGTCTTGTTGTATAATTACAGGTGCTGGAGCCTGATTGTTTCGGCCTTTCGAGTACGAAGGATGCGACCATAAATATTCACATTTCTCTTGGCTATCGTTTCTACGTGCCACAAAGTCATCAATCTCGTCTAGAGTTAGGTCACTCACTACGTAAAGAATCACCTCCCAAGGTTCAATGTTCCAATTCATTTCCATCAATGTAAGCATATCAGAATCGAAGGGAACAATCTTTGTTTTTCCTTGTATAAAACTTTCGTAACTCCAAGGGCATACATTTTTTATACGTCTGAAATAATGTAACCAAACCATATAGTTTGGAATAATACTATCCTCTGGATCGTTTTTTCTTTCCACGCTTTTTCTTCTTTTTACCATGCATTGGCATAAGTCATTTCCAACGTCCTTCCGGACACTCTGCCCATCTTATTTTAGTTTTGAGGGGCATGAAACAGTGACATATTTTACAAGTCTTCCAAAATTTATTATATTTTGGACACTGCTGACAAATTTTTAACCTCTCTTGATGAGGTTGTTTCTTCATCTTAAAGAACTCGGTAATTTGTTTCGTCTTCGTCTTTGTAAATTTCTTTTCTTTGCCAATATAATTTTTTGTCTTGGCGATAGTTCATTGTCTACAGTTGCTTTATCTTCTACTGCTGATGCTTCTTCTAATGCTTTTTTAATGTCTTTCTTCATGACATTCTCTTTAAAGCAGCTTTTGCAGATTCCTCTGATACAAAGCCATGTTCAACACCCTTCAGTACAAAAAACCAACGTGGTTGTTTTCCACTTTCGTCTAATTTAATTTCTGCACTTTTTACTTTTGGTGCTTTTTTAATATCTTTCTTTTCGTATTCAAATTCCATTTGTTTCTCCTATCCGTGCATTGTCCATATTGTTAAAAATACGGTAGCTCCGCCAACTATTATTGCTCCTGCTACACTTATCATTATCGTTTCAATGCGTTTGACATTTTCATCTATGTCGTCAAATCTTTTAAACGCAGTCTTCCACCGTTCTGCACAAACGGCTTCGTGTTTTTCTAGGTTCGCTGCTACTTCTTCTACGTTCATTAAGTTTTTCCTAACCACCTTGTTGGTTCTATCTCCAACTATTTTTAAATTATATCAAAATATGTACCTGAAGTCAAGTACTATTTTTGTATGGTATATATTTTGACGGGTTCCGACTTTCCTTTGACCGTAACTTCGTCAAGGAATTTGTAGTCGTAACCGTCAACTAAACTGTATTCGGATATGATTAAATCCGTATTATACTCTTTGCAACTTGACTCTAGTCGAGCAGCAAGATTGACAGAATCCCCAAGGACACTATAATCGAAGCGATTACTACTGCCAAAGTTACCAACCACGCAGAGTCCTGTGTTGATTCCCGCTCCTGTATTAATTTGATCCAGGCCTTCTTCTCTGAGGGTGTCATTTAATTCTCCTAAAGATTCTTTCATTTCAAGAACCGCTTTGGTAGCATTTTCAACTTGTTGGTCATCATCAAGTGGCGCTCCCCAAAATGCCATGATACAATCACCCATGTATTTATCGATTGTACCACCATGTTTTAAAATTATCTGAGTCTGATTATCTAAAAATCGATTAATCAGAGTAGTCAATCCTTGAGGGTCTGACTGGTATTTTTCCGAGATTGGAGTAAATCCCCTGATGTCAGAAAAAAGAAAAGTGAGTCGTTTTGTCTCCCCACCCAATCTCAGTAATGTTGGGTCTTTTTGTAATTTTTTCACAAGGTCTGGACTTACGTATGTCCCGAATTGTTGTTTGATTCGAAGTTTCTGACGATACTCGGAAAGGAAACTCAGGAATGTCTGAATACTCCAATACAAAATGGAGAGTATTACGATTCCGCTAACGTCAAACAAGTAGGAAGATTCATATAATTTTAGGCTTCCATAAATTGACCCACCTAGTATTAATATTAAGGTAGGAACGGAGTACCATACAGACCTTGAGAGGAATGCAATAAGTAGTAGTGCAAGTAAAGCTCCCGATAGTTCGGCTCCAGTAGCCCAAGTAGGGGTAGAAGGAGCACTACCAGTGATAAGATTATGTAATATGTTTGCTTGTATTTCATGTGGATACTTTGCTCCTGCGGGTGTCGGTACTGGGTTGCTTATACCTTCTGCTGTAGTACCAAAAATAACAAAAGGTGCTGGTATAGGATTTTGTAAATACTCTAAACCAGTTTGTTTATAAAATTTAGTGTTCCAATTTAAAAAGATACGACCATTTGCATCTGTGTTCATAAGTGGATAACTTGGAACTCGTATCCACTCAATACCTTCTGGTGTTGTTTTTAGCTGGTACGAAGGATCGTTTACGGCGACTCTTAAGAGTTCCAAGGCGAAACTCGGGTAAAGTTTTGACTGCACGTTTAATACTAAAGGTACTCTTCTTGCTACTCCGTCTATTTCTGGTGTAACGGTAATCAGGCCTAGTCCCTTTGCGCTTGACTCCAGTGTAGACTCTGTAGGTAAAATTCCTGGATATTGATATAGCCATGGTAATGGATCTCCTCCTAACTGGGCTGTTCCCACGTGTGGGTTAGTTCCAGTAACTTGCGTCGATGCTGCACTAGCAAGGACTGTAGAATTA